>ERZ857951.1233-NODE-1233-length-28001-cov-6.513812_pt1 | contig 28001 bp, 19 predicted proteins | sample MGYA00519759_ERZ857951 | MGnify/ENA primary metagenome ERZ857951 (study PRJEB31778, sample SAMEA3449377) | human gut metagenome | biome: human gut; feature: human-associated habitat; material: faeces | place: United Kingdom | collected 2010/2012 ...
TAAGGCCTTTGAATAAGACAAAAGGCTGCCTCATCGCTAACTTTGCAACAGTGCCGATCTGAATACGGGCATTGCCGTACCCCCTGAGCCATTCTTCCACCTCCCTTGTTGCCTTGCCGGTGACGTAACCCGAGGCAAAACTCCCCAGCTGCCGGTTACCGGCGCTTTCACCGGCCTGAGCGGCTACCGGGGACAGGCCGTCTGAAATATCCTGTACGGCCCCCTTCTCGACCATAGCAACGCTGCTTTGCGTAGCCGCCGCGATCACCGGGGTAAATGCTGGCAGCACGGGGCAAAGCGTCTGCAGGGCAATGGTCGACCACACAAACAGCCTCCTGACCGGACTTCTGACTCTATGTTTCAGCGGTATTTTCGTATCTGGCATCTTATACTCCATTCTTCCACGAAATAAGCGCAGCCAGGGAAGCGACTGCAACCAGCTAAAGAGACAGAGAGGGCGTTGTATGACTACAAGGATTCGCTCATTTTCCCTGCCATGTTGCTAGTGATATGAGGCAGAGCAAAAAGCAGGCATTTAATTCGTTAAAATATGGAAGTGGCTTATTTTTTGGTAATTATTTTGCATCTGCGTAGACTGAAAGCGTACTGCACTGCCTTTCGCTGACAGAATGTCATTAATTGCTGAATACATTGTCACGGGAAGATTTTTAACCGCCGCTGAAGCAGAGGTCAGGGCTGTCACAACATTACTTTCAGCGGGTTTCCGTTTCCCGCTCAACGGGACCGGCATCATGACAGATGCGGTGAAGAGCCTCAGGCATGCAGACTGACAAATGCCCGGGCTTAAGTGATGGTGCCTGCATGGTGTTCATCTCTTCAGCGGTGCACACGTACCGGTCAGTCCTTACTTACCGATCCCGCGTATTTTTCCGGGGGCCCGTAAACACCGGATTGAAGCCTGGCTGTTACGCCATAAAACATGCATCGCCATGTGAAGCACTCAGGAATGCCTGCCTTGTCCCCGTGGACCAGGGGACAAGGCCAGCCGGGGCGGATGGTTATCGTCCGCTTTTACCTCTCCGGAGAAAAGCGCCGCAATTGCGATGAAACGAGCCGGAAACCGCACCGGTTTACGCCCGTGATCCTGCCCGGAGTGTAGAGTTAATTTATATCCGGCCAGTCAGATTCGCGGATAAGTTTCATAATATTATGCTGCGATGACTGACGGACCGTCCCGACAACGTCACTCGCGGAAGGCATACTGCTTCCATCAATGTGAATAAGGGTCAGAGCAGAATTATACTGACTGGCAATATCTGAAGCCTTTTTCAGCAGCAGACGATCGCTGGACTTGTAAATAAACCCGTTTTAGTTCCATGCATTTTTTGAGAACCCGGCCAAATAATGGTGAAGTCGGTATTCCTCCAGTGTCATATTGTTCAGTGATTCATGCGGGCGTTCACAGTTATATTCTGATAACCATTTCTCCGTAATTTCCCGTACTTCATTCAGCGTTCTGAACAGATAAAAATCGAGTATTTCTGTACGGTATGTCCTATTAAAACGCTCAATGAAAGCGTTCTGCGTCGCCTTACCCGGCTGGATGAACTCCAGTTTTACTGCGTGTATCCCTTCCCATTCATCCAGTGCCAGAGAGATAAATTCCGGACCATTATCCATGCGCAGCATGACCGGATAACTGCGGTTTGCCGCGATCCTGCCAAGTACACGGACCACTCGCAGAGCTGGCAGATTCAGATCGATTTCAATCGATAACGCCTCACGATTAAAGTCATCAACGACATTGAACGTGCGAAAACGACGGCCACAGGCCAGCGCATCATGTATAAAATCGACAGACCAGCTCTGGTTCAGCGCTTCTGGTGTAGCCAGTGGTGAGGGATTGCGTACTGGCAGTTGTATCTCCTGTAACTGTCCATGGATAAAATAAATATCCAGGCTCTGGTTTACTAAATCTTATAGCTCTGAAGAGGTATTTAGTTGTTACCTTGACGTTGGGAAGCAATAGAAATGATATGTTTTTATCATTTTTTGCTATTTTTTTGAAAGAAAGAAAAACATTTACTGGTGGTCAATATCAATGCTATGTGGCGACAATGGAAGGTGTATTATTTTTTTATCTGTCAGGGAGTGTGACATGATGTAAATTACTTATGCGCGAAACAATATTTCTTTAAAAGAAATAAATGATCGCTACAAATATGCATTTTTAATAGGAATTGATAATGAAGAAGCAGATTATTTCTATTACCGCTTTAGCATCAGTCTTGTTATCTGGCGCAGCTTTGGCTGATCCTGCAAAAAATGATGAAAGTCAGGCTACTCTTAACTTTAATGGACGAGTAACTGCCAGCCTGTGCCAGGTAAACACGACCGACATGGAAAAAAACATTTCATTGGGTGAACTTTCCCTTGCAGAACTTAAAGCGAGCGGTAAAGGCCCGGCAAAAAGTTTTGAAGTAAAACTGGTCAATTGTGATACTACGCTTAACACTATTTCATACACAATCGCAGGTAAAAATAACCAAGGACAAGATAAACAATACTTGGTTCCGGTTTCCAATGACACCAGTGCTAAAGGTGTGGGAGTTTGGATCCAGGATAACAATGGAAAGCCAATTGCAATTGGCACGGAACAGCAGGCAACAGTTGTAAAAAATAAAAATGACGCCTTATCTGAGCAGACAATCCCTTTACAGGCGTATATTGGTACTCAGACTGGAGAAAATGATACATCTAATGCTGTCCAAGCTGGTAATGTAAATGCAACCGCTGTTATGACTATTCGTACAGCAGCGGCTCCAACCTAAATAATAAATTAATTAAGCACTGGCCTTCTCAGGCGGAGGCCAGTGTCATCCTTACAGGAGGTATTATGCTTAAGATTAATACACTTGTTTTGATGATATTTTTTATTTTTAGTCAGGCTACTTTTGCGGGCTCTTTTGGTCCCCGGGAAAGTCGACTGATTGTGGAGGAAGGACAATCATCCTCATATCGTATCGATAATTCAGATCCTGATACAGCATGGCTGGTACAGGCCTGGGTTGAGGATGCGACAGAAAAGCGCACTGATCGATTTGAGGCTGTTCCGGTAACATTCCGCGTCGAGCCTTCATCGGTTTTCACGGTGCGACTTCTGCAAACGGGAAAACTCCCGGACGATCGCGAATCACTTTTCTGGGTTGTATCAAATTCCATCCCGGGCGGTTCAGATAAAACACAAGAAAAAGAAGAAGATAAAGTCAGTGCCAAACTGAGCATGGCCTACCGCTTTAAGGTACCCATGATATACCGCCCAGCATCGCTTAAAGGGACAAAATCCACACCGGGGTCCCTTAAGTGGACAACTGATGCAAACGGTAAAATTAAAGTATATAACCCGACCCGTTATGTTCTTCAGTTGCATAGCATACAGGTTAACGGTCAAACATATCAGGGCAATGGTATCTCTTACATCATTCAACCGATGGGTAGTGCGACATTAAAAGCAAATGCCAAAATAAACGACAGAATTCAGTTTGGAGTGGTAAATGATTTTGGAGCAGTTAAGGAGTTTACCGGTACTGTTAATTCGTAATACATTATTTACATTATTCGCTGTCTTAAGCTTTACCTCACAGGCAGCCCCTGGTCAGGGGGTAGCTGTCGACCCTATGGAAATCGTGGTGGAGGAAAATAAAACTACTTATTTTACCGTTGATAATGATACGGACTTCGATTATATCATTACATCAACAGTAATATCAGAAACAAAAGATGATGTTGATCAGCAGGAAAAAACATCTTCTTTTTTTGTAAATCCTCCCCTCAGGTTATTAAAGGCCCGACGTGATGAACGACTGGCACTGATTTATTTGCCTGGAAAAGATAAGAAAAATAATAAAGACTATTACCTTTCGGTTACATTTGTGCCCAAAGTATCGGATAAAACCAGTAGAGTAAAAGTACCTGTAATACTTTCTCAGCAGATACCCATTACCTTCAGATAATAAACTGATCCGGTAAGTAAAAAGATAACTATTAACAATCAAAATGAAAGCTAATAAAATACTACTCCTGACTCTGATTATTAGTACAAGCTTCAGTACATCTGCTGAGGATTATTTCGATCCCTCTCTTTTAGCTTCCGATATTCTTGATAATCAGGATATTGATTTGTCTGCATTCACTCGTCCTGGTGGGGGATTAGCTGGCGAGCGTGAAGTTAGCGTATATGTTAATAATACCTTCTATACACGCAGCAAACTAAATTTCAGAAACAATGCTGACGGCGTCTTATCCCCTGATTTTCCGGGAGGATTTTTTAGCTCTTTGCTGGCTAATGATCCTTTTAAGGACAATGAGTCAGTATTTTCCAGCATGGAGTTCATTAATGCTATCCCTTATAGCAGTGTGAAATTTGATCAGTCAGCAGCCCGTGTGGATGTAAGTATTCCTCAGGCACATTTGAGCGAAACGGCGTATCTGAAATCCTCACCAGACAGTTGGGATACAGGTATAACGGCTCTGCTGGCAGACTATCGTCTATCAGGCAGTAAAAATGAGTCCAGTTACTACGACTCTGATAACTTATATTTGTCTTCTGCGCTGGGATTTAATATTGCAGGCTGGCGGTTACGGTCGTCGGCTTATTATTCATATTACCGGAATAGTAGCGCCGGTGGAATCATAAAAAATGAGCAGTCAGGTTTTTATAACACCTATCTCGAACGGGATATCGGAGCATTGCGCTCAACAATGCAGCTGGGAGAGTTGTCAACTGGAAATATGATTCAGGATCCGGTTAATTTCCGTGGTGTAAAGCTATTCACGAATGATGAAATGCTGCGGGATAATCTTCGCAGTTATGTACCTGTCGTACGGGGGGTAGCCAACAGCCAGGCTGTCGTGACGATAACCCAACTTGGGCGCATTGTTTATCAGACTAATGTACCGGCCGGCCCCTTTGAGCTGAGTGATTTTAATATTTCTGGTTACTCTGGCGATCTGGTGGTGAGAGTACGTGAAGCAGACGGCAGCGAACATAGTTTTGTGCAGCCTTTTTCAACCCTTCCTGAAATGAAGCGAGAGGGATTATCAGGTTTTGAGCTGGATATTGGGCATTATGACAATAAGGATAATCGTGCGTATTACGATAATACGCCCTTTGTATATGGTTCCTTATCAAGGGGGTTCAGTCATGGTGTAACATTATTTGGTGAGACACTTCAGGCAGAAAACTATCAGTTATTTGGTCTGGGAAGCACTGTGTCGCTGGGAGAGTTGGGCGCAATATCCGGTGATTTTTCAATCTCGCGAGCAGAGAAGTACAACGATCTGCATACAGGCCAGTCTTACGGTTTCAAATATTCCAAGAGCCAGGTGGAGACAGGCACTACAGTGACGCTTGCCACTTATCGTTATTCAACTAAGGATTTTTATTCATTTCGTGATTTTGTTTCCACAACAGAGTCGGCAAAAAATATCTGGGAAAACAGGTTACGGAACAGGATGAGTCTGAGTTTGAACCAGTCGCTTGGTGAGTATGGTTATTTATCATTGAGTGCTTCACAACAGGATTACTGGACGACTGGCGAGGTCAGCCGCTCGGCTTCGCTTTCTCACAGCTTTTCCTGGAACGATATGTACTTTAACACCACATTCTCACTTGATCAGTCAAAGCACGGTAATTCCGGGCAGAGCAATAATAAGTTGCTAAATTTCTATGTCAGTATACCGCTGCAAAAATTGCTGGGCAGGGCGGAACCGACCGGGGGAGCGCTAACCTACAGCATGACAAAAAGCAATGGTCTGCTCCTTAATTCAGCCAGCCTTTCTGGAAAAATACCAGACAGCGCTTTACGTTATCGATTCAGCGGGGGCTGGGGGAATGGGGATACCGAGAGCAATGGAGGGGTTTCTCTGGACTGGAGTGGGGATTACTTTGCGGCTTCTGCCGGTTATACCCGCTCGGCGAAAAGTGTAACCTGGGATTACGGATTATCCGGGTCCGGGGTTATTTATCCCTGGGGAATAGCCTTGGGGGCTGACAGCGTAATGAATGGTGCCGCCATTGTGGAAACCAATGGAACTTCCGGGGTATCTATTCAGCAGGGAGGAAAAACCTCTTTCCTTGGAACTGGCCTTGTTTCGTCACTCCAGCCATATACAGAAAATCGTATAGACCTTAATCCAACCGGGCTTCCGGATGACACCGTATTGGCTGACACCTCAAAGCGCATGGTGCCGGTTAAGGGGGCTGTTATGCATCTGGATTACAAAGTATATAAAGGTCGTCAGGTCATATTCAATCTCTTACAGCCAAGCGGAAAAACGCTTCCCTTTGGCACAATGGTGTCGCTGGAAGGTCGCGGAAATGACGATATCAGTCTCGTCGGCGAGGATGGACGGGTTTATTTTGCCGGTGTACCACCGAAAGGAAGACTGACGGCGCAGTGGGGGAAGGATAAAGTATGTCATGCAAAATTTAATATTGTCGATGAGAATAAAAAAATTAATGCACCGGTTATTCAACAGACGCTGATATGCGAGTGATTCCCAATGTATATGAAATTACTGTTGTTTATAATAGCGATATTCTTTTCAGAATTGGCGAGTGCAGAAATTAGTTATCCATATCCTACCGAGCCACAGGTTCATCTGCAAAGGGATGAAACTTCACTGGCATTAAAAGGGCAATTACAGGTTATAAACCCAGGGGAAAATATCTGGCTTATACAAGCATGGGGAGAAGATGAAAATCGTAAAAAACATCCCGTAATCTTTCCTCAAATTTCACGAATTGAGAAATATGGGAGTATATTGTTGAAAATTTACCCCGAGATTGTAAGTGAAAATGAAATGAAATGGTTTGTTATCAAGATCATCCCGACGACTCAGAAAGAACAGCATAATCGTTTAAGCATACCCGTAGTGTATCGATTAAAGCTTATCAGATAAGCTTTAAGTACTATGTAAATTACGGTAAATCACAAGGTATCCACAGCAATGCATAAAAAAATATTTTTACTGTTTTTGACGGTTTTTTGCTCACCCATGAGTTTAGCAGAAGAAGTCTCAGCATCTGTCGACCTGAAAATGAATGTAAATATTATTAAACCGGTCTGTCGGCTAACGAGTAAAGAGGCACAAATTGATTTCGGTGAATTTGATGTTTCCGCATTAAAGGATAATCAACCCACAGGAAGTGCAATATATAAATTTACGGAGTGTGATAATGTCAATCAATTAAGACTTAGTTTCACAGGCGAGCATATTGATATAAGTAAAAACATCATCAAGAATAAAACAAACGAAGATGCTGCTTCCGGTGTTGCAGTAAAATTATATGATAATCAAATGAAAGAGTTAATCCTTGATAAAGACTGGATAATAGAAAAAGATATCAAAAAAAACAATTATGATTTAACGATCAATGCTAAGATTGTTCCCTCGGAAAATGGCGGAGCAGCCTCCATCAGGCCAGGTAAAATAGATACAGCCGTAAATTTTGAAATCACTTATGAATAGTTCTTGTGTCAATATTGATTATTGTATGGTAAAGTGTTACAACCTTCTTTAATAGTGATTATCCTCTGATAATATAATGGCTAATTGTGAAGTGAACATGAACAGACTTATCCGTAAATTAACACTTAGCACAGTATTAATACTATTTTGTAAATTTTCAATGGCTGCTTATGTAGAAGTTGGCCCCCATAAAACACAAAATATAACTTTGACATATAAAATTACTCAAAAAGCTGGTGAGTGGATATATGTTAAGGATATTGATTTGCCAAAGTTAGATTTAAATTCTACTTCAATGTGTACGTCAAGTGAGCTTTGTCTTTATGGTGAAACAAACTTGGGATATAATGGCAAGGCGAGAATTGTCCTGTGGGTGGATACACCTTATCAGGTAATAACAGATACAGAAGGAAGAAAGTTTGAGTTTAAAGTGGCTTACCCACATGGTGGACCATTAATTGGAATTAATGAAATCAACAAAAGGGGCGGGAGAACTTGGAAAACAAGTGTAACATTGGCAGCAGCGCCCTCCGCTACAATGCCCTCAGAGAGTGATACGACAATTTCATCAAACGGCTTTATACGGGCACAAGGATACTGTGGTTCAGTTCAGGGGTGTCAATACGGGGTTGCCGGCTATTTCCATAGCTCAAGCCCAAAGCCAGCATTATATATAAAATTACCAGAAAATATTAAGTCAGGCACTGTGACATTTAAAGATGTCCCGGTTTTAAAATTTCGCATTAAAGTAAATAATGCTGCAGAAAATGATCCTGCAATACCCACACCTAGAGAGTTAAGAATCAGTGGATCAATATCAATTCCACAGCGCTGTTTTATTTCTCTTGAAGATGCCAATACACTTAATTTCGGTAATATTTTCACAAACAGTGCAAATGGATTAATACAACAACACACAAGGACATTATTGACATATTGTCAAAATGCTCCGCAAAATTTACGCCAATACCTCAAGGTAGAGGGAGTAAGTGGTGGTACATTATCCAGCGATAATTATGTTTATGAGTTTGAAAAAGATAATATGGCTAAGCGAGCATTAGGGGTTGTTTTTAGTATCAATAAAAGCCCGGAATGTAACCCTTCACAAGATAACAGCAACAAATTTAATAAAGAATATGATAACGGGTATATGTTAACAGGTTCTTACGTGGAACGTCGTGATAAAATAAATTTCGGGCTATGTAAATACGGAATACCCGCTTCTCAAGGAGAGCGACAAGTAGCTATAAAAATAACATCACGGTGGGTAAAGGAGTAACGAAATATGTTTTACATTGCTTTGGTATTTTTACTTCTCTTTTTAAAAGAGATTAAATTGATATTTTTAAAATAAAAATATGACAGAGAAAAAAGACAGAAAGCACTTCATTCCGAAACCTATCGCTTTCTGTTAATTGTTTGTATTGTGCATATAAATATTGTTCATTAATACATAAGTTCAGATCGCGGCAAAATCATTAGTTTGCCGCACTTCTAATTTTACCCAGAGAAATTTCACTGCATTAGATCCCCACATAGATAAAAACCTTTCTTTTTTCATAAATTCTGTAAAAGCATTTAAATGCCACATGAATAAGAGGAGTCTTTTATCAGTAATTTATTTTAATTGTAATCCATTATTTTTTTTCAATCCCCTGTTAATCCCCCCGAAAAACCAGTGCATGCATAAGTAGAATTTTCTCCTAACCTGAATACAAGGGGATTTCTATGAAGCGCTCACGTTTTACTGACAGTCAGATCATCACCATTCTCAAACAGGCTGAGGCGGGGGCACCGGTTCCTGAACTGTGCCGGGAGCATGGCATCAGCAGTGCCAGTTTTTATAAATGGCGCTCAAAGTTTGGTGGGATGGATGCGACACTGATGAGCAGACTGAAAGAACTCGAAGAAGAGAATCGTCGGCTGAAAAAAATGTATGTCGAAGAGCGACTAAGGCCGAAATTATTGAGGAAGCAATGGCAAAAAAGTGGAGAAGCCATCAGACCGGAAGCGGATGGCGCAGTATGCGGTAGAACACCTGGTGCTCAGTATCCGTCTGGCCTGTCAGCTCTTTGTCGTCAGCGATTGTTGCTACCGCTACTGGCGCTTACTGAGTCAGAAAAATCAGATAATTGCCGACTGGCTGGTTTGTATCACAGACAGCCAGTGAAACTGGGGCTTTGGCCTGTGTTATCTGTATCTGCGCAACGTAAAAGGCTTCGCCTGGAACCACAAAAGAATTTACCGGATTTACTGCGAACTGTCGTTGAATATGCGGATAAAACCTAAAAAAACGACTGAAACGTGAAAAGCCTGAATCGCTGAGTATTCGCTGAGTGAGTTACAGGCATACGCCACACAATGGCAATAGTTCTATAATCATGAGCGACCGAATATGGCACTGAATGGCTTCACACCGATGCAGCATATTCAGCGCTTAACTGATTCCACTTATCTACCCGGTTAAAAACGGGGGGGATTACCGTTGCTGCTACGATAATGCCTGCGTGGAAAGCTTCTTTCATTCGCTGAAAGTGGAATGTATCCATGGAGAACACTTTATCAGCCGGGAAATAATGCGGGCAACGGTGTTTAATTATATCGAATGTGATTACAATCGGTGGCGGCGGCACAGTTGGTGTGGCGGCCTCAGTCCGGAACAATTTGAAAACCAGAACCTCGCTTAGGCCTGTGTCCATATTACGTGGGTAGGATCACTGTCAGCCTCCCTGATAAAGCTGACAGAGCGAATTAGACAACCGCAGATGTCAGGGATTTGTTGTCATTAACTGATGCACAACGTCAGCAAATTCCTTTCCGTAGCCTTCTGTTGAACCATCTTTCATCCCGTTGTTTTGAATCAGGTACTTACCCTTGACATAGAAAGCTGGAGTCCCGGTAAGACCGAATTCTTCAGCGGCCATTTCCTGGCGAGCGGTCAGGGTTTTTACCATAAAGCTGTTTCTGGCCGCATCAAATTCATCCGCATCAACACCTGACTGAACGAAAACAGCTTTAATGTCATCTTCGCTTTTTATCGAGCGATGTTTCAGTACGGCCTCAAATAACGGTCCTTCCACTTTATCTTCCACGCCCAGAGCTTTAGCGATGGACCAGGCTTCAGTGAGCTGTTTCCCCATCGCCCCCATAAAACTGGCGTGATACTTTTCAACTTTCACCCCTTCCGGCAGCCTGGCCTCAATATTTTTACTGACCTGGTAAGGACTGTAGAAGCTGCTACATGCCGGGCAATAGAACGAGAAAAACTCCACAACCGGTGGAGCTTCTTTCACCGGGTTATCCAGCTTTATGTACTCCGTGCCTTCTTTCAGGGTGGTTGACGCCTGTCCGGGCAGACAAGCAGCAAAGAGTAAAGATAAAGTCACAAGTGCTTTGGTTGTTAATTTCGCAGGTATCAATGTCATATTTACGCGTGATAAGTCAGATATAAAACAATGTTTGCAGAGCTGACGGACGTTCAGCACACCGGGAAACAGCTTTCTGCATCCCTTATTTGCCTGTTGCTGTTACAAAAGGCTGTGGGATATAATATAACAAAGTTATAATTACATATTGATATTTATTAAACACTGTGTAGTGGATCGGTAATTCAGGACACCTCGAAATCCTGTTAATGTTAAAACAGTGAAAATGAGGTGATGTATGATCAAAACTCGTCGGACTAAACGTACCTTTTCCCCGGAGTTCAGGCTTGAAGCTATCGAGCAGGTGGTTAAATACCAGCGTGATGTCAGAGAAGTCGCGCTGGCACTCGAGCTCAACCCTGACCATTTGCGTAAATGGATACGGTTGTATAAGCAGGAACTTCAAGGTATTGAGCCAGCTGGTAATGCTATTACCCCTGAACAACGCGAAATTCAGCAACACGCCGGTAGCGAAACCGGTCGATTCCAGCAACAGCGCGCCCGGCAGCGAATCGTCGGCGATGCCAAGCGCCCGCAACACCAGTCTCATCAGGCCGCCAGAGACGACGCCCGCCGCGGTCGACAATATGAACAGTACCGCCACCATGATCGCAGCGACCGTATCGCGCAATCGCGCCTTGACCACGTTCAGCTCCTGCGTGCAATCGTCGAACATGGTCGTCACTGCATTGCGTAGGGAATTCATCCAACCGGTGACCGTCCACCAGAACACCGCCAGCGTCACCAGACCGGTCCATGTCAGCGTATGCGAGATTCCGCTCAGCATCGACGCGGAGAACAGCGAATCTGAAACGCTCGGAATCACCGTGCGCAGCATCGCGAGCAGCGTCTTCTGCATCTCCTCGCTCCCGGTCACCACCAGTCCGAGCGCGCTGACCACGATCCACGCGCCGGCGAAGAACGCGAACAGTAGCCCATATGCCAGCCCGTTCGCCAGCAGCGGCCCGCGCCGCGACACATACCGGTCAATCACCCGCCCGGTCAGCGAGCGCCGCCACCATGCAACCAGCGAATCAATCGCCTCGCCTATCCTGTGCAGCCATTGCATGATTCGACTATACGCGGTCGCGCGACTGTCCACCACGACGGCGATAGTGGTGGCACACATGGGCATCGAGGTAAAGGAGCACGCATCATGACAGAAAATCACGCAAGCGACCAATCACCGCAGCCCGGACAATCCAGCCAGCCCGCTCTTCCCACGCGACTCACCCCCGGCCAGCCCGCTCCTGATTTCACCCTGCCTGCGGTCAACCCGGACGGCGGTGAGACCTCCGTCACGCTGTCGCGGCTGCTGGCGCAGGGCAAGCGCGTGGTGCTGTACTTCTATCCGGCCGCGATGACGCCGGGCTGCACCACCGAGGCATGCGACTTCCGCGACAACATTGCCCGGCTCACCGCACTCGGTTTCACTGTGCTGGGCGTCTCCAAGGACCCAATCGACAAGCTGCAGCGTTTCCGCGAGCGCGACCACCTGTCGTTCCCGCTGCTGTCGGACGCGGACCTGACCGTGCATCGGCTTTACGGCGCGTACGGCGAAAAGAAGCTCTATGGGCGCACGCACATAGGCGTGATCCGCTCGACATTCGTCATCAGCGTGTCTGTTACAGGCGCAGCCGGCACGATAGAAATCGCCCGTTACAACGTCCGGGCGAAGGGTCATGTGGCTTCTTTGATGAAGGCTCTGCAATAGGCGCTCTCAAAACTCGCAGGTATAACGATTGACGCTCGAAAAAAGCCTTGTATCTGCAAGTTTTGAGAGCGCGATTATACGCGCATGGCCTCTTTGGCGGCCTCAACCTGTGCAGGACCGCCTTCGCCGGTGGCGATGAAGCGCCCGGAGGCCAGCACATAGTAGCGATCCGCCCGTTCGACGGCGAATTCCTTGAGCACCGGGAACATCGTCACGGCCTCGTCGTACCGCGCTTTCGCCTCGGACCCGTACCGGTCGGCGTCCACATGCAGGTTCTCGTCGACGGTCATCGTGCCGAACGACTGCTGCCCCTGCGGCACGAACGCCATGCCTTTGCGGATGCGCTGGTTCGGCGCGGCCTTGGTGATATCGTCGCCGTCGAAACCGCCTTCGGCTCCTGCAGTCCGACCTCACTGCACATCTTGACCATTACGTCACATAAGCAACACGCTACGTCCATCCAGAATGTGAGATAACCGGGTACGCTGGTACTCATGGAACTTCACGTACTCGACCACCCGCTGGTGGAACACAAGCTCACCGTCCTGCGCGACAAAAACACCTCATCCGCCACTTTCCGCGAGCTCGTCACCGAACTCGTCATGCTCGAAGCCTACGAGGCGACCCGCAACCTCGACATCGTCGACAAGCCCATCGAAACCCCCGTCGCCCCCATGGTCGGCAAGCACATCGCCAGCCCCGCCCCCATCATCGTTCCCGTCCTTCGCGCCGGACTCGGCATGCTCGACGGCATGACCAAAATGATCCCCACCGCCGAAGTCGGCTTCCTCGGCATGAAGCGCGATGAAGAGCACCCCACCCAGCAGATCACTTACGCCAACCGTCTCCCCGAAGACCTCACCGGCCGTCAGTGCTTCCTCATCGACCCCATGCTCGCCACCGGCGGCACCCTCGTCACCGCCACCCACTACCTCGCCGAGCGCGGCGCCAAAGACGTCACCGCCATCAACATCATCGCCGCCCCCGAAGGCATCCAATACGTCCAAGACCACATCGACCCCTCCATCGCCTTCAAGGTCGTCGTCTGCGCCGTCGATGAAAAACTCAACGAAAAGGCGTACATTGTGCCGGGGCTTGGCGACGCCGGCGACCGCCTCTACGGCGTCATTGATTGATGGAGCGTATACGGCCTTTCCTCAGCGCTCGACGTACGAAATACGCCTTCGGCTTTGAACGGCCGTATCCGCACACATCAACCAATGCCGACGGTGGGGGATTGACTGGCGGAGCGTCAGCCAATCCCCCACCGAGGGACTCTGAGAGTCGCGGTATCGTCGTGCCGTGACTCTCGGAGTAGTACGACGGCGTATCTTCCGTAATCCTCCGGGCAGATAGAAAGCAGGATAATGCGTATTAGCGTCATTTGCGTCGGCAGGGTCAAAGAGCAGTATCTGCGCGACGCCATCGCCGAATACAGCAAACGGCTCGGCCGCTACTGCAAGCTCGACATCATCGAGGTCGCCGACGAGAAGACCCCCGAACATGCCAGCGAAGGCGTGGAACGGCAGATTCGTGCCAAGGAAGGCGGGCGCATCGCCAAGCACATCCGCCCCGACGCCTATGTGATCGCGCTGGCGATCGACGGCACGATGCTCTCCTCCGAAGGGCTCGCCGCGCACATCAACCAGCTCGGATTGCACGGCGAAAGCCACATACAGCTCATCATCGGCGGCTCGATCGGCCTGGACGACGCGATCCTGCGCCGCGCCGACTACAGGCTCAGCTTCTCGAAGATGACGTTCCCGCATCAGCTGATGCGCGTGATCCTACTGGAGCAGCTGTACCGCGCCTACAAAATCAACGCCGGCGAGCCATACCACAAGTAGGGCGGTGGCGGTCAGCTCACTCCACGGACTTGAGCGAGCTGACCGGATCGATGCGGTCGAGCACCGGATTGGTGAGCAGCTGCACGAGCAGCGCGAACGCCATCGTCGCCGCGGCGGCGATCACATAGCTGTACCAGTGCACGCTCACCTCGAAATACAACGCGGGCATGTTGAGCGCCGCCGTAAGCAGCCCGCCGACCGCGCGCCCGAGCGGCAGACCGACGACGATGCCCATGCCGGCCAGTATCAGCATCTCCTTGTTGACATACCGGTGCACCTCGCGGTCGTAGAAGCCCAGTACCTTCAGCGTGGCCATTTCCCGCACGCGCTCAGACACGTTCGTGTTCGCCAGCGTGAACAGCACGACGAGCGCCAGCCCGCCCGCGAGCGCGATGATGAGCGCCACGACGGCGCTCATCAGGTCGAACGAGAAGCTGCGCTCGAGATCGTCGGTGCTGGTGGCGCTCACGACCGACGGATCGCGTGCGAGCCGATCCGCGTACGCGATGTTCTGGTCGGCGGTTCCGTCCAGTGTGGCGATCACGGCGTTGTGCGTCACCGCCGTCGACACGCCGAATGTTTTCTTGTACAGACTTTCGCTGACATACACGTTCGAGCCGATGAGGTTTCGCGTCACCGCGGAGACCTTCACTTCGCCGTGACGCATACTGCCGTCACGTAGCGTGACGGTGTCGCCGGCCTTGACGCCGAGCGAGTTCGCCGCGGATTGCGCGACGATTATGCCATCGCCCCCAAGCTGCAGCTTGCCGTGCCCGCCGCTCGCGGACCGCAGCGTAATCATGTCTCCGAGCGCCCCTGCTGAATCATCCGGCACGATCATGAGCTGAATCGTCTCGCCTGCGTCGCCCGCGTCCATCTCGCCGCTGTCGAGCCGCAGATCGAGCGAACGTTCCACGCGCCCGTCCTTGTCGAGCCGAGCGCGCATCGCATCGACGCTGTCGTCGCCGCTGACGACGAGCAGGTCGTAATGGTAGATGTCCTCGTACTGCTTGGGTCCGAGCGTGGCGACGGTGTCGTTGATGGCGAAGCCGCACACAATCAGCGCCGTGCAGCCCGCCACCCCGCCGACGGTCATCAACAGGCGGCTTTTGAAGCGGAATATGTTGCGCGCGGTGACCTTGTTGAGGAAGCTGAGCCGCCGCCACAGCGGGCGGATGCGTTCGAGCAAGATGCGCGCGCCAGCCTTCGGCGCTTTCGGCTGCATGAGTTGCGCCGGGCTTTGCCGCAGAGCCCCGGCGCAGGCGACGACCGTTGCGACGACCACGCCGACGACGAACAGTGCGATGCCTGTCGACCCGTACAGCCAATCGTATTCGAGCTGTATGCCGGGCACCGTGTACAGTCCCTCGATCACCAGCAGCAGGAACGACGGAATGCCGAGGAAGCCGACCATCAGTCCCAGTCCGCCGCCGATTAGGCAGGCGAGCGCGGCGAACAGCACGTATCGCATCGCGATGGCCGCGTTCCCGTAACCGAGCCCGGTGTAGGTGCCAATCAGACCGCGTTCCTCCTCGACCATGCGGGTCATCGCGGTCAGGCTCATCAGCACCGCAACAATCAGGAATACGACCGGGAAAGCGTAGCCGATTGATTCGATTGAGCTGATGTCGGATTTGAGCGAGCTGAAGCCGCCGATTGACGAGCGCGTCTGCACGTACCAGCGGGCTGCGGCGATGTCGTCGACGCGTTGCTGCTGCTTGGCGAACTGACTGTCGGCATCCTTGCGCTTGGCGTCAAGCCGGTCTTGCGCGTCCTTGAGCTGCCGTTCGCCGGTGTCCATCTGCTCTTCGCCGGCGGCTATCTGCTTGAGTCCGTCGCGGATCTGCTGGCGACCGCCGCGCAGCTGCTCGGTTTGCCGCTGCAAGGTGGCCGATTGCGCTTCAAGTTGGGCTATGGTGGCGTTGACCTGGCTCAGCTGGGATTGCAGTTGCGTGAGCCGTGCCGCGGATTCATCGGCTTTGGACCGTGCCTGTGTGGCGAGGTCGTGCGCGGCTTTCGCTGCCTTGCGCAATGGTTCGAGTACCGTCTCGGGCAGACCTTGCGCGCCGGCGACCGCCTGGTCTGCCGCGTCCGCGGCCTGCTCTGCGGCCCGCGCGCCCTGCGCGGCCAGGTCGTTCATCGTCTGCGCGGTGGCGATGCCCTGCTGCAGCTGCGATTGGCCCTGGCGGGCTTGGAGCAGTCCCACGTTGACCTGGTCTTTGCCGTCCTGCAGCTGCTCCGATTGGTCTTCAAGCTGTGTGAGCTGGTCTTCGAGGCTCTGCTTGGTGGTTTTCGCCTGCTCGCGCCGGGTTTTCAGCTCCTCCGTCTGCTCGGTGATCTGCATCTGCGCGTCGTCGAGCTGCCGGTAGGCGTCGGTCTTCGCCTGGTCGAGCTTCTTCTGTGCGGCGTCCACGAGAGTCTGCCGGCGTTCGTTCTGCTGCTTGGTCTGCACCGTGGCTTCGATGCGGTCGGCGACATCGCGGACCAGCGTGTCATAGTCGTCGCCGAACGCGTCCTCGTCGGTCGAGCCGCTCACGGTCAGGCTGATAGCGGTGTAGATGTCTCCTGTCACGCCGTCGCTCGGCGCGAAGAACGTGTAGTCGGACGCGAGCGAGTTGCGGAATGCCTTGGCGCCGCTGTATCCGTCCGGATTGCTCAGGTCCTTGGGGTCTATCACCGTGCCGGTGATGGTCAGTTCGGTCGGGAAGCTCGGCGCCGATTGCGATGCATCGGCTTGCTCGTCCGTCGGTTCCGTGCCGTTCGCGCCGCTGTCGGCGGAGTCCGTATCCGAAATGGTCGATGTCGCAGTGCCGGTGTCGACCGGGGTGACGGTCAGCGAGTCGCCGACTGCCATGCCACTGTCGGCGAGGAACTTTTTGGTGACCGCGACCTCGCCAGCCTTGCTCGGAATGCGGCCGTCCTGTAGGTACGGCTGGTCGAGGCCGTTCACGCCGATCTCGTTGATGGTGACGGTTTTGTCGGTGCCCTTGACGTCGGCTTCGACGCTCTGGCTGCGTTCCGGCTGCACGACATCGACTCCGCGGACCTGCTTCAAGGCCGCAACGTCATCATCGGTCAGGCCGTAGGTCGACAGCACCTGGATATCGTGCAACCGTTGCGCGTCGTAGAACCGGTTCGCGGCGCGGAACGTGTCACGACAACCGGCGTAGATGCCGGTCATCACCGCCACCCCAAGCAGCGAAATCACGGCGATGGACAGAAACCGTTTCCACCCGTGCAGCCACGAGCGCATCGTATCCTTGACGAACGCCCCCGACAGCGAGCGCCCACGAGACGGCCTGCCGCCCGTATCGGTGTCGGACGCCAAGTCGTAGATTCCGGGAATCACCTCGGTGGGCACATCGGACGCGGGCGACCACCCGGCAGAATCACCGTCCGCCTTCCGACCTCTGTTCCTATGCGCATGCCGTCCCATCACAGCACCTACCATTCGATGTCGGCGATCGGCGTCGGCGCGGGATTCACATCCTCGCCCACCACCTTGCCGGAGCGGAAGCGGATGACCTTGTGCGCCATCGGAGCGAGCGCGGAGTTGTGGGTGATGATGAGCACCGTCATGTTCTCGTCACGGCAGATGTCCTGCAGCAGTTGCAGGACCTCCTTGCCGGTCTCATAGTCGAGCGCGCCGGTCGGCTCGTCGCACAGCAGCAGCTTCGGCTTCTTGGCGATTGCGCGCGCAATGGACACGCGCTGCTGTTCGCCGCCGGACAGTTGCGCCGGAAAATTGCTCAGCCGGTCGCCCAGGCCGACCTTGTGCAGGGTGTCGGCCGGGTCGAAATGGTCGGGGCAGATCTGCGACGCGAGTTCGACGTTCTCCAATGCGGTCAGATTCGGCACGAGATTGTAGAACTGGAAGACGAATCCGATGTCCATCCGCCGGTAGGCTATGAGGTCGCGTTTGCGCAGTCCGGTGATGTCGCGGCCGCCGACGACCACGCGCCCGGAGGTGGCGGTGTCCATGCCGCCAAGGATGTTCAGCGCCGTGGTCTTGCCCGCGCCCGACTGCCCGAGGATCACCGTCAGTTCGCCTCGGTCGGCGGTGAAACTGGCCTCGTCCAGTGCGCGGATCGTGGTGCGCCCGGACGGGTATTCCTTGACCACGCGGTCGAACTCGATATACGCCATCATGCACCTCCCCGCACACGCAACAGATGTTATACTCAAGTAAAACAACACTATGTCGGTTTCGCAACCAACAGTCGGATTGCCGAATGTCGGGCAGGAATCCGCCGGCGCGAGGCCATACGAGGCAAGGACCAGCCATGGCCAAGGAACTGACCGAAAGCCGCCGCACCCGTTACACGCGGAGGGCGATGCAGGACGCGCTCATCGACCTGATGCGCGAACGGCCGCTCGGCAGCATCACCATCAAGGCGCTGTGCGAGCAGGCGGACGTCAACCGCTCCACGTTCTACGCGCACTACGACAGCATCGAGGAGCTGCTACACGACATCGAGGACGAAACGATGGCATGGGTCACGACCGCGCTCGACCAGCTGCTCATGCAGCCTGACGCGGCCGGCGTCGAGCACGTCATCGAGCACATCTGCCGCTATATCGCCGACAACCGCAACCATCTGCAGGTGCTGATGAGCCCTACCGCCGACCTGGATTTCCAGCAACAGCTGCTCGGCCTGATCTACAGCCGCCGTTCCGTCGCCGAACAGATGCAGCCCGCCTCCAGCGACCCGGCCGAAGCGCAGATGCGCATGCGGTTCGCCGTATCCGGCAGCATCGGACTGCTGCAGTACTGGCTCGCTACAGACCTCGCCGCCCCACCAGAAACCGTCGCCCACATCATCTTCACCATGGGCATGCCTGGCGCCCGGTGAGACAGACGATTCCGGCCTCGGCCCACCCGGAATCATATGGCCAGAGTGTCGCAGCGGCACTAGACGAATCGGAGATGCTGGTCACAAGGAATCGACGGGGCATGACATATTCTTCGCACCGGCACAGATCGTTTGCATAATCGCGATTTAGTAAATCACGATTATGCAAACGTGATGCTAGACGCTCAATCGCAGACATGTTGCGGCAAAATTGGGCTATCTGCATCTCAAGGGGTTGATGGCGCTCTTCCGGAACATCTATCTGCGTTTCGAGGGGTTGGTAGCCGAGTATAAACACCCTCAAGACCGCATGATTCCAATGGCAATTGGTGCTCAATACTCCGGGTATCATGTTTTGGCAACCCCCTGAAACTCAGATAGATGTTCGGCGAACACGAAATCACCCCCTTGAAACGCAGATAGCCACGAAAAGTCGACGCCGCGACGATGAGGAAGGCTCAGACCGTGACCGTGGTGCCCACCGCGGCATGACGCACCCCGATGAGCCGATGCGGGAGACAAAACGGCGCACGGTGACGTCGACTCGTCAGCGGATGGCATAGAATGGCGGTCGTGCCGATATCGGCCTGCGTTGCGGCGGGTGCGGCGATCACGGCATCACGGCCCGGCCCCACCGGCGATGACGGCAATGTCGAAGACGGGCGCGAGCGGGTCAACGACGGGCAGACGGCCAATGCCGCGAGCAGTCGCCGGCGTGCGGCAACGATGGAGAGGAACCGATGAGCAAGAACACCATGCACGACGGCACGGCGACGGCCTCCCGCCCCGGCACCGGCAACACGCCGGCACCGGCGGCGTTGCGCAAATCGTTGAAGAACCGGCATGTCCAGCTGATCGCGCTGGGAGGGGCGATCGGCACCGGACTCTTCTATGGCTCCAGCGAGTCGATCGCGTTGGCAGGCCCGTCAATCCTGCTTGCCTATCTTGTGGGCGGGTTGGCTATCTTCATGATCGTGCGGGCGCTGGGCGAGATGTCGGTCGAAGACCCGAGGGCCGGTGCGTTCAGCTACTACGCGACCCGCTACTGGTCGAAGCGCGCCGGCTTCGTGAGCGGCTGGAACTACTGGTTCAATTACATTCTGGTGTCGATGGTGGAGCTGAGCGTGGTCGGCTCGTTCGTCAACTACTGGTTTCCCGCGATTCCGCAATGGGTGTCGGCCGCGGTGTTTCTCGTCGTGATTGCGGCGATGAACCTGCTGGGGGTGAGCAAGTTCGGCGAGTTCGAATTCTGGTTCGCGCTCATCAAGATCGTCGCGGTGATAGCGATGATCGTCGGCGGGCTCGCGGTACTGATTGCCGGACTGCCAACGGATTCCGGCGTCAAGGCGAGCTTCTCGAACTGGTTCGCGCTCGATGGCGGCGTACTCCCCCACGGCCTGCTGCAGCAAAGTGCCGACGGCCAATGGACCGGACTGTTGATGGCGTTGGTCGTAGTGATGTTCAGTTTCGGCGGCACCGAGCTCATCGGCATCACGGCCGGCGAGACCGAAGATCCGCGCAGAACCATTCCCCGCGCGACGAATGGCATCATCTGGCGCATCCTGGTGTTTTACATCGGCGCACTCGGCGTGATCATGGCCGTGGTGCCGTGGAACACGATCGACGGCACGACCAGCCCGTTCGTGCAGATCTTCGACTCGGTGGGTGTGCACGCGGCCGCCGGCATCCTCAACTTCGTGTGTCTGACCGCGGTGATGAGCGTGTACAACTCCGGCCTGTACGCCAACTCCCGCATGTTGTACTCGCTGGCCAGACAGGGCAACGCGCCCGAAATCCTCGGCAAGCTCAACTTCCACGGCGTACCGGTTGTCGGGGTGCTCGCTTCCGCGGCCATCACCGCGCTGGCCGTGGTGGTCGTGTTCCTGTGGCCCGATTTCGCGTTCAATTATCTGATGTCGATCGCCACGATTGCTGGCGTTATCAACTGGTCGATGATCATGGTCACCGAGATTCATTTCCGTCGCCGTGTGGCGGCCGGAGACGGGCCCGGCGAGCTGGCCGGGCTCACCGGAGACGAGGCTCTGGGACGCATCCATTTCAAGCTGCCGTTCGCCCGCGTGATGCCGTATGTAGTGCTCGCATTCCTGGCATTCGTCGTGGTGCTCATGTGCTTCTCGTCCAGCTATCGCGTCGCCGTCATCGCCGGTGTGGTGTGGCTTGCGATTCTGCTGACCGCATACCAGGTCACGCAGACGCGCAAGACCGTCCGCCCTTAGTCGCGCACATCCCGCGGATGGAGCCATGGCCGCCGCACGCGCGAACAGAGCCGGAACGGCTCACGAGCGCACAGAGCCAGCCCACCATAATCCGACACGCCGAACACAAGTCACAACGAAGTCCCCACAAACCTTGTGAGCCGCCATTTTCCTTGGTTTAGCGCGAGACCACCTTTCCAGGACCCGCGAATATCGCCGGAAGCCAGGCAAAGGCCTTACTTCTCGACCATGCTGACGCCGATAATGGTGTGCAGTGTCATCGCACTGGCACATGCACAACCAAGGAGGGCTCCATCATGTTCATTCCCCGGTACTACGAGAGTCTCGGCCATCTACATGTCGGCACGCAGCCGAACCGCGCGTATTACGTGCCCGCGTCCACGCCGATGGACACGGTCGGCGAGAATCGCGTGAATTCCGACCGTTTCATGCTGCTGAACGGCGACTGGGATTTCAAGTATTATGCGAGCATCTACGACTTGGACGCCGAGGTCTCCCGACTGCGCGCCGCCGGCCGCCCGGTGTTCTATGACGTGGATTTCGGCGGGGATGACGCACCGGAGAACGCCGATCCGCGCACTGCCGCCACGGGTGCGCTGGCGGCGGACGGCTTCACGACGACGCCGGTGCCGAGCGTGTGGCAGAACCATGGTTTCGACCGCCACCAGTACACGAATTTTGACTATCCGTTCCCGTTCGACCCGCCGTTCGTGCCGCAGGACAACCCGTGCGGCGTGTACCTGTGCGATTTCATGCATACGTCCGATCCTGACGCGCCCTGCACGTACCTGAATTTCGAGGGCGTGGATTCGGCGTTCTATGTGTGGGTGAACGGCGAGTTCGTCGGGTATTCGCAGGTGTCGCATTCGACCAGCGAGTTCGATGTGACCGACGTGCTGGAGGACGGCGTGAACACGCTGGCCGTGCTGGTGCTGAAGTGGTGCGACGGCAGCTATCAGGAGGATCAGGACAAGTTCCGCATGAGCGGCATCTTCCGTGACGTGTATCTGCTGGACCGTCCCGAGTATGCGATTCGTGACATGTTCGTGCATACGTCGATTTGGCGCAATGTCGATTCCGCGCTGGTTGAGGCCGGCATCAGCGATGACGAATATGATGCGTCGCCGGTCGATCACGCGACGGTCGACGTGGATTTCGCGTTCTTCGACGATGCGGATGTGCCGGTCAAGGTGCAGCTGTTCGATGAGGATGGCGAGCTGGTGGCAGAGACGGCCGCGGAGCCGATCGATGATCCGATGGCCGGGGACGAGGACGACGTGACGGTTCGGACACAGCCCGACGCGAGCGAAGCCGACGACGCGACCGGCACTGGCAGCGACGACACCGCCGCGGACGACGAAGAAGAAGGCGTCATCGAGTCGATCGACGACGTGGCCGCCATCGACGATGACTCCACGGACGCACAGGCCGCACTGCGCATCGCGTCGGTGACCGGCACGCTCGCCGGCGGCGCGAACGGAACCGGATTCACCGGAGACAGCGCGTTCGCCCCGACCGCGCACGCATCCCTGGCAGTCGACGACCCGCATCTGTGGACCGCCGAGACGCCGTACCTGTACACCATCGTGTACACCACCGCGAACGAGGTCATCACCGCGCTCGTCGGCATCCGCGAGGTCAGCGTGGATGGCAATGTGGTCAAGGTCAACGGCAAGCCGATCAAGCTCCACGGCGTCAACCGGCACGACAGCGACCCGGTGACCGGCCCGGTCATCAGCGAGGAGCAGCTCATGCGCGACCTCACGCTGATGAAGGAGCACAACGTCAACGCGATCCGCACCAGCCATTACCCGAACGCGCCGCACTTCTACGACCTGTACGACCGTCTCGGCTTCTACGTGGTGGCCGAGGCTGACAACGAGAGCCACGGCGCGATGCGCGGCGTGCATCCGGACGAGAGCGACGCGGCTGTCAACAAGCGCTGGAACCGGCCTATCGCCGACAACCCCGCGTGGATCGCGCCGACCGTTGACCGCGCGCAGCGCAGCGTGGAGCGCGACAAGAACCATGCGAGCATCATCTTCTGGTCGATGGGCAACGAGTGTGCGTACGGCTGTACGTTCGAGGCGGCGCTGCTGTGGACGCAGACCTTCGATCCGAGCCGCCTGACGCACTATGAGAGCGCCCGGTATGTGGATGAGGGACAGGAGTGCGATTACAGCTATCTTGACGTACACAGCCGTATGTACCCGTCCGTCGAGGAGATCGACCAGTACTTCTCCGAGGAGGGGCCGCGCACGCCGGACGGGCTGCGCGACGGCAGCAACGGCGATGACGGCGACAACGGCGTCAAGCCGTACGTGCTGTGCGAATTCTGCCATGCGATGGGCAACGGCCCGGGCGATCTGGAGGATTATTTCACGCGCATCCAGCGTTATGACGGCCTGGTCGGCGGCTTCATCTGGGAGTGGTGCGACCATGCGATCGACCGTGGCACGAACGCGGCCGGCGAGCGCGAGTACGCGTACGGCGGCGATTCGGGCGAGTACCCGCATTTCGGCAATTTCTGCATGGACGGCTTGGTGTACCCGGACCGCACGCCGCATACCGGGCTGCTGGAGTTCAAGAACGTGTATCGGCCGGTGCGCGTGACCGGTTTCGACGCGGCCGCGGGCACGGTGACGCTGCACAATTACCTGGACTTCCTGGATGCCGCCGACGCGGTGTTCATGACGTTCGAGCTGCTGGTGGATGGCGCGGAGACCGCATGGGCTGCGTGGGAGAGTGATCCTGCGGCGGGCGCGACGTTCCGGGAGGAGCATCCCGGCAATTACACGCCGTCGATGCCATCGATCGCGCCGCATGGTGACGCGGTCGTCGACATACCGGCTGAGATCCTTGATGCCATACCCGAGGCCGGGAACGTGACGATGCTGGTGAAGTACTATCAGGCGACGGACACCGAGACACTGCCGATCGGCTTCGAGCTCGGCTTCGACGAGGTCGCCGTGCCGACCGCGGATCCACGCAATCAGACGGTCGTCGCCGCGCTGGCCGATATCGCCGATGGCATCGGCTCGGATGACGATGTCGACGACGTTGCCGATGACGGCACCGATAGCGTAGAAGGCGCCGACGATGGAGCGAACGATGCCGCGGATGCCGGCTACGACGACGTCGTGCTGGCAGACCCGCTGACCGTCATGCAGACCGATGCCTCGATCACCGTGGAAGGCTCGACGTTCCGGTATGTGCTCGACCGCCGTACCGGCCTGTTCTCGTCGATGTCGTTCGCGAACCGGTCGCTGCTTAACAGGCCGATGGAGCTGAACGTGTGGCGCGCTCCCACCGACAACGACCAGTACATCAAGGCCGATTGGATTCGCGCCCAGTATGACCGCGCTCAGGCGCGCGCGTACGAGGTCGGTGTACTGGTCGATGAGGATGACATCATCGCCAAGCCCGAGTCGATTGAACTGCGTGCGGACGATGAGGATGCGCCGGTCGCCTCGTTTGGAGACGATGCGATCCTCGACGACGGCAACGTCGACGCCGGCAACGTGAGCGCCATAGCGACGTCCGAGGACGGCTCGGTGGTGGTCGACGGCCAGGTGACGATCCATGCGACTATGGCGCTGGTGGCGCCGATTGTGCAGCGCATCGCCGACATCGACGCCGACTGGACCATCGCGCCCGACGGTTCGGTGGCGCTGCGCATGCATGTGATGCGCGACACCGATTTCCCGTTCCTGCCGCGTTTCGGCCTGCGCCTGTTCGTGCCGAAGCCGATGCGGCAGATCGCCTATTGCGGTCTCGGCCCGAACGAAAGCTACATCGACAAGCGCCGGTCCAGCTATCATGGCGTGTTCTCCGGCACTCCCGAATCGCTGTTCGAGCCGTATATCAAGCCGCAGGAGAACGGCAACCATCACGACTGCGATTGGGCGAGCGTCGCCAGCGATGACACCGAGCTGCTGGTGCTCCGTGCCGGTGACCACGCCTTCGACTTCCAGGCGCTGCCTTACACCCAGGAGGAGCTGACCACCAAGGCTCACAACAGCGAGCTGAAGCCGGCGGATTCGACGGTGGTGTGCGTGGATTACATGCAGTCCGGCGTCGGGTCCAACAGCTGCGGTCCCAAGCTGCACGAGAAATACCGCCTCGACGACGCGGAGTTCGATTTCGATCTCGTCCTGCGCCCGCAGGCGCTCTGAGGCGTTGGGTACGGGTATCGGATCAGTCACATGATCCGATACCCGTACCCGTGCACGGCGGAAGCCCGCAATACCGTCACTGTGTGCGGGTTGCGTCACCGTGTGCGCCCTCTCTCAGTGGCGCAACTCGCAGAACCGTTGAAAAATAAGGGATTTACATGGGCGTCACTGTGTGCGAGGGCGCACAGAGTGACGCACCCCGCACACAGTGACGCGTTCCTCCATCCGCAGAGCAGCACCACACGCAGCATCTCCGCCAGTTACATATCCACATTCGCTACATCACTGTGGATAACCGATGAGTTATACACTTATCCACAGATTTGAGGCGGCCGGTGGCGCACCGCAGATTATCATGCTTACATTCAATCCATGAATACGAATCAGCACACCCCTGTCAACTCCAGCGCAACAGTCGCGAACAACTATCTTGCGCGCTCACTGCGCCAGCTGCAATCCACGACGTTCCTGCATTGCATGGAACACTCACGAAAAACCATCAACACCTCGCCACCGGTCTATACCGGTATGACCGCATTACGTCTGGCAGGCATAGAGACACCGCTATGTTCAAGATTTGAAGCCGTGAAGTTCCAAGTACTGTACGTTGGGGAGCCAACCAAGAGATCCGGACGGAAAGATACGTCCTACCTGAAATGCCCGCCATCGTTGACGGGCATCGCCCACCTCACATGGACTCACGACAACATCACCATCGTCTACACGCACCCGCTGATGACATGGGCACTGCTGGCGCCGTATCTCACGCAAATCGAGGTAATCGTTCTGGCGGATGCCATACTGCGCGCGTCATCAGGCTCCATGACGGTCGCCAATATCTCGCGGTTCCTTGATGGAGCAGACGCGTTCCCGGGCAGAAGGAAATGCATTGATGCTCTCGTTTTCCTCGATGCCGTGACTGACTCCACCATGGAATGCCGCTGCACTCTCGTGATGCTGCGACATGGATTGCCGCAGCCGGTCAAACACTGGAAGATACTCATTCCGGAGTTGGCTCACGAGGCGACAGTCGATATCGCATACCCCAAACAACGGGTCATCATCGAATACGATGGAGACGCGCATCGCCGCGACAAACGACAATACCGATGGGACGAACGCAAGAGGCAGGCTTTGCGGGCGATGGGATATACAGTCATCGTCGTCTTTGCCGATGATATATTGACCTCGCAGGGGCGGCGACGATTCGCGCAAAGGGTGGCGAAAGCCCTTGACACCACCTGCCGGAATAGACCACACCCGAAATTCCGGGCACTGCTGGCAGATGATCGTGCTGAGACGGCCCGTCAGCGGCAACGTAGGTACCGCGCCAGAGAACGCCGCAAAGGGCGCCGCGTATGAGTCGGGCATCGCGGAAGACGACAGCGAACGAGCCTCGGCGCTGATACCACCAGCGTCGGATCCTGCAACTCGCACGTGATCATACGAAACATGCGAATCGTGCGACACAACCATGGTTATCGACCGTCACTGTGTGCGGATTGCGTCACTGTGCGCGACCTCTCTCAGTGACGCAATCTGCAGAACCGTTGAAAAATAAAGGGTTTACACAGGCGTCACTGTGTGCGAGGGCGCACACAGTGACGCAATTTGGCGTGATAGCAACCCTTGATACTCGTAATGTGTTCGTAAGCACATTGCTTACGAACACATTAATAGGACCAGATAAACGAAAGGTCGTTGTCTTCGGCGATGAACGACGAAAACAACGACCTGAGTCATGCGGTAAGGCCTGGCTTTACAGCTCTACGGTCTTACGGCCTCACAGCTTCAGAAATCACTGCACCTGGGCGCGGGCGATCTTGCCGGTGAAGGAGTTGGCCTCGTCGGCGTCCTTCACGGCGTCCTTGTTCCAAGAGAACATGGCGCGCAGCTTCGGGCCGACGGTCTCGATGCGCACGTTGGAGTACTCCTCCTGCAGCGCCTTGAACTTCGGAGCGCCGGCGTCCTGGTCGTCGATGAACTCCTTGGCGAAGGAGCCGTCCTGGATGCGCTTGAGGTGGTACTGCATGCGCTCACGCACGTGCTCGTCGATGCAGGTGTTGGTGTAGTCGCCGTACTGGGCGGTGTCGGAGCAGGACCAGCGGGCCTTGTTCAGACCGCCTTCGTTCATGAGGTCGACGAGCATCTTCAGCTCGTGGCAGACCTCGAAGTAGGCGATTTCAGGCTGGTAACCGGCGTCGGTGAGGACTTCGAAGCCCATCTCGACGAGCTTGTTCACGCCGCCCATGAGCA
>ERZ857951.1246-NODE-1246-length-27762-cov-3.904284_pt1 | contig 27762 bp, 22 predicted proteins | sample MGYA00519759_ERZ857951 | MGnify/ENA primary metagenome ERZ857951 (study PRJEB31778, sample SAMEA3449377) | human gut metagenome | biome: human gut; feature: human-associated habitat; material: faeces | place: United Kingdom | collected 2010/2012 ...
GCTGGTAAGAAAGCCTTACAGGCGCATATGAAGAACCCCCGGCTATGCCGGGGGGCCTTTCTCTAACAAATTTAGGAGCCGCCTAAGAGGTTACCCCGATAGTCCTCCTACAAACTAATTCCCAATCCACAATCGTGGAACAAGCAAGACTCAGCCTGTCCAAGGGTTTTTGGAGGTTTTGCGCAAGCAGAAAATAAGTATAATCTTCATCGTTATTGTTTTCCGCATAGCCCCGCATTAGCTCTATCATCAAATAAAATTCATTGTAGATTTCCCGCAAAGCGTGGGCGAATCTATCCGTTTCGTATTCTTCCAATAGTTCCTGTTCTTCCTCAACGCTTCTTATCGGGATGTAATATTCCCGGTACTGGTCGCCGTCTCTGGGATTGCCTGGGCCGGATGGGGAAGAAAGGGAGATGGGTTCAGACATGAAAAACTCCTAGATTTAGTTTTCGGCATTAGAAATGAGAAATGCCGGGACTCAACTACGTTCTAGGAACGCTGCTCTTATTCCCCATGCAGGTATTGTATTAGGAGCTATCGACCCGGCAATAGTATGCTGATGGCGACAAGTCGCACAAAAGAAAACCCAGCATAAAACGCCGGGCAGTGTGCACGATAAAAACCAGCCGTACACCCGCTGCCTAGAAGTAGTACGAAAAGTCTATGCGGGAAGATTGGAAAAAGTCAAGCTGCACGCCGTTGAAATAAAAAAGGCACCGTAAGTTGGCGCCCTGCAAATTTTCATATAAAAAACAACCCATTATCCATTTTTTCATTATTCTAAGGTCACAGAGTTTTACCTGGTTCAAAGGCGTTCCAGCATGAAAAAATTCATAGCGATTTTTGTAATGGCCTTTTTGGGCTTTGTGGGCGCGTCCGGAATGGCGCTTTCCGGACCGACTGAGCCCCTTGTTCCCGAAAGAGGCGAAGCACAGTCGCAGCCGCCCCGAACAAGCCCGCCCATGCAACGCCGCGCCCGGACAAAAAGTCTCATCTTGATATGAAACCGCAACCGGATAAGCGGTCGGATCAGAAGCCGGATCATCCGAACATGCGTCCTCCGAAACCGCGTGAAGAAATTCCAACGAATAATGAAGAGCCCCCGGTTCCGGTGGAACCGGGGGCCTGCGCAGATAAGGACGATCCTCCAGCGCTCCGGCTTTCTTGATTATTCCTTCTCATTCTTTGGGAATACGGTGGAAAAAACCTGGCATGCATCGGCTACCGCATCTTTGGGGGACAGCTCCCGGTCCAGCGCCAGCATCAGGCAGGCTGAATGGGCCAGGGCAAGACGAGTTTCACGGTCGAAGCCAGCTACCAAGGTTTCGCATTCCGCTTCCATCAACATAAACACCCTCCTTTGAATAATATCATCAGATGGGTCTGATGGTTTCAATATAGCAAAACATAGACAGATTGCTATAGAAAAATAGTATTCCCCGGTATTTCTTTTTTTCTCTATCCAACCGGGAATCTTCTATTTATAACGGCGATTCTGCCGGATCAGGCGGTGCGGAATGATCCTGTAAAAATGCCCTGATGAAAGCAGGTGACAGGACCGTTGAAGTAGTGAGGATCTTATGAAATACTGAAAGGATACGGGAACGACCGTTCGTTTTCGTCCCCTATGGACCAGGGAGAAAGTAATGCGCATATTTACACAAGAAATTATAGTCGAAGCTCAAGATATCGACATTCAAAAGCGTGTGAGCAATCTGTGCTATGTGCAGTGGATGCAGGATTTGGCAATACAGCACTCCACTTCCGTGGGCTGGAGCATGGAGCGCTACGAGGCCGTGGGCCAGAGCTGGGTGGTCAGGCAGCACACCATTTCCTACAAGCGCCCGGCGTTTCTGGGCGAAGTCATCACGGCGGCCACCTGGGTTTCTGCATTCGCGCCACGGCAGAGCCTGCGCCGCTATCTGTTCTGGCGCGGCGCGGACAAGACGCTGCTTGCCGAGGCGGAAACCAACTGGGTCTATATCGACCTTAAAAGCGGCAGGCCGATCCGACTGCCCGACGAGCTGCGCGCAGCGTTTGAAACAGTTGAAGACAACAGCGAGGTTTTGAGGCTGTTGCGGAAATAGGGATTGCAAACGCGGTCGCGTCTCTAACGGGCGGCAAGCCCCTCCTTGAGCAACTCCACGCCCCTGTCCAGCTCTTCCTCGCTCAAGTGCGCATAGCCCAGGATAAGTTCGTGCCCGTGCGCGCCGTCCCGGCAGAGGGAATATGCCTCAACCGGCACGACCGAGACGCCGCGCTGATGAAGCCGGGCCAGAAGTTCCTTTGTAAAAACAACACCCGGAAAAGCCGCCACCAGATGCAGGCCCGCAGCCTGTCCCCTGAGCTCGAAGCGATCGCCGAAGTGCCGCGCCAGGCTTTGCAGCAGGCGCGCCCGTTTGCGCTGATACAGCTTTCGCATTTTCCAGATATGCCGTTCCAGACCGCCCCCGCTGATGAAAGCGGCCAGCGCATGTTGCGACAGGGCGTCTGTGTGCACGTCCGTGTATAGCTTTTCCCGCCTCCAAGGCTCTTGCAGAGTTTCCGGCACGATGGCGAAGCCCAGGCGCATGGCAGGTGCGAGTATTTTGCTGAATGAGCCCAGATAGACCACTGTCTCAGGAGCGAGTTCATACAAAGAACTGAGGGGAGCGCCTTCATAGCGGAATTCGCTGTCGTAATCGTCCTCCACAATGCGGCATCCAAACGCTTGGGCAAAACTGATCAGGGCTTGGCGGCGTTGCACTGGCAGCACACCACCCAAGGGATATTGGTGTGATGGCGTCACATAGGCAAAGGCGATGCGTGCCGCTTTTTCCCGATTGAATGTCTCCAGGGCGGAAGTATCCATGCCGCGCTCATCAGCCCGCAGCCCCTCCACGGCGTATCCGGCCCTGGCGACGACCTCCAGCAGTCCCGTGTGGACGGGATCTTCCACCAGCACCGTGTCGCCATCCCCGCGCAGGAGCCCGGCCACAATCCGTAAACCCTGCGTGGAGCCGGAAGTGATCATCACCCGCTCCGGCGGCACGCGGATGCCGCGTACCCTGAAAAGATAGGCCGCAATGGCTTCACGCAACTCCCATACGCCGCCGGGACTGCTGTAGCGAAAGGCGCGGCCGGGCAGACTCTCACAAATACCCCGGTACAGTCTGCCCCACTCCTTTTGAGGAAAGTTCTCCAGGGCCGGAATGCCTGAACGGAAATTGACGCAGCCTGTTTCAATAACGTGGGCTTGCGGCCGTTTTTGCGCCGGGAGGGGGACGGCCGTTCCCGGCTTCAGCATGACGGCGGCTATGCCGTGGGCAACGCGGGTTCCGGAGCCGTGGCGCGCTTCCAGATAGCCCTCGGCAAGCAACTGCTCGTATGCCTCAAGCACGGTGTGCCGCGCTATTCCCAGATCTTTGCCCAGGGTGCGGCTGGAGGGCAGTTTTTCTTCCGCTTTCAGATCGCCGCGCAGAATCAGGGCCTTTACCTGCTCGTAAACCTGCCTGCTCAACGGTACGCCAATGCCTGTTTGCAGCTCCAGCCACATAATCAACCACCTCAAGTGGTATGGTCAAAGTTCTTTGAAAGTGGATCTTTTTTATCCACTTTGTCCACACTACAGTGGCCGCCGGAAAGAGGCAAGGCGGCTCTGGCAAGGATGCCGGAGCCTTCCCTCGGATTTTTTAGCATCACATCCGGGCTGGACAATGAAAAACAAGCGAATAAAGGCGTATCTTTTTCTCGCAACGGCTATGAGCATTGCGGGAAGCGCCGTAGTGGCCGGAAAATGCATGGTCGCGTCTATGCCGGTCTTTCTCGCCGCGGAGCTGGGCATCTTCGTCAGCCTGCTGATCCTGCTGCCTTTGGCCTTCCGACAGCGGCACGGTCCATGGAAAACAGACGGCAAAACCCATCTTGCGCTTCTGTTGCAGGCCCTGTTCGGGATCGTTCTGTACCGTGCATTCATCTTCCGGGGGCTGCGCCACACCACAGCGGCGGCGGGCGGGCTCATCAGCAGCGCGGCCCCGGCGCTCATCGCGTTTCTGGCTTTTGTGCTGCTGCGCGAAAAAATATCCGGAAAGCGCGTGATCGGGGCCATCAGCGTGTCCATCGGCATTCTGGCCGTCAATCTCCATCCTTTTTTGAATGACGCCTCTCAGGCGGCCGATGCCATTCTGGGGAACTGTCTGATTCTGGCCGCCGTTCTTTGCGAGTCCGGCTTTTCAGTCATGAGCAGGGCAAAATGCGGGCAGCTGACGGCGCTGCGCAGAACCGCGCTGATTTCCCTGTACGCCTTCCTCTGCCTGCTGCCCTGCGCCGTGTATGAGGCCAGAGAATATGATTTTGCGGCCATGCCGTTTTCCACGGCTCTTTGCATCGGTTATTACGGAATTTTCGTGTCCTTTCTGTCCTATGTGTTCTGGTTTAAAGGTATTGCCGTTGTTCCGGCGGGGATTGCCGCTTCGTTCACCGGCCTAGTTCCGCTCACCGGCGTGTTGCTTTCGTGGGCGGTGCTGCATGAGAGTATCAGCGGAGCCTACTGGTTCGGTCTGTTGTTTGTGCTGCTGGGGATCGGGCTCGCATGCCTGCCGGACAAGAGGCGCCCCGCAGGCGCTCCGGACGGGAGCGATGCACACGCTTCCGGCGGCGGGTGAGCGCCGCGAAGCGTTCACCCGTCCGGATTGCTTTGTTCAGGCCTCAGCGTGAACCGCAAAAACCTCCCTGGCGGCGAACAGGCCGTTCAGAGCCGCCGGGAATCCGGCGTATACGGCCATCTGCATGATGACTTCCACAATCTCTTCCCGCGTGCAGCCCACATGCAGCGCGGCGGAGATATGCACCTTGAGCTGTGGACTTGCGTTGCCCAAGGCGGTCAGGGCGGCGACCACCGCGATTTCCCTGCTCTTCAGATCGAGTCCGGGACGGGCGTAGATGTCTCCAAACGGAAATTCAATGAGGTAGCGGGCAAAGTCTGGCGCGATATCCCGCAGGCTTTCCAGCACGACTTCGCCGCTCTTGCCGTCCACTTGACGCAGAATGTTCAGACCGGTCGCGTAACGTTCGGAATGCATGTCTTTCTCCTTTTTCCCCGTTATAGGAGCCTGTCCAGGCTTTTCATCGTGCGTTGTTTGCGATACCTTTCAGGTATGACAAATATTCCGCCCAATGCATCAGACATGCACGCACTGCGCTGTTTTGCCGTCGCGGCCGAGGAAAGCAATCTGCACCGGGCGGCGCAACGGCTGCTGATCTCCCAGCCTCCCTTGAGCCGCTTGATCAAAAAGCTGGAAGAGCGCCTGGGGCTGACGCTCTTTGTCCGGCATACCAAGGGGCTGACCCTGACAAAGGACGGCGCGCGGGTGCTGGAGATCATCCGGCCGCTTTTGCGCCTGCAGGAAAAAACCTTCGCGCGGTTGGCGGATCTGGCGCAGCCCGTGGGAAACATTATTGCTCTGGGTCTGACCACCGCTTTTGAACAGGGAGTTTTTTCCGGCATGGAAGCGCATTTGCGCGGCCGGTACGGCGAACGGCTGCGCGTGACGCGGGAAACCTCGCCCCGTCTGGCGCGGGCCGTGCGCAGGGGCGGGCTGGACGCGGCGCTGGTGGCTCTGCCTTTGGAAGCCCCCGGCCTCGCCCTCCGGCCTTTGCCGTATGCCGAACCGCTGCAGGCGGTTCTTCCCGAAAGCTGGCCCGAAGCCCGGCATGGCAGCCCGCCTCTCAGGGCGTTGAGCGGCAAGTCTTTGTTCTGGTTCCGCCGGGAGAGCAATCCGGCCTTTTTTGATCATATGCGGGGCGTGTTCGCGCATGTGGGCTTTGCCCCCACCTATCTGGAAGAACCGGCGGAATATGATGTTCTGCTGGCGCGCATTGCTTCCGGCGAGGGCCTGGGACTGCTGCCGGTTTCCTTTGCGGCCATCCAGCGGAAAGGCCTTGTCTTTGCGCCGTTGGCGGAAGCCGCGCTGCTGCGGGTTCAGCTTGGTCTGGCCGTGCTGCCGGGCAGGGAAGAGCTTGCGGACGAGCTTACTCGGGAGCTGAGCGCGATGAATTGGCCGCATCAGCGGAGCCGGAGCTGATTCGCTGTGCCCCCACATTCACCCCTGTGACGTTCTCCCCATCGTAAGCATCTGCTGAACCGCGCCTTTCCGGATCAGGACTCTAGGCAGCGCAGATGCCTCAGCCCGGAGCGCATGACCAGACGGCGCAGGAAGGGGCGGTAAAGCGCCTGCCGCTTAAGGCATTTCGCTGTCCAAAGCTCTGGCGTCCAGCAGAGCGATGCGTAGACCCGGCAGCCCGGCGGCGAGACGGGCCAGACAAGAGCCCGCCGGTCCCGCGCCGACGATAATGATGTCGAAATCCTCCACCGTCGGCCCCCTTGGCAGTTGCTGCAGATCGGAATGCGACCTCCTACCCCGAAGCGGGGCGCAGGTAAATCCCTTGCTGTAATCAACGCGGGGGCCGGCTGGGACAATCTGCAAAGTCGCCACTAGCCAGTGCCATAATTGATCTTATACCTATCGTTGAGGCTCCTGCACGACTCTCCACGAGAAAAATTTTTTTCGTTTTTTCTTCTTCTTTGTCACTACCGTGGCGGTGAAAATTTCCGAGTAACTTCGGATTTTTTACTTGACGAAAGGGAGGCGGGCCCGGAGAATAATTCACTACATACAGCATCAAAGGGACGGAAATGGACCATATGCGCAACGATGCCGCGCTGTTCGGCTTTATTGATGCGGTAACCGGGCGATTGGATTATGAAAAATCCCTGACCGCCCTTCTGCCGTCACTGGTCGAAATTCTGCGCGCATATCTGCCCCTCAACGCCCTGATTGTTCTGCGCCGGGACAAAGACGATCTCCACCTCAACCCGGTTGCCTGGAGCGTCTCGCCCGATCTGCCGGAGGAGAAGCTCTGCCGGGCATTCAGCGGGCAGGAAATTTTTGAACGCTTGTGCGGCCTGCAAGATCAGCCGGACGCCACAGCGGGCGCATTGCGCGCCTGTCTGCCCGGTTCCCTTCAAAAAGCTTTTCAGGGCATGGCATTGCCACTGCGGGATCAGGACAGGCAGGCGCTGGGCTTTGCGCTTTTCAGCCGCGCGCCGGATGACCAACCTTGGGATGCCGAACAGAGCCGCTATATGGAATTGTTCGCCACACTGCTGGGTCTTTTCAGCGCCGGTCAGGCCTACTGCTCTCACCAAGCCTTCCATAACCGTATTTTCAATGCCGCCATGGACCGGGTAAAGGTCTGCATTTATATTACGGATCCCCAGACGGACCGTATCCTTTACATGAACCAGTTCATGAAGGATATCTTCCAGCTTGAGAAGCCTGAGGGTAAAATCTGCTGGCAGGTTTTGCAGAACGACAAGTCACGGCGTTGCGAATTCTGCCCTGTGAACCATCTGAGCGCTCATCTTGACGATCACTCCGTATACCGCTGGGAAGAACATAATACGCGGACGGGCCGTTTCTTTGAAAACTACGACAGCCTGATGCGCTGGAGCGACGGATCGCTGGTGCATTTGCAGCAATCCATTGACATCACCGACAGCAAACGCCTGCGGCGCGAGGCCTCCCGCGACGATCTCACGGGCCTGCTGAACCGCCGGGCCGGTCTTGAAAGGCTGGCCCAGGCTATCGACGAGGCCAGGGCCGGAGACGCGTCGCTTATCGTGGCCCTTCTTGACCTCAATGACCTTAAAAACATCAACGACACCTTCGGGCACATGGTCGGCGACGCGGCCATCAACCTTGTGGCGCGGGAGATTGAAGCCGGTCTGTCCGGGGCGGATTTCTGTTTCCGCCTGAGCGGCGACGAGTTCGTGGTTGTTTTTCATGAACTGGACCGCCACACGGCGGCCCTCAGCCTTAAAAATGTGCTTCATAATCTGGAAGCGAGAAGAGCCGCGCTGCGCTTGGAACACGAATTGAGTTTCTGCTTCGGCTGTTTTGAGGTACGCCCGGACATGCAGCTGGCCCTGACGGCCATTCTCTCCAAGGCCGATGAAAGCATGTATGAGCAGAAAAAACAGGCTCATATCAAACTGGCCGCCCGGCGGCTGCGCGAAGCATGCCCCGCCGCTGTCGAGGACAGCCTGAGCTGCGGCGCCGCCCAGCTTTACGACGCCCTCTCCCGCAGCACGGACGCCTATGTCTATGTCTCCAAAGTGCCGTCGGGCGTCTTCCGTTATTCCAAAGCCATGGTCAATGATTTCGGCCTGCCGGGCGAAGTTGTTCCCAATGCCGCCGCAGTCTGGGGCGAACGGGTCCATCCTGACGACAAGGCCGCCTTTCTTGAATCCAACCAGATCATCGCCGACGGCCGGTCCGACACGCACTGCGTGGAATACCGGGTGAAAAACCGCGACGGGCAATGGGTCTGGGTACGCTGCCGTGGGTATCTGGAACGGGATGAAAACGGTGAGCCGGCGCTTTTTGCCGGTTTCATCACCAACCTGGGCCAGAAAAACAAAATCGACCACATTACCGGCCTGCACAACAAGATAAAATTTGAAGAAGACGTCACAGAGGCGATACACAACCGCCCGTCCGCGTCTCTGAGTCTCATGCTGCTGGGCGTGGATAACTTCACGCACATTAATGACCTGCACAACCGGACGTTCGGCGACGAGGTGTTGCGGATCATTGCCCAGAAACTCCAGGTCATGCTGCCTGAAGCCGCGTCGCTCTACCGCCTGGACGGAGATGTGTTCGCCGTCGTCCGCTACGAGAATTCGGACGACGCGCAGAAATTCTACAACGCCGTGGCTGAAAGCTTCCGCTATCAGCAGGAATATGACGGCAAGAAATACTTCTGCCCGCTTTCCGCCGGTTACGCGCGCTATCCTGACGACGCCTCAAGCCATGAAGAATTGTTGCAGGCCGCCTTATGCGCTCTTGCCAGCTCCAAACGGAACGGACGCAACCGGATCACTTTTTTCAACAAGCAACTCGGCAAGGACCAGAAGCGCGCTCTGGACCTTACGGAATTGTTGCGTGAGAGCATCGAATGCCAGTTTGAAGGCTTTGAGCTTTTCTATCAGCCGCAGGTTACGGCGACCGGCGGCCGACTGGTGGGTGCCGAGGCCCTGGCGCGCTGGAACTGCAAAAAATACGGCGCGGTCTCCCCTGCCGAATTTATTCCGCTCATGGAGCACAGCGGCCTGATCGTGCCTTTCGGCCAATGGGTTTTCAAGGAGGCTCTGCGCCAGTGCAAGGAATGGACGCAATGGCGGCCGGATTTCATCATCAGCGTCAATCTTTCCTACTTGCAGGTTATTTCCAGCGATATGCTGCCCTTCATCAAAACTACCCTGGAAAAGACCGGCCTCAACGCCGCCAATGTGGTGGTGGAATTCACCGAAAGCTGCATGATCCGGGAAAATGCGGTCTTGCAGGAGATTTTCAGAAAAATCCGCAGCCTGGGCATCCGTATCGCCATGGATGATTTCGGCACCGGCTATTCCTCGCTGAGCATGCTGAAAACTTCCCCTGCTGATACCGTTAAAATTGACCGCGCCTTTGTGCGCGATATCCTCAACAGCCGCTTTGACGCCACATTCATCCGCTTTGTCGTGGCACTCTGCCACGATCTGGACATCAAGGTCTGCCTCGAAGGCGTGGAGCGGGAAGAAGAACTGCAACTGGTGCGTCCCATGCAGTTGGACTATATCCAGGGCTACTTTTTCGGGCGGCCCATGCCCGCCACGGTTTTTCAGAACCGTTTCCTGAACGGCGGGGCGGCATAGTTGCGGGCTTGCTTTTCTTTTTAGGAAAAGTCTTGCCTTTTTCCGCCCCATGCGCTACAGAATCGTTTCGCGCGGTCATGCCCGCTAATGAATGCTGTTGTCGTCACAGCGCCGGGCCACGGTTTTGCCGCATTGAAGTGAACTGTTTTTTGCATATACGGAGGATTGTATGAGCAAGGAATGCGATTTCTGCGGCAAAAAGCCCCAGGTCGGCAATCTCGTGAGCCATTCCAATATCAAGACCAAACGCCGCTTCAACCCCAATTTGCAGCGCGTGCGTCATCAGTTCCCGGACGGCAGCGTGCGTACCCTGACTGTTTGTACCCGTTGCCTGCGTTCGGGTGCCGTGACCAAGCCCGCGGCGCGCAAGCAGGGTTAGTTTTTCTTTAGGCTGTCGCAATAGGCCCCGTCAGTCCGCTGCCGGGGCTTTTTTTATCAATGCCCGCATATTCCCCCTCCTCACTCCGTCTTCATGTCCGAAGCCGTTGGGCCGTCCGGCGCAGGCCGGGCAGTCTGCCGTCCTTCTGGCGCAACATTACCGGCCCTACCGGCCTGGCCGACTATACCCAGCGGCGCGATTGGCGACTTGTGCTCAGCGCCTGCAGCATACCGCATGTGCTGAGCGTGTTTCAGGGACGGGAATACATCTATGTGCCGCCTCTGCTGGAACAGGCGGCGCTCAGGGAAGTGACGGATTTCGATGCCGAGCGCGGGGGGTCTGCCTCTGCTCTGCCCCCTTTGCCCGTGCATCCCTATGGCGGTCTAACGGCCTTTTTCCTTTTGCCGCTGATCCTCTGGCACGGCCTGCGCATGGGCTGGTGGCCCGCACCGGATTTTCTGCCGCCGCCGCAAACCTGGTTCAGTGTCGGCGTGCTGGACAACGTGCTGGTGCGTGTTTACGGACAATTCTACCGCCTGGCCACGGCTTTGACCCTGCACGCCGACCTGCGCCATCTCTGGGGCAATGTGGCCTTCGGCGCGCTTTTTCTGGCCCTGCTGGCGCGTCTTACCGGTGTGGGCCGGGCCGTCTGGCTGACAATGCTGGGCGGCATCCTGGGCAACGCTCTGACCGTGCTCCTGCGACCCCGGGCCGTCGTGAGCCTGGGCTTTTCCACGGCCCTGTTTGCGTCGGTGGGCGCTCTGGCGGGTCTGATGGCCAGCCGCGAAGCGCAACGACGCAAGGCTGTCCTGCCCATTGCGGCGGGCGCGGCCCTGCTGGCCATGCTGGGAACGGAAGGTGAAAATACCGATTACGCGGCCCATGTGGCAGGCTTGGTCTGCGGGTTGGCTTTGGGCCTGGCTGAAGGCTGGCGTTTACGGCGCGGTTGGCCCGCACTGCCGCAGATTCCGGCTGGCCTGTTGGCCCTTGCGCTGCCCGTACTGGCCTGGTGGTGGGCTTTCGGCACCATGTAAGGAGATATGAAATGAGCAGCGGCCGGGACTTCACAGCCCCGGCTGCTCACGTTCTGATCGAATAAGGGCTACACAGCCGCCGTGGGGCGGCCGATGCAAAAATAGGCAAAGCCGCGCTCGGCCATGGCCGAGGGAGAATAGAGGTTGCGCCCGTCAAACAGCAGGGGCGCGGTCAGCAGGGATTTGACGCGGTCAAAATCCGGATTGCGGAACTGGTTCCACTCCGTCACCACCAGCAGAGCCTGGGCATCCCGGCAAACGCCGTACTGGTCGTCCAGAATCTCCACCAGGGCATTATCCTTGAAAATACGGCGCGCGTTATCCGCAGCCACAGGGTCGAAAGCGCGGATCTTCATGCCCGCGGCGGTCAGCGCGTTCACAATGCTGATGGAGGCCGCCTCGCGCATGTCATCGGTATTGGCCTTGAAAGCCAGTCCCCAGAGCGCCAGGGTTTTGCCCTTGACGCCGCCCTGGGGCGCGAAATAGTCCTGAATGCGTTCGGCCATATGCTTTTTCTGCCGGGCGTTGACCGCTTCCACGGCATTGAGCAGCATGGGCTCCACCCCGGCACTTTCCGCCGTCTGGATCAGGGCTTTGACGTCCTTGGGGAAACAGGAGCCGCCGTAGCCCACGCCCGGATAGATGAACTGGTAACCGATGCGCGAGTCAGAGCCGATGCCCGTGCGCACGTCGCGCACGTCGGCTCCCACCTTTTCGCAGATCGTGGCGATTTCATTGATAAAGGAAATCTTGGTCGCCAGCATGCAGTTGGCGGCGTATTTGGTCATTTCCGCGCTGCGCACGCGCATCACGATGAGCTTTTCGCGGGTACGGGCAAAGGGAGCGTACAATTCGCGCATAATGGAAGCAGCCCGCTCGGAATCCGTGCCCAGAACCACGCGGTCCGGTTTCATGAAGTCCGAAATGGCGTCGCCTTCCTTGAGGAATTCCGGATTGGACACCACGTCCACCCGCAGGTCCAGGCCGCGCGATGCCAGTTCTTTCTCGATAATGCCGCGCACCATGTCGGCGGTGCCCACGGGCACGGTGGATTTGTCCACCACCACCAGTTCCTTTTGCATATGACGGCCGATTTCAGCGGCTACCTGGCGCACGTAACTCAGATCGCAGGAGCCGTCCGGCTGCGGCGGCGTGCCCACGCAGATAAAGGCGCAGTCCGCGTCGGCAATGCCCTGTTCAAGGCTGGTGGTGAAGGACAACCGGCCGTCGGCGCGGCTGCGCTGCACCATGGGCTCAAGGCCGGGTTCAAAAATATGCACGGAACCGGCATTGAGTTTTTCCACCACGGCGGGGTTCACGTCCACGCAGGTCACGGTATTGCCCATTTCCGCAAAGCAGGCGGCGCTGACCAGTCCCACATAGCCTGTACCGACAATGCACAATTTCATGGTATGCTGTTCTCCCTGTGTTCTCCGGCCTTGCGCCACGCTTGACGTCCCGGCCTTGAACGGGTCAGAATAGTGTTCTTGAATATCATAGTATATGTTAATTTTTTTCAGCGGGCAACCGTCGGGTAAGCAGACTGCCGGGGGTAGAGTCATGATCGTCGGACTGGGCATCGACATTGCCGAAATGGCGCGCCTTGCCAAGGTGTACGACAAATTCGGACGCCGCTTTCTGGAAAAAATTCTTACCCCGGCGGAGCTGGCTGCCCTGCCCGCTCAGGCCCTGCCCTACATCGCCGGGCGCTTTGCGGCCAAAGAAGCGGCGGTCAAGGCTCTGGGCACGGGCTTCAGCCAGGGCATCGGCCCCCGGCAGATTGAAACGGGTCGCACTGCGCTCGGGGAACCCCTGCTCCGCTTTCTGGATCAGGCCCTTGAGCGGGCCCAAAGCCTGGGCGTCCGGCACTGTCGTCTCTCTATCAGTCATGAGCGCAGCGTGGCGGTGGCCGTCGTCATTCTGGAGGCATAATGCGCAGTCTTCGCGAATTTCCGAACGCTCTGCCCCCCTTGCCGCTTCCCGAGGAAATGCGGGCCTGGGACGCGGCGGCCATACGGCTGGGCCTGCCGGAAGTCATGCTGATGGAAAATGCGGCCTGGGCGGCCTTTGACGTGCTGCGCGCCTATTGCCCGAAACTTTCCGGGCAGACGGTCTGGCTGTTCATGGGCAGCGGCAACAACGGCGGCGACGCCGCCTGCCTGGCCCGCCATCTGCTGGATGCCGGAGCGCGGCCGCAGGTACTGCACGCCAAGGCCCTGGGCGCTTACAAAGGCGTTACCGCCAAACACATCCGTATAGCCAGGGCCGCCGGGGTGCCGTTCTCTTCGCTGGGCCGCCACGATTGGCACGACCGGCATGAGGCTCCGGCCATCATGGTGGACGGCCTGCTGGGCACCGGCTTCAGCGGTGAGTTGAGGCCCGCCCTGCGGGAGGTTATTGAACGCATCAACCGGCTTGCGCCCTCCCGCTTTGTGCTGGCCCTGGATATTCCCTCCGGGCTTAACGGCGTGAGCGGGCGGCCTTCGCCCGTAGCGGTCCAGGCCACGGCCACGGTCAGCTTCGCGGCGGCCAAGCCCGGTTTGGTTCTGCCTTGGGCGCGTCCCTGGACCGGCCGCCTGCATGTCCGCGCCATCGGCATTCCGGCTGTGGTGCGCGCCACGAGCCCCTGCAGCGCATATCTCCTGGACGGGCATTGCCTGAACGCCCTGCCCGCGCTGCCGGAAAACAGCTATAAAAACAGTTTCGGCCATGTGCTGGTGCTGGGCGGAGCGCCGGGACTCAGCGGCGCGGCTCACCTGGCTGCGCGGGCCGCCTTGCGCGCGGGTGCCGGTCTGGTGACGGCGGCGGCCCCTGCCGCATCGCTGCCGGAGATCAAAAGCGGCTGGCCGGAAATCATGACTCTGGCCTTGACCGAACCCGGCGAGCGCCAATGGCCCGGCACGCTGCCCGAAGAGTTCAGGGAACTCTGCGCGCGTTGTACGGCCCTGGTCGTGGGCCCCGGCATGGGGCGCGGTGAGGATGCCGCCCGCTTCCTGGCCGCCCTGCTGGATATGCCCCGGCGTCCGCCCACGGTTTTCGACGCCGACGCCCTGATACTGCTGGGCCGCCGCCCGGATTTGCTGGAACGGATAGCAAGCCGTGACATCCTGACGCCGCATCCCGGCGAGGCCGCCGCCCTGCTGGCGTGCGACACGGCCGTTGTCCAGGCCGACAGACCGGTCGCTCTAAGCACTCTTCGCACCCGTTGCGCGGGAGTTATAGTTCTGAAGGGCGCGGGCACTCTCGTCGGCCAAGCTGACGCGCCTCTGCTGATCAGCCCCTACGATGTGCCCCAGCTGGCTATGGGCGGCTCGGGCGATGTACTGGCGGGTTGTTTAGGCGGACTGCTGGCACTCGGCGACGCCTCGGCCCGGCCCAGCCTGTGTACGGCGGGCCTGGGCGTGGCCTTGCATGCTTTGGCGGGACGGGCCTGCGCCGCCTTCTGGCCGGAACGCGGCAACAGGGCCTCTGAACTGGCCGACACCCTGCCTCGGGTGCGGGCGCGTTTCGCGCACGGCAATCCGGACCAGGCGGAGCGGGAGGTGCTGCCGTGGCCGGAATAAGACTGGACAATCTTGAAGAGACGCGCCGTCTGGGGCGCTGGCTGGCCAATCATCTGCCGGGCTCCGGCGTGCGGGCGCTGCTGCTGCGCGGTCCGCTGGGCAGCGGCAAAACCACTCTGACCAGCGCGTTGGTCCAGGCTTTGCCCGGCGGCGACAAAGCGGAAACAGCCAGCCCTTCCTTCACACTCTGTAATCACTACCCCACCACACCGGCAGTACTGCACTGCGATCTGTACCGCAGTGTCGGCGGCCTGCCCGATGAAATTCTGGACGGTCTGGAAGATCCCGCCGTCCTGACCGTGGTGGAATGGGCCGAATACCTTTCTCCGGCGGATCTGCCGGAAGAAATTCTGGACATCTCGCTGAAGGCATGCGAAAAAAGTCGCCTGTTGACGCTGCAAGCCCACGGTTCCAGCGCTGCGAAGCTTTTGTGCGACCTGTGCGCGCAGTGGTCGGAGGGCGACGGATGAGTCCCGATGTGCAGGGAACGTCTGCACACTGTAACAAATCGTGGACAATGGATACAGGCATGAAAATTCTCGTACAGAAATTCGGCGGCACTTCCGTGGCTACTCTGGAGTGCATGAAACAGGTGCGTGAAAAGGTGCAGGACGGCCTCAAGCGCGGCAGCAAGGTCGTCGCCGTGCTTTCGGCGCGCTCCGGGGACACCAATAAACTGCTGGCCCTGGCCGATGAGTGGTCGCCCGCGCCGGACAAGGCGGAATGCGATGTGCTGGTTTCCACCGGCGAGCAGGTTTCCATCAGCCTTTTCACCATGCTGCTCAAAGATGCCGGAATCCGCGCCCGTTCATTGCTGGGCGGGCAGATTCCCGTCACCACGGACGACGATTTCGGTCGTGCGCGCATTCTCGCCATTGACAGCAAGACCCTGCGCAACTACCTCGACCAGTACGATGTGCTGGTGGTGGCCGGTTTCCAAGGCTGCACCCAGGACGGGCGCATTACCACCCTCGGCCGCGGCGGTTCGGACACCTCGGCCGTGGCTCTGGCAGCCTCTCTGGATTCGGCGGAATGTGAAATCTATACGGATGTGGACGGCGTTTACACCACGGACCCCAACATCTGCTCCACCGCCCGCAAAATGGACCGCGTGGCCTATGAGGAAATGCTGGAAATGGCCAGTATGGGGGCCAAGGTTCTGCATATCCGTTCCGTGGAATTTGCCAAGAAATACAAAGTCCCTGTACGCGTGCGTTCCACATTCAGTGATGATCCCGGCACTCTTGTCACCCAGGAGGACTCCAGCATGGAAGCTGTGCTTGTTTCCGGCATTGCCTATGACAAAGACCAGGCCCGCGTGACCCTGCGCGATCTTCCCGACGTGCCGGGAATGGCTGCGGCGGTATTCGGCCCGCTCTCTGAAAAAGGCGTTCTGGTGGATATGATCGTCCAGAATACCAGCCAGGACGGCCATACCGACATGACCTTCACCATCTCCCGCAAGGACCTGCCGCAGACCCTGGAGCTGATGACCGAAGTGGCCCGGAAGACCGGAGCCTCAGAAGTGCTGCACGACGTGAGCGTGGCCAAGGTTTCGGCCATCGGCGTGGGCATGCGCAATCATTCCGGTGTGGCGGCGCGGGCTTTCGCGGCCCTGACCCAGGAAGGCATCAATATCCTGATGATCAGCACCTCGGAAATCAAGATTACCATCCTTATCCAGGAAAAATATGTTGAATTGGCCGTGCGTATTCTGCACGACACCTTCGGGCTGGACTGGGACATCGGCTGTTAGGGCATATTTGCAGATCTACATAATTAGAAAAAAATTAACTTTCCTTATAAAGAAAAACGTTCATTTGATTATCTCATGGACGTTTTTCTTTTTTATTTTGAGCAGCTGATCTCGTTTGAGTTCATCGAGATATTAATTAATATGTAAACATAATTTAACATTTACTTTCCTCATATAGGCTATAGCATTGTATTCATCAGATTTTTACATTGCCATAAAATAACTTCAATTGCCTCTATCGAATTTTTTGAGTTAAAATAATAATAGATAATTCGATAATTTTTTCCATTCCGAGTAGGGTTACATTTGTAACTCTAGTTACGATTGTGACACTCATATTGGCAAGAGAATTTTGATATACTTTGAAAATGAGAGATGAGGTGGACATATACCGAGAAATTTCGAAGATATTGGAGCAGAAACGTGTTAACTTGGGTATGTCAAAAAGGCAATTGGGAAAGTTGGCTGGGATCACTCCGGTGTATTTGCGTGAGGTGTTGAGAGGGGAGCGGAAGCCATCCGTGATTATTTTAATTTCCCTCTGCTCTGCCCTCAACTTCAAACCATCAGACCTCTTCATCCACTTGGAATCCAAAAATAAAATATAGTTTAATCTTATTCCTTCTTATAAGGAATACATCATGCGCGTTTAAAACCCGCATATATCCTTTCTATTGAGCCTGATATAACGTCAAAAAACATTAATTAAGGGTATAATTCATGAAAACAACAAGACGCACACGCGATATTTTTGAATTATTAGTTATTTTAGAGTTTGTTTGGCTGTGTATGCCGGATGCCGCCTGGGCTGGTTATCTTGATCCGGGCTCTGGCAGCGTTCTTGTGCAGGGTATCCTCTCTGTTATTGCTGTTTTGGGGCGCATCAAAACCAAAATTTTAAATTTTTTCAGGTTGGGCCGGAAAACCAAGGGGCTTTAAATGTTTAAAATTTCCGGCTCATTCCGTGATCCCTGTGGGTATGTATACAATGATGCCGGCAGGATTATCCGTACTGTCAATTCCACATATCGTGAGCACTGGGAGTGGGCCGTCAATTCTGGTTTGTTCACGTCGCTAACAGAGCGGCATCTTTTGCCAAAATTCGATGAAATTGCTCCACAGGCAGGAGCATGGAAGACGCTGGAAGTAGAAAAAATACCATGGATATCATACCCTTATGAATGGTCATTTTATCAATTGCGCGACGCGGCCAGTTTGACTCTAGAATTGCAAATTGAAGCTTTAAAGCACTCTCTGTCCTTGAAAGATGCGTCTGCCTATAATGTTCAGTTCATCGGCTCGCAGCCCATTTTTATCGACCTGCTTTCTTTCGAAAAACGAACTCCAAGCGCTCCTTGGGCCGGATATCGCCAATTTTGTATGCAATTTCTGGCTCCCTTGGCTATGGCTTCTTATGAGCCCCGGCTCGGCAGGATGCCAGCCAGCTGGATTGGCGGTATCCCATTGAATCTGGCTTGGAAACTGTTGCCATGGAAATCATTCTTTAGCGCCGGGTTACAAATGCATATTCACATGCATGGATGGGCGGAGCAAAAATACGGTGACACCCGCAAAGCTGCCCCAAAAGTGCGCCAAGTGAAAATAAACGACAAGGCCCTGCTCGAACTGGTCGGATCATTACGCCGGACAGTGGACTCTCTGCGGGGCCCCTCTATACCTGGTGACTGGACCGATTATTATTCTAATACCAATTACAGCGATAAAGCCAGCGCGGCAAAGCTACAAATTGTTGAGTTAGCGGTCAAGCAAACCGGAGGAGGCTTGCTGGGCCACGATCTCGGCGCGAACACCGGTCGTTTTAGCGCAGTTATGGCACCGTATTTCGAACAGGTGGTCGCCTCGGATATCGACGCTCCGGCAGTAGGACGTCATTATCTGTGGTTGCAACAAAGCGGCAATACAGCAATAAGCAAAAAAATTCTGCCTCTTGTGCTCGATTTGTCCAATCCGTCACCCGGCATCGGTTGGGCTAATTCCGAACGTATGCCATGGGCGGCAAGGGGAGAGGCCGATTTCGTCTGCGCTCTTGCTCTGACCCATCACCTTTACTTTACCGAAGGCATTCCGTGGGAACGGCAGGCCTCTTTTTTTGCCGAGTTGTTACGCACAGGCGGAAGTCTGCTGTTGGAATTCATACCGCATGAAGACAGCCAAGTGAAGCGTATGCTGGCGGCGAGAGACGATCTTTTTGCTGATTACGAGTTGAGAGGCCTGTGTACGAGTTTTGGGGCATACTTTCAGAAAGTACAGAGCTGGTCATTACCTGATTCATGCCGCAAATTGATATTATTCCGAAAGGTTAATTAAAAAAACGTACGAGCAGGATAAGGATGATGCTTGAATATATGGAAAGCCCCTTTCTGACAATGCTGCTAACAGCTCTGGTACCGACATTTGCGTTTTCCATGCTCAATCTGCGCCATTTCAACGTGATTCAGATACTGAACGCTTTGGCCGTGGCAGGAGTAGCTGGAGGGATATTGTTCTTCCTCGTTCAAGCAGCCGGGTCTCTCGTCGGCTTCACTCTGCCACCACTGGCTTGGTGCCTGCTCGGATTGTTGAATTTCTATCTCTGGGGTGAGAGATTTTTCTCCGAAATTCTCCCTAAGTCAAAACGTACCAGGCTTTCCATTTTGACCGGTATGGTCTTGACCATGGCGGCTGCCAGTCATTTTATCTCCCTGGCCGTATTCAACGCCGTGCTTCTAGTGGTGACCCTAGCCGGAATTTTTGACGGGCTTCGTGAGTGCAAGCGTCCCAAAGAAGGGGCATTACGCCGTGTAGATGGTAAGGCAATATACCAACAAACAATTCATCGAGGAGTCAAGCTGACACATAAACCCAATATATATCTTCTTTTTTTAGAATCATATCATTCAAAAAAAGGCATGCAGCGTCTTTATAAAATTGACGATACAAAAACTGATGAGTTCTTTAAGAAGCATGGGTTTACCCTCTATGACAATGTATTCTGCAATGTTCCATGCACTCTTCCTTCCCTTTCAACGCTTTTGACTGGAAATTTTCTATCAAAACCAGAGCAGGGAAATATAGTATTGGATACCTTGCGTGAAAATGGTTATCAGGCTGAATTTTTCGACTCCGGCGCTTATATTTTCGGGCAGTTGGCGAAAAAGGACGAATACACGACATATGAATATCCGCCCAAGGTGGTTTTGCTATACTCCCTGCTGGGCCCGCTTTTTGCGCAGTCGCATTTTCTACGCAAGTTTGTCGGTGGAATTGATCTTTTTGACACGGGTGGAAATTTTTCCAAGATGTACGCTTCATTGAGCAAACGGCTGCAACTTAATATTGACGCGCCACGCATTTTTTGTACTCGCTTCGGCGCGGTGCATAAAGACGGAAGCATTCCCGTGTGGGAGCCTGATGGAAGCGCTTTCGCCATAACCTACAGACAGGCGGTGGCCAGGGCTCAGCAAGAACTCCGTAGGGTGGTGGAACTTATTACGGATCACGATCCAGACAGCTTGATTATCGCCCTCGGTGATCACGGCGGGATGCGGCATTTTCACATCTGGAACGGAAAGGAGACGGCGGAAGAGGCAATAAAAAGCCGTAATGTCAGCCTGGATGAAGTGGCGCTGGATATCTTTGATGTGCGTTTGGCCATTCGCTGGCCGGTACCGCATAAAACCAGCGGGTCGGTTATGTCGCCTATTAACCTGTTTCGCTATGTGTTTGAGGCGTTGGGAGGAGGTTCTGATCTCCTGCTCGACTTAGCCCCGAACATCTCCACTGTCGGCGAGCAATTAGTGTTTGTTCAAGATGGGAAACCACTGGAACAGATTTTGCCGTTCAGCAGCTTCGGCTCCATTAACGGCCCATGTAAACGGATAGTGGAAAAAACAGCCAGTACTGAGGATTATCTTACACTTGGCCAATATTTCCAGAATCGTGATCCGGCAAAGGCAATAAAAATTTTGAAGGATGGACACAGGCACTACCCGCATAACCCGGATATCTGTATGGAGCTGGGCAAACTGTTGGGTACACGGGGAGATAAGACCGGCTTGATTTACCTTGACATAAGCATAAAGCAAGGTCAGCCTTCAATTATTTTACTTGTTGAATATCTTGAATACTTATGGAAATTTGGAAAATTTTCCAAAGGAATTGAAATATTCAAAACGTATTCTGAGTTGGAAAATTTGTGCAGTGCCTCCAAGGCAATGATTAAAATTTACTACGCTTCTGGAATGTACGCGGAAGCGGAAATATGTGCCCTAAAAGTAGTGCGAAGCGCCAAGCTGCCTGTGCTTGCCTTTTGGATACCTTTTATAGAGTCCGCACTGTATTTTTTGGAGCGCGGAGAATACCAAAAATGTATTGAGGCTTGCGCAACGGGCCTTGCGGCTCCGAAAAGAATGCATAATTATTTGAAGCTGGTATTTGTTTTGAAAGGATTAGCACACATTAATATAGGTGAATATCAAGAGGCAAAGAAAATATTTGAGTATGTATGCCAAAACTATGATGACCCAGGAGCCTGGAGTTTGATTATGCTGGCTCGGATGCAAGAGATAATTGAAAATGCTGCAAAATCTGTTCATACGTTGTTTACAGCGGCAAAATCATACGAAAAATATAGTGATTCTTTGCTTTATCATGCCTGCATGATTATGCAGCGTAATAAAATCAACAATCCTGACATGATCCATTTACGTATTATCTGCCTGAAAACACATAAAATTTATTGCAGTATTTTGGAAAAAGAAAATATTTTTACGTCAAAAAACAACCAGATGCTGAGGGATTATTTATACAACGGCATGCTAACCGGATCTTCTCCTTTGCGATGGTTTAATCCTCAAGTTTATAGCATATTAAACGAATCCGTCTGGAATTTAGGGATCGATCCACTAATCCATTTTGTCGATAATTACACAAGAGAGTTTTCTTTACGTCATCATGTGTCGCATTTCTATAGACACAAGACAAAGACAGCGTTGAAATTCAATGAGTTCTTGAAATACATGGAAGAATTTTAGACTAACTACTGCAATAAAAAAGTATCCCGCTGTTTATTAAGACAACGGGATTTTTCTATACAGCTCTCTTCTCTCAGACTTCCGGAGCATCGGCCAGCAGCAAATTTCCCAGATCGTCCACGCTGGCGCACAGATACTCCGCACGGGCTTCCGTCAGTTCCTCGCGCGGGCCGTAGCCATATAAAACGCCCGCGCAGGCCATGCCCACGTTATGCGCACCGCGCACGTCGTATTTGCGATCCCCGACCATCAGGCAGGGACTCATGTCCTCAATACCCAACTGTGTACAGGCATAGCGCAGGACTTCCGTTTTGTTGTTGCGCGGGCCGTGCAGTTCAGCCCCGGCCACAAAGGAGAAAAAGCCGTCGATCCGGAAATGCTCCAGAACCCGCCTGGCAAAGGGTTCCGGCTTCGAGGTGGCGACGCAGAGTCGGCGCCCCAGAGCCTGAAGCCCGCGCAAAAGGTCCGTAATGCCGTCATAAAGGCTATTTTCAAAAATCCCCTTGACGCTGTAGTATTCGCGGTATTTTTGGATAGCCAGATCCACGCGCGCTGTGTCATTGTCGAAAAAAGGCGCAAAGGAATCGTGTAGCGGCGGTCCGATAAAGGGGATCAGCTGTTCCGGCGGCACATGAATATGAAAAAAATCCAAAGCATGCTCCACGGAACGGATGATACCGGGCTTGGAATCCGTCAGCGTGCCGTCCAGATCAAAAAAAATATCTGTGTACGTCATGGAAAGCCTTGTCATGGATAAAAGATAAAAAAACAGCTTTGCTGATGTTCTAAATAGACATCCAAGGCGCCCCCGTCAATGCGATAGCCTTGAGCGGCGTGCGCTCACCGCGTGGACAAAACCGTGCCCCGAGGCTATCTTTCGCAAAAAGTCGGTCTGCAAACGGTGCGTGGCAATATCGTTCGTTTATGGTGTTGAGGCAGGAGGAAATATGAATCGGCGCGCTTTTTTATGGATGGCCCTGGGCACCCTGGCGGGCACTGGCTGCGTATCCCGTACGCAATCCGGGGTCGGCACGACAGACTCCGGCCTGCCGCCCACTGATGCCGGTGCGGCGTACAGTCCGAATTCTTCCTCTGAAGCCAAGGAGATTTTTAAGGAATTCACGGACGCGACCTGGGATGCGCCTTCCCCCCTACATGCGGAAGATGTGGCGGAAGATACGGAAGAAAGCCGTTGGCTGAGCAATGCCGCTACGGAAGTATCCGGAGACAGTGCCGCCCAACCACCCGCCGCGCCGGAAACGGGCACAGTACCCGCCCACGGCGCTCAAAAGGGCAGATTGGCAGCCAAGCCTGCTGAGAAAACCGCCCCTGCCGCCCCCAAACAGTCTGCTGGACGCGCGGACGCGGCATCCGGCCGGAAAGCGCCCATCCCAAAAGAGAACAAGCCCGCTGTTCCTTCGGTCGCTTCACGTGCCCGCGTGGGCGACGTCCGCAGTGCGGTGAACGGCGTCATCACGATCCACCCCGGCGAAGTGCTCCAATTTGAAGCCCAGGGCTACTGCCTTGATCCGGACCGCCCGGCCCCATCAGAAGGCGAACCCATGCGTTTTGTGCCCATGGCTGGCCTGATCAACTTCCGCTTGCGCCGCCTCTTTTATAAAGTGCTGCACATGGCTGGCAGGCAACATGCGGGTTATGCCGCCGATTTTCAGAATGTGGTCTGGGCCATCCGTACGGCGGACGCCAAACAAAATTCCTGGGGCGATGAATTGGGCAGCGCTGAAAAGCGCCTGCTCAATGCGGCCATGCCCGGCGGCGCTGCTCTGCTGCGGCAGGTGCGCCGCACGGCCACCGGCAGGACCGAAGGCGGCCGGGGGCTCGCTCCGCTGGTGCCGGGGGTGAATTTTTCCGCCGACAGCCGGGTGCATCTGGAGCAGCTTTTCCGCCAGACGCCTCCGGGAGCCATACCGCACAGCGATGCCCAATTTTCCATGCTTTCGGCCGGGGTCGCCGGGCGGGCGGAAAATCTCGGAAGGCTGCGCGTGCGCTGGCAAATAGCCAACAGCTCAAATAAAGACTTCGCCTTTGACGCCGCCCAGTGGGCGCTGGACCCGCAACGGAAAGTTCAGCGAGAAGCCCTTCCCCCACCATCCCAAGGTCTGGTGATCAAAGCCTGAGTCTGAGTCATAATACGTAACAAGTCTCGTTTCCGAGGCTTGTTACGTATTATGACCGCGCGGATTCAACGCACCGCATTTGTTACGAAATTGGAAGACAGGCCGCCGCATTCTTCTTGAGTTGCTCCGTACTGAGCGCCAGGGGCTGAATCCATTGCAGGCCGCAATACTGGTCATCCTTCCAGACGAGCGTGGCCTGCTCGTGCAAATGCCAAGGGGACTGTTCCACTACGATCTCCACCTGTTCGTCCTGTTTTGCCCGCAACGGATCCAGATACTGCACGCAAATGCCGGTAGTGCTGATGTTGACCACAAAAAGGCGCACCTTCCGTCCCTGGTATTGGATATGGCCTTCCGTGGGGCTTTCCAGTGGAATGCGCTCGGCTCGGCGCTTGTCGTCGCGCATGGAATCAATAATGCGCCTGAGCTGCTGGGAGAGTTCACCCAGTTCCGTCACCTGCTGGGTGCTTTCCGCCATATTGGCGGCGGATTCCTGTGCGCTGGAACTCAGGCTCTGCATCCGCTCCCTGATGCTGCCGGTAATGGAACTCTGCGTTTCGGCGGCGGACGCGATGGAGTGGATTTCAACAGCCGTTTTACGGGCCATGTCCAGAATGCGGTTGAGAATCGCTCCGAACTGACTGATAAATTCCTTTGATTCCGTGGAAAGCTCCACAGCCTGACTGGTGGACCGCGAACTTGTCTGCGTGCTGGACTGGATGGCTTTGACCGCCTGGGCCACCTCTCCGGTGGCCTGCATGGTCTTTTCCGCCAGCTTGCGCACTTCGTCGGCCACCACCGCAAAACCCCGGCCGGCTTCTCCGGCCCGCGCCGCCTCAATGGCCGCGTTCAGGGCCAGCAGATTGGTCTGGTCCGCAATATCCTCAATGAGTGTGATCACATGGCTGACATTGGTGGAATGCTCATTCAGCTTGCCCATATTGCCCGCCAGAGCATGGATCTGCTCCGTGAGCCGCCCGACGCCCTCAATGGCTTGCTCGACCATGGCCGCGCCGCGCCCAGCTTCCTCCTCCGAAGCCTGCGCATTGCGCGTGGCATCCGCGGCACGTTCGGCGATATGCGTCATGGTCGCGTTCATGTCCTCGACCTCGCCGGAGGTCTGCCTGGAGGCTTCGTCCTGCTCGCGGGCGATGCCGGAGGTGGTGGCAAGTTGGGCAATGACCGTGTCGAAGACCTGAGACTGACGCTGGGCAATTGCCTGTGCCTCGCTGGCGGATTCCGCGATGGTGTCGTGCAACGAGGCAATACGCTGACGGTTGCTGTATTCCTCGGTAATATCAAAAACCATGTCGATATAGCCGACATGCTCTCCCGCGCGGTTATTCAGCGGGACCACCATGGCTTTGAGCGTACCCATGCCCGGCTGCTGGAAAACCACATCCTTGATGCCGCGCAAATAGCATTCCAAGGCACAGTGCTCGGTTTGGCAGACAACCGCCCCCCAGGTGGAGCACTGTTTGCCCAGCAAATCCCCGCACAGCATGCCGAACTGCTTTTCCGCCGCCGTGTTGACAAAGGTGAAATTTCGCTCTTTATCCAGCGTCGCCAGAGGATTGGGCAGTGAATTGAGAATATCCCTGTACTGCGACGACTGATCCAGCACGATATCCAGAGCCTGATTCAGGGCTTCGGCCATATCGCCCAACTCGCTACCGGCCGTCTCCTGCCAGCGGACTTCAAAATTTCCGGAGGCCAGCTTCCGGGCAAAGGCTTTACCGCGCTGGATGGGCCTGTCGATATCCATGCCCACCAAAAATCCCATAAGCAACACACAGACGCAAAATACGGCGGCCCAAACCCAGAGTCCTAACCCATTGTCAGCTTGGGACGTGGACTGTCCCGGCATTTGCTGCAAGCCTGATGTGGCTATGCAGACTAATGTGATGATGAACGCAATGCAAACCGCATTACAAGCCAGCAGCTTGTAATGAACCCGCAATGACCTCCACATGATGTTTTACCTCTTTCGGATAGCGCATTAAAGAACACCTGAGAAATATGCCGTATATTTCCCAGACATGGACAGCAAAAAAACCTCCTCATTCTGAGCACAGCCACACACTGTTTGACAACGACAGCGCATAACCGCACAGTTATACTATTGGGTATAGAGAAAACGGATCGTTGGTCGATCCAGTGCAAAAACACTTTTTTCTTCTCCGTTTGCGTCACCAACCGCTAACTTATGGCGGTCAAGCCAAACGAGGCAATCCCAACTATCCCGCTGGCCCCAAATTATATCCTACGCTCAAAGAATAATTTTTTACTAAGATTATATTTATGAAAAACTTTTCCAATCCTATCGGCAGCAAAAACAATCCCTATAGGCTAACGCCTTTCAATAAAGACAGAAGCCGGAAAAAATTGTCACACTTGCGTTAAATCTATATTTTTTGAACTATTTTAGCAAATTAGGAATATTAAAAATTTGAATATAAATATAGATTATTATACGTTTCAGATGATTCCCCCAGGATTGGATCTATGCGATCCGTGAAGGAAAAGGTCAAAGAAGATAAAAAAGTTTTGAGAAAAAACGGAGACAACGCTCCCATGGGATAGCACAAACCGCACCGGAACCGGTGTTCAGAGAACAACTGAGAATCCGGTGATGGGGCGGCTACTCCGCCTTTCCTTTTGTGGACGCCCTCCGACCAGTGCCGTCCACGCCAAAGCGAGTGTCCAGAGCCTTATTGTCGCCGGGTTTGTTAAAGTAACCGTCTCGCGTGCGCCAAGGCTGCCCCATGGCCAACAGCTTTCCCGCAGTCACGAAATGATATCCTCTGCCGCGTAATTCACGCACCACACCTGACAACAAGGCCGCTGTGCCCTTGGGCACGCGATTGGCATGAAAGAGAAGAATGGAACCGGGACGCACCCGGCGTGCCACATCCGCAGCCAGTTCAGGACGGCTGTTATCCGCAATGGTCTCAGCCACCACATCCCATTGGATGACCTGCAGCCCCAGATGGGCCAGGAGGGCCAGGGCCTGATCCGTACAGCGCCCGTAGGGCAGGCGAAACAAATTCGGTACAGCGGCTATGTCCGGCAAGGATGCGCCTTTTTCCGCTGCGCCCCGGAGGATTTCCCCGCGCAGAATTTCATATTCCGCCTGCGTCCAGAGAACCTGATCACGCATGTTTTGCGGATCCATAATCCCGAAATTACCGTGCGACCAGGCATGGTTGCCGATCTCGAACAGAGGGTCGGCCATGAGCTGCTTGGCGCGCTCCGCATGGGTGCGCATCCATTTGCCGCCCATGAACAGCGTGGCCGGGATATGTTCGCGCCGCAGGAAATTGATGGCGTCCGCGTCATAGCCCGTGGTGGTCGTTGCCAGTTCGCAGAGATCAAATGTCAATGCCACGGCCTTCGTGCCCTCAGGCAGCATCACCCGCCGAATGGTCCCCTCTTCCTGAGGCGGCAGGGGCGGCAACTGCATATGCGGCAGACGCCGTTCCGGTGGGGCGATGTTGTTGGGCAGGGCACGCCGCTGATCGGCGGGCGTGCCCTGCCAGAGATGTTCAAAAGTGTATGCATCCTCAATGTTGGCTGGCTTATCGGTCCGGCTCCAGACCGCCAGAGGAGACAAACAGCAGGCCACAACGACGCAGAAGATAAAGCAATAAAGCCGGATTTCGGTATTCGCCATGAGTGTTCCCTTTTCCGACGCTTGAATTGCCGGCCGTATAAAAAAACAGGCAGCCGCAAAAATGCAACTGCCTGCGTTCATGACTGGTGCGCCCGGCAGGAATCGAACCTGCGGCCTACAGCTTAGGAGGCTATCGCTCTATCCAACTGAGCTACGAGCGCGTCGCCCCACTTGTAGGGGCTCTTTTTACGCATGTCAAGAACAGGGCCTGCTGGAGGCTCGGCCTTGTCCCTCCGTATCGGACAAAACGGGGCGTGCAACACTGGGAGAACGGTATCCCGTGCCCTCAGGGCAGGCTTTTCTGTCCGGCCCAGATCAGCAGGGCCAAGGCTCCCAGGCTGCAGGCCAACACCATGTACGCGCGTCGGGTTCGCAACGAAAGTACCGCGCCCATCAGGGCCGCCCCGTACAGCATGGGCCAGCTCAGTATCGACAGTTGCGGCAGGG
>ERZ857951.1251-NODE-1251-length-27722-cov-6.029566_pt1 | contig 27722 bp, 25 predicted proteins | sample MGYA00519759_ERZ857951 | MGnify/ENA primary metagenome ERZ857951 (study PRJEB31778, sample SAMEA3449377) | human gut metagenome | biome: human gut; feature: human-associated habitat; material: faeces | place: United Kingdom | collected 2010/2012 ...
GACGGGCATCCGCCCCGGCAAGCTGGCGGCCCGGCTGCTGGAGCAGGGAAAGACTCCCGCCCAGGTCAGCCGCATTTTAGGGGACACCTACTATGTCTCCCCCTCCCGCCGCCGCCTGGCGGTGGAGACCGCCCAGGAGGGCCTGCGGGCCAAGGCGGACCTGCGCCCGGAGGACATCTCCCTGTATATCGGCATCCCCTTCTGCCCCACCCGCTGCGCCTATTGCAGCTTCGTGTCCCAGTCGGTGGAAAAGTCCCTGGGGCTGATGGAGCCGTATTTAGAGGTGCTGTGCCGGGAGATCACCGACGCCGCCCAAATGGTGCGGGAGACGGGCCTGCGCATCAAGTCCTTCTATATGGGCGGCGGCACCCCCACCACCCTGTCCGCCCGGCAGATGGACCGGCTGCTGACCCACCTGAACCGCAGCTTTGACCTGTCCGGCTGCGTGGAATACTGCATCGAGGCCGGACGGCCCGACACCATCACCCGGGAAAAGCTCCAGGTGCTGCTGGACCACGGGGCCGACCGCATCAGCGTCAATCCCCAGTCCCTGGAGGATGAAGTGCTCCGGGCCATCGGCCGCCGCCACACCGCCCGGGACATTGAGGACACCATGGCCCTGGCCGCCTCCATGGGCTTTCCCCATGTGAACATGGACCTGATCGCCGGGCTGCCTGCCGACACGCCGGAGGGCTTCCGCCGGACCCTGGACAAGTGCCTGACCTTCGGGGCCGACAACATCACCGTCCATACCCTGAGCCTGAAAAAGGGCAGCCGCATCCTGCTGGAGGGGCTGCCCATCCCCACGGCGGCGGACGTGGCCCGGATGCTGGACTATGCCGACCCCACCCTCCGCGCCGCCGGATTCTCCCCGTACTATCTCTATCGCCAGAAGTATATGTCCGGCAGCTTTGAAAACGTGGGCTGGTGCATATCCGGAGCCCAGGGGCTGTATAATATTTACATCATGGAGGAGCTGCACAGCATCCTCTCCCTGGGGGCAGGCGGCTCCACCAAGATGGTGGACCCGGTCCGAGGCCGCATCCAGCGGGTGTTCCACGCCAAATACCCCACGGAGTATATCCAGCGGCCCGAAAAGATCGCCGAGAACCTGTCGGCCTTCCGGGCATTCCATGAAAATATGAAGAAGTGAAATGAGGAGGGTCCATGACCAGGGGGAAGCAGTCATTTTTAGGGGGCGCCGCCCTGCTGACGGTCACCATGCTTGTTACCAAGGCCATCGGCGCCCTGTACAAGATCCCTCTGGGGAACCTGCTGGACGAGCAGGGCATGAACTATTTCTACGCCGCCTATAACATCTATAACCTGCTGCTGATGGTGTCCACCGCCGGGCTTCCTCTGGCCCTTTCCCGGCTGGTGTCCCAGGCGGAGGCTCTGGGCTGGGTAAACCGGCGGCGGCGCATCGTCTCCGTGGCCTTCTGGCTGTTTCTGCTGCTGGGGCTTCTCAGCAGCGGCCTGATGTTCTTCCTGGCCGGTGACCTGGCCGGGTGGATGCACAACACCCGGGCGGAGGACGCCATCCGGGTGCTGTCTCCGGCGGTGCTGTGCGTGTGTCTGGTGTCGGTGATCCGGGGCTATACCCAGGGCATGGGCGATATGCGGCCCACCGCCGCCAGCGAGGTCATCGAATCCGCCAGCAAGCTGATGGTGGGCCTGGGTCTTGCCTGGTGGCTGCTGCGGCAGGGGTACCCCTCCCACATAGCCGCCGCCGGTGCCATCGCCGGGGTCACGGCGGGGGTGATTCTGTCCCTGCTGGCCCTGACCGTGTGGACAGCGACCCATTTGTCCCGGGACAAGGGCCGGGACGACCCGGGACAGAGCCGGGATATCCTGCGCCAGCTGCTGGCCATCGGGGTGCCCATCACCGTGGGCTCCGTGAGCCTGTCGGTGATCAACCTGCTGGACCAGTCCATCACCATGGGCATCCTGCAGACCTCCTGGGGCCTGACGGAGGCCGAGGCCGGGAGCCTTTATGGGGTGTACAGCTACGCCGGGAACCTGTTCGCCCTTCCGGCGGCGTTTATCTATCCCCTGACCATCAGCCTGATCCCCGCCATCGGGGCGGCCCTGGCCCGGGGGGACCGGGCCTCCGCCGGGCGGCACACCGCCGCCGCCTTCCGGCTGACGGCCCTGCTGGCCCTGCCGGCGGGGGTGGGACTCAGCGTTCTGGCCCGGCCCATTCTGGAGCTGCTGTACCCCGCCAAGGGGGCGGCCACCCTGGAGGCCGCGGCGTATCACCTGGAAATTCTGGGCGTCGGCAGCATTTTTGTGTGCCTGATGGCCCTATCCAACGGGATTTTGCAGGCCTATGGCCGGGAAAAAGTCCCCCTTTGGACCCTGCTGGCCGGAGGCGGGCTGAAGATCGCCCTGAACTATCTGATGATCTCCAACCCTGATTACGGCATCCGGGGCCTGCCGGTAAGCACCCTGTGCTGCTATGCCCTGATCACGGTGCTGAACCTGGGGGCCATCGCCCGGTATGTGCCGGAAAGGCCCGATTATTTCCGGGTGTTCTCCCGGCCGGGGCTGGCGGCCCTGGGGATGGGCGCGGCGGCATGGTGGCTCCACCGGCTGCTGGCAGACCTGCTGCCCGGGGGGCTGGCCACCCTGCTGGCGGTGGCTCTGGCGGCGGTGATCTACGCCGGGGCGGCGCTGCTGCTGGGGGCCGTGGGCCGGGAGGAGGCCATGGCCCTGCCCGGCGGGGAGCGTCTTGTCCGCTGGCTGCGGCTGAAATAGACGAAAATTCCGTACATTTTTCACGAAAAACAGCCTCATCAGGCTATTTTGCCGATAAGAGGACTTGCAATAGGAGCGGGAATATGGTACATTTTAAGGAGAAAGCGCGATACAACTACGACGACCTGCTGGAGATCATCCGGGTGCTCCGCTCGCCGGAGGGCTGCCCCTGGGACCAGGTGCAGACCCACCAATCCATCCGCCGGGGACTGCTGGAGGAGGCCTATGAGGCCGCCGAGGGCATCGACCGGGACGACGCGGACCTGCTGCGGGAGGAGCTGGGGGACGTGCTGATGCAGGTGGTGTTCCACGCGGACATCGAGCGCCAGCGGGGCCGGTTCACCATGGAGGACGTGGTGGACGGCGTGGTGAAGAAGCTGATCTTCCGCCACCCCCATGTGTTCGGCGGCGCGGAGCCGGAAAAGGACGCGGAGTCGGTGCTGGTCAGCTGGGATGCCATCAAGCGCCGGGAGAAGCACCAGCGCACCACCACCCAGGCCATGGACAGCGTGGCCCGGTCCCTGCCTGCCCTGTGGCGGGCGGAAAAGCTCCAGAAAAAGGCCGCAGACGATGGCTTCGACTGGCCGGATATCCAGGGGGCCCTGTCCAAGCTGGACGAGGAGGTGGGCGAGCTGCACCAGGCGGTGCAGGACGGCGCCAACGTGGCCGAGGAGCTGGGGGACGTGCTGTTTGCCGCCGTGAAGGCCGCCCGCTTTGCCGGAGTGGACCCGGAGGACGCCCTGAACGCCGCCTGTGAAAAGTTCATCCGCCGCTATGGGGCGGTGGAGCAGGGGGCCCGGGACCGGGGCGTCAGCGTGTCGGACCTGACCCTGGAGGAAATGACCGGCCTGTGGAACGCCGCCAAGTAAGGCGGCCCCCATCTGACCCAGGTTTCTGATGCGATATTCATCGCTTTGGGATAGATTTTGACCAAGGAAAATTTTTAGGAGGACTATCATGAATAAGACCGAACTGATCGCCGCCGTGGCGGAAGAGACCGGCATGTCCAAGAAGGACACCGAGGCTGTCATCGCCGCCACCCTGGGCACCATCACCGCCGCCCTGCACGAGGAGGAGAAGGTGCAGCTCATGGGCTTCGGCTCCTTCGAGGTGAAGAAGCGCGCTGCCCGCACCGGCCGCAACCCCAGAAGCAAGGAGACCATCGAGATCCCCGCTTCCCAGACCCCCGTTTTCAAGGCCGGCAAGGCCCTGAAGGACGCCGTGGCCAAGTAAAAAAACAGACCATTCCGGCGGCGCGGGGTTTTCCCGCGCCGCCGCGTTTGTCGGCAGAGAATCGCCGAAGCGCCGCCGGTGGCGGATGAAGCGAGGCGATTTCGAGGAAGTGCTCCGACTGTCGGCCGCGACAGCGGCCGAGAGTCGGCTGGCACGATGGTGGGCAGACATGGGCCCCGCCCTACGGAGTGTTTAACGATAGAATGTCTTTTAGGGCAGGGCCCATGTGCCCTGCCGCGTAGGAACGGGATGGTTCCCAGAACCCCCCCGAACCCATTACCCATAAAAGGAGACGCAATATGGCAAAAATGACCTGGCTGGAACGGCGGTATCGCCGCAGCCGCCTGGACTATGTGCGCCACATCACCATCGACCCTCGGGGCCCCGGCGTGGTGCGCATCCACATGATCCCGCCCCGGACGGAGGACCCCGCCGACCCGTTTCTTCTGCTGCTGAACGGGGCGCAGCTGGTGCCCCTGAACCTGAGCTGGGCCATCCTGCTGGCCAATTTCATGGACCAGCTGGAGCCCTGGAGCGGCCGGGAGATCGGAGAGCAGGACTGGCAGTCCATGCTTTTGGCGGCGGTGAAGGCCACCCGCCGCACCTATCCCGGCACCGGGAAAGCCGTTCTGCTGGGGGACCTGGAGCTGATGCTCCGGAGCATCGTGGCCATCGCCCGGGGGCAGGAGCCTCCGGCGGAGGTGGGAGCCCTCTCCCTGGGCGAATACGCCGGGCGGATGTCCGCCCCCCACCGGATGGACCTGATGATCAGTGCCATGACCCGGGAGGGCCGGTGGCACTGCAACCAGAAGTGCCTGCACTGCTACGCCGCCGGGCAGACCCTGGGGGAAACGCCGGAGCTGACCACGGACCAGTGGCGGGAGCTTTTAGAGAAGCTGCGCCGGGCCAACATCCCCCAGGTGACCTTCACCGGCGGGGAGCCCACCCTGCGGCCGGACCTGCCGGAGCTGGTGGAGGCGGCCCAGTGGTTCGTTACCCGGCTGAACACCAACGGACGCCTGCTGACGCCGGAGCTGTGCCGCAGGCTGTTTGAGGCCAGTCTGGACAGCGTGCAGGTGACGCTGTACGACGCCCGGCGGGAGGTCCACAACGCCCTGGTGGGGGCGGAGGGCTTCGATGACACGGTGCAGGGCATCCGCAATGCCGCGGCGGCGGGGCTGATCGTGTCGGTGAACACGCCCCTGTGCAGCCTGAACCGGGACTATGCCGAAACCCTGCGGTTCGTCCACGGCCTGGGGGTGCGGTACGTCACCTGTTCGGGGCTGATCCCCACCGGCTCCGCCGCCGGGGGGGAGAGCCGGGCCACCCGGCTGAGCCAGGAGGAGCTGACGGACATCCTCCGCCGGGCGGCGGAAACGGCCCACGGCCTGGGCATGGAGCTGGACTTCACCAGCCCCGGCTGGCTGCCGGAGGAGGCCCTCCGGGACATGGGCCTGCACCTGATCCCCAGCTGCGGGGCGTGCCTGTCCAACATGGCCCTGGCCCCGGACGGCACGGTGCTGCCCTGCCAGAGCTGGCTGGAGGGGCCGGGCCTGGGGAACCTGCTGACCGACGACTGGAGCGGTATCTGGGACGGCGAGCCATGCCGCCGCATCCGGGCGGAAAGCGCCAAAATGGAGCACATCTGCCAGCTGCGGCAGGAAGGGGGCTGCTGACCATGCGTAAAATTCTGTGCCGGGCGCTGCTGTGCCTGTGTCTGGTGCTGGCCCTGGGGCCGGTACATACGGCCTTCGCCCAGGACCTGGACCGCATCGAGTCCTATGACGTGGACGTGACCCCCAACACCGAGGACGGCAGCCTGCGGATCCAGGTGACCTTGGAGTGGACGGTGCTGGCGGAGGGGCCGGTGAGCTGGGTGAAGATCGGCGTGCCCAACGGCAGCATCCGCCAGGAGCAGGCCCTGACGGACAACATCGACCGCCTGAGCTTCGACAACAGCTATATGTATGTGTACTTCAACCGGGACTATGACGACGGGGAGACCTTCCGGTTCTCTTACAGCTGGATCCAGGAGTATATGTACACCCTGGGGGCCGACGGCTCCGTGGAGTATGTCTATACCCCCGGCTGGTTCAACGAGGCCCGGGTGGGGCAGATGACCCTGACCTGGCACGATCCGGCGGGGGTGGACGGCGTGGACTCCCTGGGAAATACCGGCGGGGACCATGCGGCGGTCCTGACGGACCTGGACCACGGCCAGCAGCTGGACTTTACCGTCCGGTACGACAGCTGGCCCGCCCAGCTGGCCCAGGAGGGCAGCCGGGACAACCTGCCCCAGGACAACGACCCGGGGTACGACCCGGGATATGACCCGGATTACCAGGACGACGGCGGCCTGGGTCTGGTGGGGCTGGTGATCCTGCTGGTGGTGGTGTTCCTTATCGTCAGGGTGGCGGCGGCCTCCGACGGATATCGGGGCGGCTTCGGCACCCACTATGTGTTCGTCAGCGGCCTATGGTATCCGGCAGGGCCGGACGGACGGCCCCGGCCCGGCTCCCACGGTACCCGGGAAAAACCGAAACCGCCCCGCAGCGGCGGCTTCGGCGGCGGCAGCCGGGGAGGCGGCTTCGGAGGGGGCGGCTTCGGCGGCGGGGGACACTGCGCCTGCGCCAGCAGCTGCGCCTGTGCGTGCGCCTGCGCCTGTGCCGGCGGCGGCCGGGCCGGATGCAGCGCCAAGAACCTCTATGGCGCGGTGCATCTGGACCAGGAGCTTACCCGGGAAATGGAGAAATAAAGAAATGGCGTGCGCCCCGGCGCACGCCATTTTTGCGATATTTATGCCGCCAGCACCACGCAGCCCACGTCGAAGGCGATCTTCACGTTGCCGAAGTTATGGCCGGTGCGGTCGGACACCGCTGGCAAGCACTTTCTTGTTCATGCGATGCTCCATCCTTCTTTAACGTGCTTCTTTCGTATGGTTGACGTGCTTCGGCCGCACCCCGGAGGGTGCGGCCGTTTTTCGCATATGGTGGGTTCAGATACCCAGCTTTTCCAGGGCCGCCATGCGCAGGCAGTCGCACAGAATGGCGATGGCCTGCTCCAGCTCGTGGACCGACGGCAGGGAGGGGGCAATGCGGATGTTGCTGTCCTGGGGGTCCACGCCGTAGGGGAAGGTGGCCCCGGCGGCGGTCATGGTGACCCCGGCGTCCCGGCACAGCTCCAGCGCCCGCCTGGCGGTTCCGGGCATGGCGTCCAGACTGACGAAATAGCCGCCTTTGGGATGGCTCCAGCTGGCGATGCCCCAGGGGGCCAGGTGGCGGTCCAGCTCGTCCTCCACGGCCCGGAACTTGGGCCCCAGAATGGCCGCATGACGCCGCATCAGGGCCAGGGTGGTCTCCTTGTCCTTCAGATACCGCACATGGCGCAGCTGGTTCATTTTATCGTAGCTGATGATCTGGATGTTCAGCAGATTCTTGAAGTATTCCACGTTGGCCTCGCTGACGGCCCCGCAGGCGATGCCCGCCCCGGGGAAGGTGATCTTGCTGGTGGAGGCAAACTCATACACCATGTCGCCATTGCCGTACTCCGCGCACAGGGACAGAATGTCCGGGAAGGGCACGAAATCCCCCTCCAGCTCGTGGACGCAGTAGGCATTGTCCCACATGAGCATGAAGTCCGGCGCGGCGGGCTTCATGGCGGCCAGCCGGTGGATGGTCTCAAGGGAATAGGTGATGCCCGTGGGGTTGGAGTATTTGGGCACGTTCCACATACCCCGGACCTCCGGGTCCCGGATCAGCTGCTCCACCCGGTCCATGTCGGGGCCGGTTTCCGTCATGGGGACGGACAGCAGCTCCATGCCGAAGGATTCCGTGACATTGAAGTGCCGGTCATACCCCGGTACCGGGCAGATCCATTTCACCCTGTCCAGCTTGCCCCAGGGCTTTTCGCTGTGCAGCAGGCCGTGGGTATACGCCTTGGACACGGCGTCGAACATCATCTCCAGGGAGGAGTTGCCTCCGGCGATGACCTGGCCGGGCTTGCAGCCCAGAAGGTCCGCAAACAGCCTCCGGGCGATGGGAATACCCGCCACATAGCCATAGTTCCGGGCGTCGATGCCGTCGGTGATGAAGTCGTCGGCGGTCAGGGGGATGTTGTACATCTCCATGACCATGTCCAGCTGCTCCCGGCCGGGCTTTCCCCGGGCCATATTCAGGTCCAGGCCCAGGGCCTTCTGCTCCTGGTGGGTCCTGCACAGGGCGGCGTATTCCGCCTGCCGTTCCGCAAGGGTCATTTCCTGATAGGTTTTCATATGCGCTCTCCCTCTTTTCCCATAGTGCCGTGTCCGGACGGACCGGCAGGCATCAGCATACCACACAATCCCGGAAAAGGCAAATATTAGTTTGCGTTTGTATTCAGCTGCCGATGGCGGCACGGATACCCCCAGCAATTGCCTTTGGCATTGAGATGCTGGTATTCTTATCCTCTCATAAATCCACAGCAACCGATTTCGGACAATTCATAGAATCCCATTGACTTGTAAAAAGCAATGGTTTTCGGCGTGTGATCCGTTGCCAGCTCAATCTGACGAACATGGCTGTATCGGTTCAGAACGGCTTGTAAGAGCGCAGAGCCGAAGCCTTTTCGCTGATGCTCCGGAAACACCAATATGTCCTGCACAAACACGATGGTATGCCTATCGCCCACGGTGCGAATGATGCCAAGAAGCTGATCGCCCTCATAAGCGGCAAGGGTCAGCATAGAGCCCTCAAAGCCTTTACGCAGTACCTCCGGCTGATCGGTGTAGGCCGTCCAGCCAACACTCGTGTATAAGCGCAGAATCTCTGATTCGTTGTATGTTTTGTATTCTCTGATTTCCATATTAAGTAACCTCCATTCAAATTTTATGGAAACTGTTACTTATCTCTGCGCAATCTCATGGTTTATCCTCCTTACTGCTGCGTTTTGGCGGAATACTGCCGGCCATCACAGCTCCGTCAGCCGGTACACGTCCTCCCGGCGGGCGATTCAGCCCAGATGTGCAAACGCCTTGCCCAGATGGGTATCGAAGCCGAGCACTTGATACATCCCCTCGTCGCAGGGGGCGCAGGTGACGGTCAGGCTGGCAAGGGCGTTTTCCTTGCTCCATTCTTGCGCTGCTTGTGCCAGCAGCCGGGCAGCGCCCTTTTTCCGGAACACAGGCTCCATGTAAAAGTCATCGAATATCCCGACATCTGTGCAGGTGAAGGTGGAAAAGCAACGGGAAACGCTGCACATCCCCACTGCCCGATAGCCCCGCCTTGCCACAAAGAACGTGATCTTCCCATCCCGGATGGCCTGCGCCAGCCGTTCCTGCTTTTCCTCCGTTGACGGTGCTTCGCCGATCTCTTTGAGAAAGCCGTTTTCCAGTTTTTTCAGCTGCCAGTCCTCCGGGTCGGCGAGAAGCTCTGCGGTAATCGGAAGATTTTCCTCCGGGGGCAGGAGCATCAGCGGTTCGCCCCATTGGTCCGCGCCGTTCTCGATAAAACCCACCGATTCCCAAAAGCGGCGCCGCCGCTCGTTGCCGCCATAGTTCAGCTCCGCATAACGCGCGCCGTGTTTTTTTGCCCAGTCCAGAAGCGCTGCTGCACACGCTTTTCCCGTGCCGCTGCCCCGGAACTCCGGGTAGACGCAGAACTCCATGATAAAGCACTTGCCGTCCTCCGTGGTGAAGATTACCGGCATAGCAAAGCCGATATCCTGTCCGCCCCGATGGAAGAACAGGAAGAAGCAGCGATCCTGCGGCCTGCCGTTGATCTTCATCATGTGGTCACGATACGCTTGACCAAGGAAATATTCCAGTTCTTCCTTGTCGGAGTCTGTGAAAATATCCCGCTTGTGATAGGCGTGCAGCTGCTCCCAGAAGGCAGCAGCATCGTTTTCCGTGACGGCTTCACGGATGGTGATTTGGTTTTTCATTTTGTTTCCTCCAAAATTTTATTCGGAGGGTTAGGAAGCGTGAACCCTCCATACACGATTCATCTTCATAAAAACCACACCTTTCTTAATCAAATTTGTATGAGACGTCACAGCGTGTTTTCACACGCTGTGCGTGCGCACGGCGCACGGGATTCTTGATTAAATTTTTTAATCAAGAATCAGTATCAGATGCCGATTGCGGCACGGATACCTCAGCTGCGTTTTGGCGGAATACTGCCTGCCATCACAGCTCCGTCAGCCGGTACACGTCCTCCCGGCGGGCGGAGAGAATGGGCAGCTGCCGCCGGACGCTGTCCACCATGGACAGATCCAGCTCCGTAACGGCCACCGCCTCTCTTGACGGGCACTGGCGGATCACCCGGCTCCAGGGGTCGCAGACAATGGAGTGTCCCCAGGCCACATAGGAGGCGCTTTTGTCCCGGGCCGGGGAGGTGCCCACGGTGAAGCACTGCTGGTCCACGGCCCTCTGCCGGAAGAGGATTTTCCAGTGGGCGGGGCCGGTGGTCATGTTGAAGGCCGCCGGGGCGAAGATCACCCTGGCACCCCGCAGGGCCATCAGGCGGCACAGCTCCTGAAACCGCATATCGAAGCAGATGCAAAGGCCCATGGTCCCCCAGGGGGTGTCGAAGGTGGTGACCTCCCGGCCCGGGGACAGGACCTCCGACTCCATGAACCGCTGGCCGCCCTCCACGTCGATGTCGAACAGGTGGATCTTCCGGTGCCGGGCGATGCAGGTGCCGTCGGGAGCATAGACAAAGGAGGTGTTGTATACCCGGTGCCCCTCCAGCTCCGGCAGGGACCCGGCGATCAGGTAGATGCCCCGCTCCCGGGCCAGCTGGGACATGGCCCGCTGGGCGGGCCCGGCAAAGGGCTCGCCGTAATCCCGGAAGCATGCGTTGTCATAGGGGCAGCAGAACATCTCCGGCAGCACCGCCAGGTCGATGTCCCCGGCGGAGCGCACCAGTTCGCAGGCATGGCGGATGTTCTCCGCCTTATCGGCGGAAACGTGCATCTGGATCTGTGCGATTTTCATAAAGACCCTCCTTCAGAACTCCCGCAGCACCAGGTCCGTGGATCCGGGGCTGGCGACCAGCCGCAGCACCCGGGGGTGCCCGGCGTATTCCCGGCACAGGTCCCGCAGGGCCGTTCCGCCGTGATAGCCGTGGATCAGCCGCAGACGGTACACCCCGCCGCCGCAGCGGCGCAGGGCGGCGTCAATGGCCACCCGGGCCTGGTACGCGTTTTTCCCATGCAGGTCCAGCTCTATGATCCCCGGCTGCATACCGATCACCCCTTTCCTGTTCCATTGTACCCCGGGACATCCCGGTTTGCAAGCCCTATGACCCGGGACAAAGCCGGGACGTCCCAGGGGGAGCTTATTTCTTGCGGAAAAAGGCCACCGCCACGGCCCCAGGCCCGGCGTGGGTGCCGATGACGCCGCCGATGAGGGTGGAATCCAGCCGGTCTGTTCCGTTTTCCCACAGGGCCCGGCTGTCCTCCACGTATTTTTTCAGGAACACGTCCGTCAGCCCCGTGTAGCCCAGGAGGATGGGCAGGGAAAAGTCGATGCCGCCGCAGGCGTGGATTTTTTCCACCAGCAGGTTGTTGCCCTGGCGGGAGCCCCGGGCCTTGCCCACCAGAAGGATTTCACCGTTTTCAATGGTCAGCACAGGCTTGATGTTCAGCAGTCCCCCGGCCAGGGCGGTGGTTTTGGAGATGCGGCCGCCCCGCTTCAGGTACTCCAGGGTGTCCACCAGGGCCAGGACGCACACGTCCTGCCGCTTCTGCTCCAGGGCCCGGGCCAGCCCGGCGGCGTCCATGCCCCGGTCCAGACAGGCCAGGGCGTACTCCGCCAGAATGCCCGCGCCGATGGCGGCGGTGCCGCTGTCCACCACATAGATGTTGTCATACTCCGCCGCGGCGATGCAGGCGCTCTGATAGGTGCCGGAGAGCCCGGCAGCGATGGTCAGCACCACGGCACTGCCGCCGCTGCGCCGCACCCGCCGGAACTCCCGGTCAAAGGCGGCGGGGCTGGCCTGGCTGGTGGTGGGCAGCACGTCGCTTTCCACCAGACGTTCATAAAAACGGTGTTTATCCATGGTGACGCCGTCCAGATACTCCTCCTGGCCAAAGTGAATGGTCAGAGGTACCACCGTCAACCGGCTGCGGATGTGCTCCGGCACGTCCACCGTGGAATCCACGATCAATTCAACGTTCATAGGACCTCCTGTTTTTGAAAAAGTGGTCCTGAGTATAGCATGAAACTGTCCGTTTGTCAACAAAATAAGCGAATAGTGTCAAAAAATGCGCCTCCCTTGGGAGGCGCATTTTTCGTTACAGGTCCAGGGCCAGGTCCCCGTCCTTGATCCAGCCCCACTTGCGCAGGGGGACCGCCAACAGCCAGGTAAGGACTGCCGGCAGCACAAAGGAGATCAGCACCAGGTCCAGCCAGTCCATCCCGGTGACGGCGGCTTTGATCCCGGCGGCCACGTCGCTGACCCAGCCGGTATACACGCCGATCTGGCCCACCAGGCCGCAGGTGCCCATGCCGCTGGACACCGCCGCGCCGTTCATCTCCAGCCGGAACAGGCAGGTGGCGATGGGGCCGGTGATGGCGGAGGCCAGGGTGGGGGGGATCCAGACCCGGGGGTTGCGGACGATGTTGCCCATCTGCAGCATACTGGTGCCCAGGCCCTGGGCCACCAGGCCGCCCCAGCGGTTTTCCCGGAAGCTCATCACCGCGAAGCCAATCATCTGGGCGCAGCACCCCGCCACGGCGGCGCCGCCGGCCAGACCCGTCAGACCCAGGGCCGCGCAGATGGCGGCGGAGGAGATGGGCAGGGTCAGGGCCACGCCGATGACCACGGACACGATGATGCCCATGAAGAAGGGCTGCAGCTCCGTGGCCCACATGATGAACCGGCCCACGGCGCTGGCCGCCGCGCCGATGGGGGCGGCGATCAGGGCGGCGATGCCGATGCCGGAGAGCACCGTGACAATGGGCGTTACCAGAATGTCGATCTTCGTCTCCTTGCTGACGGCCTTGCCGATCTCGCTGGCCAGGATCGCCACGAACAGCACCGCCAGAGGCCCTCCGGCCCCGCCCATGAAGTTGGTGGCGAAGCCCACGGGAATCAGGGAATACAGCACCAGAGGCGGCGCCTCCAGCGCCCGGCCGATGGCCACCGCCATGCCCGGCCCCACCATGGCCGAGCACAGGCCGCCGATGGTGTAGGTCACGGCGCCCTCCCCCTTGCCCAGGGTGACGATCACCTCCGTCAGAAATCCGATATGAAGCTGCTGACCGATGGTGTTGAGGATGGTCCCCACCAGCAGGGTGCAGAACAGGCCCTGGGCCATAGCGCCCATGGAGTCGATGAAATACCGCTTGGCCGAGAAAACGATGTTCTTCCGGGCCAGGAACTTGCGAACTGCTTCCATAGCTTTGACCTCGCATATGTAAAAAGAATGTTATACAGGTGTCATGACACCTGTATAACATTCTATCACGTCTTTTCCGTTTGTCAACCGGAACTTTACTCCGCCAGGAAGCCCAGCTCCCGCAGGCGGGCCTTCAGATGCTCATAGGACGCCTCATCGGGGCAGGACAGACTGTGCAGATGGATGCCGTCTGTCAGCTGGGACAGGGGGGCGGCCCCCTCCATGCGGGCCATGAACTGCTCCACGTCCAGGCGGCTGCGCAGGTGCAGCGGGGCGGACAGCTGGCCATAGACCGGGTGGTCCACAATGACGTCCACAACGGTGCAGCCGCAGTCCACCATGGCATTAAGCTCGTCCCGGGTGCCGGTGCCGTCGTGGCGGCAGGCCACCTGGCGCGGCAGGCCCGTCTCCCCGGCGTCGGGGATCACATAGCCCCGGGCGGTGGCGGTGATGGCCTGGCCCGCGGCCCGCAGCAGGGCCACGTCTCCCACGATGATCTGGCGGCTGACGCCAAGCTCCTTGGCCAGGGCGGTGGCGCTGATGGGCTGATGGGCTTCATGGAGCCGGGCGCTGATCCGGCTCCGGCGTTGTTCGGCGGTCATGAGGAGGACTCCCTTCGGTTTTTCTTCTATCATACACGATTCCCCGGCCCATGGCAAGTTTTTTTCATGAATTTCGCTGCCCTCTTGACAGATGGGCCGCCGGATGGTACACTGTGGACAGAAAAAGAGAATACATCGCGCAAGTGCCTGCGCCGCCGGGTGGGCGGCACGGGAGAATAGTGAATCAGGTGAGAATCCTGAACGGTACCGCCGCTGTATACGGGGAGGCCGCGCACAGGGACGAAAGTCCGTCACTGGGAAACCGGGAAGACCGTGCGCCTGCTGCTGATCCGTCAGTCAGAAGACCTGCTTGCCGCCATGTTGCCCCCGCTGCGCGCCATACGGCGGAGGATAGCTTCAATCGCGGGAAACCGGCCGCGCCAATTTGACTATTGGCGCGGTTTTTTTGCAAGCCTGAGCGCGGCACTGCCGCAGCTTTCCATGGGGGCGGGCAGGAGCAGCCACTCCCGCCCGCCCCCTTACCTTATGTGAAATTTGCCGGTAAACGCCTGTAGAGGCCGGGTTCTACCCGGCCCGAAAGCGCCGGAATAGCGGGCGGGGCAGAGCCACCGCCCTTACAGGCCCTCTCAGTCACCTTCGGTGACAGCTCTCCCAAAGGGAGAGCCAAGGCGTGGGGGAACGGATTGCAGCCGAACGCATAAGGAACGTGCGTTCGGCAGACCCGACGGTTGATGTCGGGCCCACAACCAGTCTGCGGACTGGTTTCGCAATGACACCACAAGAAGATTTCCGATAACCGGCCGCACACACGGGATGGCCGAATCAATATTTCCATCAAGAATCCGTATGATCTATCAGGAGGACGACATATGCTCATCAATTGGTTCCGGGACCAGGACCACCTGGTCTATATCAACGGCGAGACCCAGCTGGCCCAGCTGGAAAAGACCCTGCGCTTCCCGGGCTTGCAGGAGGCGGCGGAGGCTCTGCGGGACAATCCCAACCCGGAGGGCTACACCATCAAGGGGCCCAAGCGCACCTGCGGGCGGCTGTTCGTGCCGGATCTGACCTTCGGCAAGCACATCGAAATGGGAGAAAACGTCTTTTTCTACATGGGCGAGATGGCGGAGTGCTATGTCATCTACTGGCCCGGAAAGCCGGTTACGGAGGTGCACCATGGAGAAATGTGAAGCCCTGTCCACCAAGCCCGAGGAGTGCCGCTACTCCTTCTTCCAGCACACGGCCTGCGAGTTTTTCCCCTGCCATGAGACCGCCCATCCGGAGGACTTCAACTGCCTGTTCTGCTACTGTCCCCTGTACGCCTTAGGGGACCGGTGCGGCGGCAATTTCCGGTATATCGGCGACGGCATCAAGGATTGCAGCGGCTGTCTGCTGCCCCATGGCCGGAAAAGCTACAGCTATGTCACCGGGAAGTTCGGCGAGATCGCGGAGCTGGCCAAAAAGAACCGCCACACGGAGGAATAATAAATACCGTCTGTAGTTTTCTTCAAGAAAACTACAGACGGTATTTTCTTATCGCCCCAGGATGGTCTCGGCGAAGCCTTTGGCAAACAGCCGGGCGGCCCGGAGGGCCTCGTCCAGCGAGTTCCCGGCGGCCCCTACCTCCACCAGCAGGCTGCCCGGGGCGGCAAACTGGTTATAGCGGTAGTTCAGCAGGGTGATGGGCCGCATCAGGGTGGGGGACTGGCTTTCCAGCTTCTCCTGAACGGCGATGGCCAGGCGCAGGTTGTCCTGCCAGCCGTCGTGGGCCACGCCCATGATCAGGCTCACCTGGGCGGCGGCGGGGTCCTCCGCCGTCACCAGCTTATACTGGGTGCCGTTGGCGTCCTGCACCGCGTCCCGGTGCAGGTCCAGCACATAGACGATGGAGGGGTACTTGGCCAGGTAGCTCTGGATAGACGCCAGACTGTTTTCATAGGCGTCGTTGTACGATTCCCCGTCGTGGAGGGTGCGGTCGTGGACCACGGAGATGCCGTAGGACGACAGCTCCGCCGCCAGCTCGTCCCCCACCCGGACCATGTTGCAGGAGCGGTCCGCCGTGCGGAAGGTGCCGGAGGGGACGTACTCCTGCCCCGGGGGCATGGTATAGGACTCGCTGGCGTGGCTGTGGACGATGAGGACCTGGGGTCCCTGCTGGGGACAGGCCGCGAACTGCCGGTCCCCCAGCACCGCCGGGTCCAGGGTCCGGCTGGATTTGTTTTTGATGTACACCCCGTTGATGATGCTGTAGCCGTCGGTGGAGCGGGGGTCCACCGTCTGGGCCGGGACGCCGTTGTCCGCCCCGGGCTGGGGGGCCGGGTCCTCCGACGGAGCGGGGGCGGGGTTTTCCGGTTCCGGTTCCGGTTCCGGGTCCGGCTGGGGGGCGTCGTCCTCCTGCACCGCAAGGGACCGGCCCGCCAGCAGCACCGGCGACTGGCCCAGGGCCAGCACCGTGGCGGCGGACAGTCCGTCCAGCCCCAGAAGGTCCCCCAGCTCCCACCGCAGCAGTCCCCGGGACAGATGGGGGCGGCGGGACACGGACTGCCACAGGGCGGCGGCGCTGTCCGCCCCGGCTCCGGCCAGCACCGTGCCCAGGGCTGCCGCCGCCAGCAAGAGCGCCAGCCCCCGCCGCAAAATTGCCTGTTTCAAAGCGTTCACCTCTTTGAGACAAGCCTATGCGGCGGCGGCCGGGATTATGTCACGGTTCCATCACCGGGGGGATGTCCACGATCTGCAGGCCCCGGCGCATGGCGTATTCCATGGTGCGGCGGGTGCCGCCGGGCTGGCCGTTGTGGACCGCCAGCAGCAGGGCGGCGTGGTCCACCATATAGCGGTTGCGCCGCTGCATGCAGCCGGGACTGTAGGACGACTGCACCAGGGTCTCGTAGTCGCAGGCCGCCACCAGGCGGCGGTAGCGCTCCTGCTGGGTCCGGGGCCAGCCGTCGGCCTGGGTGGGGCAGGGGATGGCCGCCTCCACGCTGACGTCCCCGTGCCGCTGCCGCAGGGCCAGGGCCAGCTCACAGAAATACAGGTCGCAGCCCTGGGCCATACCGCAGATGAAGTGCCGGTATCCCGCCTCATAGGCGGCGTCCAGCGCGTCCCGAAGCCGGACCTTCAGGGCCCGGCACCGGGGATCGTCTTCGTTTTCCCCCCAGGGGAGCTTGGACGGACGGTGGCCGGAAAAGCAGCAGCTGACAGGCCGTGCGCGCATGGCATCGCCCTCCCTTCAAAGATACTGCCACCATTATAGAACATACTTTCTATTTTGTAAAGAGGAATTTCCCTTGCAAGCGGGGTGCAAATCCGGTATACTGGGGAAAAAGGGAGGTGCATCTGATGAAGCTGTATTTCAAGCAACGGTTCTTTTCGTGGTTTGACAGCTACGACATCTATTATGAGGGCGGCGATGTGGCCTATACCGTGGAGGGAAAGCTCTCCTGGGGTCATTGCCTGCACATTCTGGACCCCTATGGGCAGCACATTGCCACAGTAAAGCAGCAGGTGCTGACGTTTCTGCCGAAGTTTGATCTGTATGTGGGGGAGCGGTGCATCGGCACCATCCGCAAGGAGTTCACGTTTTTCCACCCGTCCTTCACCATGGATTTCTGCGGCTGGACGGTGGAGGGCAGCTTCATGGAGTGGGACTATACCATCCAGGACGGGCCCCGGACGGTGGCTTCTATCAGCAAGGAGCTGTTTAACTGGACAGACACCTATACCATCGACGTGGCGGACCCGGGGGATGCCCTGTATGCCCTGATGGTGGTGCTGGCCATCGACGCGGAAAAGTGCTCACGGAGCGATTGATACGGAATAAAAAAAGTGCCCCCGCGGGGGCACTTTTTTTGTTCGTGGAAACGAGCTGTCAGGGGTTTTCCCGGCTGTCGGCGACGGACACATTTTCAGCCACCCGGGCGGCGGCCTTGGCGTCCTCCTGGCCGGCGGCATAGGCCCGGGTCCTAGCATCCTCCAGTTCCTTCTGCCGGGTCTTTTCGTCCCGCTCTGCCTGGCGGGCGGACCGGCGGGCCGACACGCTGCGGCGGGTGGCCTTGATGACCTGCCACGCCGTCAGCAGCACCACCGCCGCCAGACCGATCCATCCGGCGGTGCGGATCTGCCAGAAGTCCCGGATGGTGAAGGCGTCGTTATACATGCCCAGATAATACAGGGCCACGCCGCCCACGATGCACAGAAGCCCCAGCACCAGGTCCAGCACCGCCCGGACCCGATGGGCCCCACGGCGCACAAAGAAACACACGATCAGCGCCAGGGCGCACCAGAACAGCGCCGGGGACTGACAATACAGAACGCTCATACGGCTGCCTTCTTTCTCATTTCCCGGTTACAGGCTGCACTTGCCCCGGGGGATATATTTGCCGTCGGGTCCGGCCAGGACGAAGCCGTCCTCCACCGCCAGACGGCCCCGCAGCCACACCTGGTGGATGCCGCCCCGGATGGCGAAGCCCTCATAGGGGGAATAACCGGCCAGGCTGGCCATATCCTCGGCCCGGAGCACATGGTCCGCCTGGGGATCGTATACCACGATGTCCGCGTCGGCCCCGTCCTGGAGCACGCCCTTCCGGGGGAACATCCCGTAGAGCTTGGCGGGGTTTTCCGCCAGCACCCGGCACATGGTGGCCAGGCTGATCTTCCGGGTGGTGACGCCGTAGGTATACAGCAGCTCGCCCCGGTTCTCCACCCCCGGCAGACCGCCGGGAATCCTGGTGAAGTCCCCCCGTCCGGCGTCCTTCTGCTCCAGGGTGAAGCTGCAGTGGTCCGTGGACACGGTCTGAATCTCCCCCTTGCGCAGGGCCGTCCAAAGGGCCTGCTGGTCCCGCTCCTTCCGGATGGGCGGGGCGCAGACATACCGGGCGGCCCGGGAATAGTCGGGGTCGTCATACACGCTGTCCTCCAGCACCAGATACTGGGGGCAGGTCTCCACATACACCCGCTGGCCCCGCTTGCGGGCGGCCTCCACCTCCCGCAGGGCGGCCTCGTTGGTCAGGTGGACGATGACCACCGGGATATCCACCGCCTGGGCGATGCGCAGGAGCCGGGACACGGCCTCGGCCTCCAGGAAATCGGGCCGGGTCCGGGGATGGGAGCCCACGCCCATCTGGCCCGCCGCCTTCTTTTCGGCGATCAGCGCGTCGATGACGCCGCTGTTTTCGCAGTGCACGCCGCAGATGCCGCCCTTTTCCTTCAGCTTCTTCAGGGCGTGATACATGGCCTCGTCGCCGATCATCATGGCGGGATAGGTCATGTACATTTTGAAGGAGGAGATACCGGCGGCGTACATATCGTCGATCTCCGCCTCGATGCCGGGATTCCAGTCGTCGATGGTCATATGGAAGCCGTAGTCACAGCAGCAATTGCCGTCGGCCTTCTTGTGCCACAGCTCCAGCCCCTGGTGCAGAGTCTCGCCCTTGTTGGGGCAGGCGAAGTCCACCACCGTGGTGGTGCCGCCCCGCAGAGCCGCCCGGCTGCCGGAGAAAAAGTCGTCCACCGTGGTGGTGCTGCACACGTCCAGGTCGAAGTGGGTGTGGGCGTCGATGAAGCCCGGCAGCAGAAGCTGCCCCTCCACGTCGATGACGGCGGCCTCCGGCGCGGTGATGCTGCGGGCCACCCGGAGGATCTTCTCGTCCTCCACCAGCACGTCCGCCCGGCGGGTCCCCCGTCCGGACACCACCGTGCCCCCGCGAAACAGATATTTCATGGAAATGCCCTCCTTTTCCGGATCATATGGCTTGATTTTTTATTATACCACGGAACGGGCAGAAAAACATACTGTTTTTCCCGGTTTTTCCCTGAGAAAATCCAACAAAAAAGGGGGAATATTTTTGTATACCTTGCAGAAGGAAAAAGAATTTCCTTTTCCGGAAAAATCATGTATGATAGAAGTACCACAGAACGCATACTGCGCTCTGAAAATGAAGGAGGAAAGATACCATGCGGAAATTCTTAGCGACTCTGCTGGCGCTGGTCATGACGCTGGCGCTGATGGTCCCGGCTTCCTGGGGCGAGAACAAGGAGACGTATCAGCTCCCTGACTCCCTGGAGGGCAAGACCGTCATCCTGCACACCAACGACGTTCACGGCGCCATCGACAAGTACGCCAAGGTGGCTGCTCTGCGGGACGAGTGCTACGACAAGGGCGCTCACCAGGTGATCCTGCTGGACGCCGGTGACTACAGCCAGGGCTCTCCCTACGTCAGCCTCAGCAAGGGCGCAACCGCCCTGGACCTGATGGCCCTGGTGGGCTATGACGTCATCACCCTGGGCAACCACGAGTTTGACTATGGCTTCCCCCAGCTGATGGAGAACCTGAAAAAGCACCAGGGCGATTTCATGGTGGCCTGCAACAACCTGGTGGACGATGAGGGCGAGCTGATCTTCGCCCCCGGCGGCACCGCTCCCATCTATGCCGACGACACCTATGAGACCGAGCTGTTCCGCATCGCCATTGTGGGCATGGCCACCCCCGAGACCCAGACCAAGGCCAACCCCGCCCTGATGAAGGGCCTGAGCTTCATCGGCGGCAAGGATCTGTACAAGGTCACCCAGGAGGATGTGGACATGGCCCGCAGCGAGGGGAATGCCGATATCGTCATCGCTCTGGGCCACCTGGGCGTGGATAAGTCCTCCGAGCCCAACTGCTCCTATAATGTGATGCAGAACGTCAAAGGCATCGACCTGTTCATCGACGGCCACTCCCACACGGTGATGACCGCCAGCAAGGACAACAGCATGGTCCAGTCCACCGGCACGGGCCTTGCCTATGTGGGCGCCATCGTCATTGACAACGCCACCAAGAGCATCGAGAGCAACGGCCTCATCGACCTGTCCGCCTACACCAAGGAGGACGCCACCGTGAAGGCTGCCGCCGACAAGATCATCAGCGACATCAACGCCGAGTACGGCAAGGTTTTTGCCAGAACCGACGTGGAGCTCAACGGCGACAAGGATCCCGGCAACCGCACCCAGGAGACCAACCTGGGCGACCTGATCACCGACTCCATGCTGTGGGCCATCCGCAAGGACGCTGAGCTCACCGTGCCCGCCGAGAACGTGGTGGCCATCACCAACGGCGGCGGCATCCGGGCCTGGATCCACAAGGGCGACATCTCCAAGCTGGACGTGAACACCGTGCTGCCCTTCGGCAACACCGTGGCCGTGGTGTACGTCACCGGCGCCGAGCTGCTGGAGGCCCTGGAGGCTTCTACCTTTGCTCTGCCCGACTCCCTGGGCGGCTTCCCCCAGATTGCCGGCATGAACATCTCCATTGACGCCACCAAGAAATACGATCCGCAGACCACTCCCTATCCCAGCGGCAGCGGTAAGGCCACCTACTATGGTCCCGCTTCCATCAACCGTGTCACCATCAACAGCGTCAACGGCAAGGCCTTTGACCCCAACAAGACCTATGCCGTGGTCACCAACAACTTCTGCGCCGCCGGCGGCGACACCTACTATGCCTTCGCTGCCGCCTCCAGCCAGTTCGACACCGGTCTGCCTCTGGACGAGGTGCTGATGGACTACATCACCACCGAGCTCAAGGGCGTGGTGGGCGAGCAGTATGCCCAGCCCCAGGGCCGCATCACCATCACCCTGCCTGCCGAGGAGCCCACTACTCCCACCAAGCCCGAAAGCCCCAAGACCGCCGATACCGGCGTGGTGGTGTACGGTCTGGTGGCCGTCATGGCAGCCGGCGCTGCCGTGGTGGTGACCTCCAAGAAGCGCAAGGCCATCTGAGCGATCTCCTTTCGCTGACACAGCATTTCCCCTGCCCCGGCGGACAAGCCCCGCCGGGGCTTTTTCTGTCATGGCGCTATTCTGCAACTAAAATTACGAAAACCGCTTTTCAAATCCGGCGAGATATGCTATGATATAATGTAATAAAGAAGAATTACGAGGGCTTATGCCAGATATCGCGGCTTCTTATTTTGCTGAGGAGGACACCATTCATGGCTGAGGTTGGAAAACGGGAGGTCCGGGTGGACGCCTTTGACAAGGCCACCGGACGCACCAAATATTACGAGGATCTGATGCCCCGGGACGCGCTGTATGTGCGCATCAAGCACTCCACCATTGCCCACGGCTTCGTGAAGTCTGTGGATAAGTCCGCTGCGGAGGCCATCCCCGGCGTGGTAAAGGTCCTGACCTGCTTCGACGTGCCGGAGCATCCCTTCCCCACCGCCGGTCACCCCTGGTCCATGGACCCGGGACACCAGGACGTGGCGGACCGGCATCTTCTGAACCGGCACGTCCGCTACTACGGCGACGACGTGGCCGTGGTCATCGCGGAAAACGAGGTGGCCGCCATGCAGGGCGTCCGGGCTTTGCAGGTGGAGTATGAGGAGCTTCCCCTGGTGCTGGACGCCCAGGAGGCCATGAAGCCCGGTGCGCCCCAGCTCCACGAGGCCTTTCCCAACAACATCCTCAAGCACACCGACATGAAGAAGGGCGACTATCAGGCCGCCATCCGGGAGCCGGGCCTCATCAAGGTAGAGGGCTGGTACGACACCCCCACGGTGCAGCACTGCCACATTGAGAATCACGGGTGCTTCGCCTATGAGGAAAACGGCCGCATCACCGTGGTGGCCTCCACCCAGATTCCCCACATCATCCGCCGGGTGGTGGGCCAGGCCCTGGGCTGCCCCTGGAGCGATATCCGGGTGGTAAAGCCCTATATCGGCGGCGGCTTCGGCAACAAGCAGGACGCCCTGTATGAGCCCCTGTGCGCCTGGTGCTCCACCCAGGTCCAGGGCCGCTGCGTCCGCATCGACTGCTCCCGGGAGGAAACCTTCGTCTCCAACCGGGTGCGCCACGCCATCCGGTTCCACATTGTGTCCTGGCTCCGGCCGGACGGCACCTTTGCCGCCCGAAAGGTGGAGCTGTTCTCCAACCAGGGGGCCTACGCCTCCCACGGACACAGCATCGTGGCCAAGGCCATGGGCTCCTTCCCCCAGCACTATCCCTGCGACAACATGGAGTGCGACGCCTGGACCGTGTTCACCAACCGGCCCGCCGCCGGCGCCATGCGGGGCTACGGTATGCCCCAGGCCTCCTTTGCCGATGAGTCCAACGTGGACGACTGCGCCAAGGCCGTGGGCATGGACCCCCTGGCCTTCCGGATGCAGAACATCATGCCCCAGGGGTACGAGGACGGCTTCTCCCACAACGTGAACTATGACGATTCCTTCCGCCAGTGTCTGGAGGCAGGCAAGAAGTACATCGACTATGACCGCAAGGTGGCGGAGTTCGCCAAGGACACCGGCCCCGTCCGCCGGGGCATCGGTGTGGCCACCTTCTGGTACAACACCGCCGTGTATCCCATCTCTCTGGAGACGTCCTCCAACCGGATGCAGCTGAACCTGGACGGCAGCGTCACCATGCAGTGCGGCGAGACGGAGATCGGCCAGGGTGCCGACACCGTCTATGCCCAGATGGCCGCTGATGTGGTGGGCCTGGGGGACTATCGCAGGGTCCACGTGGTGTCCTGCCAGGACACGGACATCACCCCCACGGGCCTGGGCGCCTACGCCTCCCGGCAGACCTATGTGGCGGGCTTCTCCATCCGCCAGACGGGCCTGCTGCTGAAGGAGAAAATTCTGGACTACGCCGGAAAGCTCACCCGCCAGGCGGTGTACAACATGGACATCGTGGACGGCAGCATCGTCCGCACCACCGACGGCAAGGTGCTGATGAGCCTGTCGGAGCTGGCCATGCACGCCCAGTATAACCCCAACGACTCCCAGCATATCACCGCCGAGAGCACCTATACCATCCGCAACAACGCCTATTCCTTCGGCTGCACCTTCGCCGAGGTGGAGGTGGACATCCCCATGTGCAAGGTGACGCTGAAGGACATCATCAATGTCCACGACTGCGGCAAGCTGGTGAATCCGGCCCTGGCGGAGGCCCAGGTCCACGGCGGTATGTCCATGGCCATCGGCTACGGTCTGTCCGAGCAGCTGCTGTTCGACGAAAAGACCGGCCGTCCCCTGAACAACAACCTGCTGGACTATAAGCTCTCCACCATCATGGACCACCCCCATCTGGAGGCGCAGTTCGTGGAAAATGCCGAGCCCACCAGCGCCTTCGGCACCAAGGCCCTGGGCGAGCCCCCGGCCTGCTCCGGCGCTCCCGCCATTCGCAACGCCATCTACAACGCCACCGGCGTGGCCATCGACCAGGATCCCATCACCCCCCACGTCCTTTTCCGGCGCTTCACGGAAGAGGGCCTGATCCGGGACTAAGGAGGAAATACCGCTATGTATGATATGTCAGCGCTCTACCAGGCCCAAAGCGTCCAGGACGCCATCCGCCTGCGGCTGGAGCATCCCGAGGCCCAGATCATCGCCGGAGGCACCGACGTGCTGGTGCAGATGCGGGAGGGCAAGCGGGCCGGAAAGGCCCTCATCAGCATCCAGGGATGCCGGGAAATGCGGGGCGTGTCCCTGGACGAGGAGGAGAACCTCCGCATCGGCAGTCTCACTACCTTCAGCCACATCACCGCCGATCCTCTGATCCAGCGGTATATCAACGTCCTGGGCGAGGCCGTGGACATGGTGGGCGGCCCCCAGATCCGCAACGCCGGAACCATCGGCGGCAACACCTGCAACGGCGTCACCTCCGCCGACTCCGCCTCCACCCTCCACGCCTGGGAGGCCATCATCGAGATCACCGGCAAAAACGGCGTCCGCCGGGTGCCCATCAAGGATTTCTACATCAAGGCCGGCACCGTGGACCTGCGGATCGAGGACGGCGAGATCCAGACCGCCATTCTCATCCCCAAGGCGTCCTATGACCGGACCTTCGGTCACTATATCAAGTATGCCATGCGCAACGCCATGGACATCGCCACCCTGGGCACCTCCGTCAACGCCCGGCTGAGCCCGGACAAAAAGACCTTTGAGCGGGTGCGCATCGCCTTCGGCGTGGCGGGCCCCGTGCCTCTGCGGGCGCTGAACGCCGAGGCTTTCATCAACGGCAGGGAAGTCACCCTGGAGAACATTCAGCAGTTCGGCCGCACGGTGCTGGAGGACATCCGCCCCCGGGATTCCTGGCGGGCCAGCAAGGCTTTCCGGTCCCACATCGCCGTGGAAAGCGCCAAGCGCTGCCTGATGGAGTCCGTGAAGCTGGCGGGAGGTGAGCTGTAATGGCAAAGAATCAGTATCAGCTGGTGACGTTCTTCCTCAACGGCAAGGAAGTGGAAAAAATGGTGGACGTTCGGGCATCTCTGACGGATATGCTCCGCAACGACTTCTCCATGACCTCCGTGAAGAAGGGCTGCGAGGTAGGCGAATGCGGCGCCTGCAACGTCCTCATCGACGGCGAGTGCTACAACTCCTGCCTGTACCTGGCCGTGTGGGCCGAGGGCAAGCACATCACCACCCTGGAGGGGCTTATGGGCCCCAACGGTGAGCTGTCCGACATCCAGCAGGCCTTCATGGAGGAGACGGCCATTCAGTGCGGCTTCTGCACCCCGGGCTTTATCATGACGGCGGTGGAGATCCTGGACCGGGGCGTGTACTACACCGACGACCAGCTGCGCAAGCTGCTGTCCGGCCATCTGTGCCGCTGCACCGGGTATGAGAACATCTTCAAGGCCGTGAAAAAGACCATGCTGCGCCGTCTGGGCCGCCTGGACGACCCGTATCTGAATACCTGACCCCCAAAAATCCCCTTATGCCCCCGCATAAGGGGATTTTTTTTGAAATTTTCTGTCAGATTCCGCTGCACCGCGCGTCTAATAAACAGAAAGGAGGGAGGACATGGCCCAGGATATGGAGTAGCTGTACCGCCGCCACTATCAGACGGTGTACCGCTACGCTCTGCGGCTCACCGGCAGCGAACACGCCGCCGAGGAGCTGGCGGCGGAGACCTTTTACCGGGCCATGGTGGCCCTGCCGGATTTCCGGGGCGAGTGCGCCGCCTCCACCTGGCTGTGCCAGATCGCCCGGAACACCTGGACCTCCCTGCGGCGGAAGGAGGGCCGGTGCCAGCCCCTGGACGACACCGCCGCCCTGCCGGACAGCCGGGACTTTGCCGCCGCCTTTGAGGACAAGGACCTGGCCCTGCGCATCCACCGGCTGCTGCACCGGCTGCCGGAGCCGTACCGGGAGGTATTTCTGCTGCGGGTGCTGGGGGAGCTGTCCTTCCGCGACATCGGCAGCCTGTTTGAAAAGGGTGAAAATTGGGCCTGCGTCACCTATCACCGGGCCCGGAAGAAAATCATGGAGCAAATGGAGGGAACGCCATGAAAACCATCGACTGTGCCTTGGCCCAGGATCTGATGCCCCTGTACACCGAGGGGATGCTGAGCCCGGAATCCCGGGAGGCTCTGGAGGAGCACCTGGCCGGGTGCGAAGCCTGCCGCCGGACGGCGGACGAAATGTGCCACCCCCTGCTGGAGCCGCAGTTTCAGGAGGAGGCCCGGCTGCTGCGCCGTCTGCGGCGGCGGCGGAAGGCCCTGTGGGCGGCGGTGATCGTCCTGGCGGCGCTGCTGGTGCTGTCCGGCATTCTGTGGTACGCCGAAGCCCGGTACACCGCCCAGGCCCTGACGCCCCGCCTGACCAGGCTGAGCATTCCCGGCCAGGCCGTCCAGGAGAGCTATACGGCTGAGGACGGCAGCGTAGTCATCCAGAAGGTCCCCAACCAGAAATATCTTTACTACTTTCTCCTGCGTTCCAGCAGCAAGGACATCCCCCTGAAGCTGACGGAGGGAAAGGTCTACGGGTTCTATGACGGGCAGCTTTATCAGCTGAACGCCCAATTCTACATCCACGACACCTCCAAGGGCGTCCTGCCCCTGGGGTATGAGTCCGGCGTGGAGTTCAGCGATCAGGTGGTAAACGGCTGGCTGAACCCGCTGCCCGCTCAGGGGCAGCAGCTGGAGCTGGTGATGGTGCTGGACGAGTACCCGGACTATCTGGATCAGCCCGATCAATTCCTGCTGGAGCTGACGTATCAGCCCGCGGGCTTCGCGGCGTCGCTGCTGCCAGACGGCGACACCGCCCCACGGACGGTGCGGCTGTGGAGCGAATGAAATAGACAAAGCCCCGGGCGGCCATATCTGCCTTCCGCCGTCCGGGGCTCTGTCATGCCCAAAATGGCATTTTCCCGCCCTGCCGTATTGACAATCCCGGCGGATTTTGCTATACTGAATAAAAATCCGTCTGGTTATCTAAATTTTTTTGAGATTCGTTATTCTATTTTGAAAATATCGCTATGGGAGGACGCCATGATCTTCTATACCGCCGACCTGCATTTTCACTATGAACCCTTTCTGCCCTCCCGGCCCTTCGACACCGTGGAGGACATGGACCGCCAGCTCATCCACCGGTGGAACGAGGCCGTTTCGGAGGAGGACACCGTGTATGTGGTGGGGGACGTGGGCTATAACCGGGGCCTGGTGCCCGGGGACGCCCTGTCCCGGCTCCGGGGCCATAAGCACCTGATCCGGGGCAACCACGACACCGGCTTTGAAAACGCCGGGGAGCTGTACCGCTATTTTGAAACCGTCACCGACTTCAACGAGATCGACGACGGCGACACGCACATTATCCTCTGCCACTATCCCATTCTGTACCGCAAGCGGGGCTATATGGTCCACGACCACCTGCACCAGACCCGTGGCCCGGAATACGACATCCTGCGCCAGATGCCCCGGGTGCTCAACGCCGGGGTGGACGTGAATTTCTACCGCCCCGTGACCCTTCCCCAGCTCATCGAAAACAACCGCGCCTTTTACAGCGGGGAGAATGATGCCCTGATCCCCCCTCCCCC
>ERZ857951.1270-NODE-1270-length-27365-cov-2.929183_pt1 | contig 27365 bp, 18 predicted proteins | sample MGYA00519759_ERZ857951 | MGnify/ENA primary metagenome ERZ857951 (study PRJEB31778, sample SAMEA3449377) | human gut metagenome | biome: human gut; feature: human-associated habitat; material: faeces | place: United Kingdom | collected 2010/2012 ...
AACCCCCTGTCCAAAAAACAGCTCACTTAACCAAGACATACTTATTTTAGATTTTAAATTTTAGATTTCAAGTTAAGTAACTCGCTATTTTATCACTCAGCACTCTCCGGGTCTTTTACCTTTTTATCGATAGAACGGCAAAATTCAATATCATCCCGAAACAACTTACGATAAGTAATATAAGTCTGAGATTGTTTTGCTCCGATATAATCCATCAAGTGCATCATCTGTGGGTTGAAATCTCCCACCCAACTCATATCCAACCAATCATATGTCTTCTTCGACAAAATGATATTCTTACAGAAAGCATAAATCATAGCAGCCTCCACCCCACGCCCCTGGAATTCGGATGCAACTCCAAAGATCAATCCCAAGGCCACACGTCCCCGCTTGATATGACGATAGTACAGGAATTTCAAAATACCCAACCCGCTAATCTTACCATTCACGTGCTTCACGATATAGTTCAATTCCGGAATCATGATAAAGAAACCGATAGGTTCCCCTTTATAGTAAGCAAAATACAATAAATCAGGATCAAGCACGGGTTTCAGGGTCTTGAACAACGCCTCCACCTGTTCCTTATCCATTCCTCCAACGCCATGTACGTTCAAGTTCCATGCCTTATTATAAATGGTCAGGAATGAATCTTTTGCCTGCCGGGGAGTCATTTCACGATAGGAAATAATCCGGTAATCTTCATTCTTCAACAACCGTTCCGATTTCCAAACCACGACCTTGGAAAGACTTTCCTCCACCAAGCGAGTCCGGTAGATATATTGTTTGAAATAGTCACGGAACCCGTAGTTCTCGAAGAACGGAACATAATACTTGTGCGTGTAAGGCATTTGGAATACAGGCGGTTTGAAACCGTCTACCAACAATCCCCACCACTCGTTACGCTCCCCGAAATTCACCGGCCCCTCCATGGACTCCATTCCCCGTTCCTCCAGCCATGCCCGACAACGATCGAACAGCATGAAAGCGGCCTCCTGATCATTAATACACTCGAAGAAACCCATTCCCCCCACCGAGTAGGAATCCAAATGGCAGGAACTTCTATCAATAAAAGAAGCCACCCGCCCAACACATTGGCCTTTCTCATCCCGTAACAGCCAACGGGTACACTCGCCATGCTTGAAAAACGGATTCTTTGCCGGATCGAAAACCTTTGTGATGTCATTATCTAAAGGCCGTACCCAATTTTCGTCATTCTTGTAAAGGGATACAGGTAGCAGCAAAAATTCTTTTGCTTGCTTTTCGTTCAAAACCTCTTCAATAGTGTATTTCATATCTTTATAAACTAATATTTTCAACTTTTACCGGTGAGTGTACACGCACCTGTAATAAATAAATGCCCCGACGAATCCACACAACAATCACGGCTAACACGACACGGGGAAATATCAACCATCCCGCAGGTAATCCCATCACGGCAAACAACAGCGGATCCTCCAGTTGCGAATGAGAAATCGCCAGATGATGATTCAGCAAATCTGCCTCCTGATGTCCCAGTTTTCCCATCTTGGCATAATCCATCATGATCGCGGAACCGTAAGCCAATCCGACCGTGTTCCCCACCAACCACAGAAAAGCCACATCCGGATTCAGCCCGAACAAACGCATTAACGGGGATAACATGGCAGACAATATTTTCAAAATGCCGAACTCTTCCAACAACCGTTGCAGTATCATCAACCCCGAAATCACCAGTACGATTTTCAGCCCCAGCATCACACTACTCTCCAGCCAATGTAACATCGTCTCCCAGAAACCGAGAGAAACCGCCGTTTCCGCCATCATCTTCCCGCTCATTTCCGGCAGCAACCAATTCAAACCAATTGCCGCAACGAAACTTCCCAAGACTCGCAAGATCACCATCCACACCGCAGACGAACCGGTCTTCTGTAACACGATAGTTTCCACGACAAAGTTATGGGAAATCAAACACATCGTCGCCATGATCAAACTTTCCCGCACGGAAAAATCAAGCGTGGAAAGCAAGGCGATTACGGTATATATATTCGTAAATATACTGGTAACGAACACTAAGGCTGCATCTCCCGGCAAACCGATCAAGGTAAACAAAGGGGATGCGAATGAAGAAATATAAGGCAGAATATTAAAGTATGACAGCAAGGTCACGAACAAAGATACCGGCAACATGATTTTCAAAAACCATACTGACGTCTTTATCGCCACGGGTAAGGCCTTTTTCACACATTCCCAAACCCTCGCACTGTAATTTGACATACTTTTTAATTGAAAATTGAAAATTGAAAATTGAAAATGATAAAACCTCATTTACACTTTCCAAATTTTCTTATTAAACTTTTAGCTTTTATCTTTTAATTTTTATCTCAACTCGTCGGTTAACAATCTGATTTCCATTGTCGGACTGATTCGCTCGTAGAGGATGTTATAAACGGCCTCCGTGATAGGCATGTGGACTTTATACTGCTGATTGATTTCATGAATTCCTTTCACGCCAAAATACCCCTCGGCAACCATCAACATCTCCATTTGCGCAGACTTCACGGAATATCCTTTCCCGATCATCGTACCGAATGTCCGGTTCCGGCTGAACTGGGAATAGGCTGTTACTAACAAATCACCCAAGTATGCAGAAAATTTAATATCCCGTTGAATCGGATGCACGGCATTCACAAAGCGTTCCATTTCCTGAATGGCATTAGCAACCAACACGGCCTGAAAATTATCGCCATATCGCAATCCGTGACAGATTCCCGACGCAATAGCAAAAACGTTTTTCAGCACCGCGGCATACTCGGCCCCGTATATATCATCGGAAATCGTGGTTTTCACGTAGAAACACTCGAATAATTGAGCCACAGTCCGTGCTACCCGCAGGTTCTCACTGGAGAATGTCAAATAAGACAAACGCTCCAAGGCTATTTCCTCCGCATGGCAGGGACCGGAGATAATTACAATCTGTCCTAGAGGTACCTCGTATTTCTGGTGGAAGAACTCCCCGATAAGTAGATTCTCATCCGGAATCATCCCCTTGATGGCCGAAACGATAATCTTATCTTTCAACGACACTTGCAACCTTGGAGTTACCACGTTTTGCAGGAAAGCACTCGGGATAGCGAACACAATCACATCGGAATTCATGATCACCCAATCCAGATCATCCGAAAATGAGATTTTGTCTATATCAAAATCGACACCACACAAATACCGCGGATTGTGTTTTAATACTTTAAAGGCCTTTATCGATTCAATGTTTCTCATGAACCAATTAATATGCCCGTTATTTTCTGTCAGCATTTTAGCGATAGCGGTAGCCCAACTACCCCCACCAACTACTCCAATCCTTGGTTTCTCAACTATTTCCATGATACCAATAAGTTTATAAAGTTCATAAAGTTATAAAGTTTATAAGGCAAAAAAATAACTTTATAGACCTTATAAACTTTACAAACCTTAGAACCTATTTTATCCAGCTCTTTACCTCATCCGGAGATAAGGTCTTCAAGCCTAATTTCATTTTTTTATTTAAACCGCTCAATTCCTGATGCAACTTGTTCGGGTTCTCTACCGCCTTCAAGGCTTCCACGGTCTGGTAACCGGCTTTACGAACCACGGCAACCCAATCAGCCGGGATTCCCAACTCGATAAATTTCTCGTCAGCATCCACGGTAGCCACTTTCTCCGGTTTCATTTGCGGGAACAACAGCACATCCTGTATAGACGGGCTATTAGTCAGGATCATACAAAGCCGATCGATTCCGATACCCATTCCCGAGGTCGGGGGCATACCGTATTCCAAGGCACGCACAAAGTCGTAATCGATAAACATGGCTTCATCATCCCCTCTTTCCTGAAGTGCCAACTGATCTTTGAAACGATTCAACTGATCGATCGGGTCATTTAACTCGGAATAAGCGTTCGCCACCTCCTTACCATTCACGAACAACTCGAAACGCTCCGTTAATCCGGGATCTGAACGATGCATCTTAGTTAGCGGAGACATCTCCACCGGATAGTCGTAAATAAAGGTCGGCTGTATATAATGACTTTCACATTTCTCTCCGAAAATCTCGTCAATCAACTTACCCTTACCCATCGTCTCGTCCACGTTCAAGCCGATAGACAAACAGAATGCCCGGATCTCATCCTCACTCTTACCTGTGATGTCAAACCCGGTATATTCTTTAATCGCCTCGGACATCTTCACGCGCTTGAACGGACGCTTGAAATCCACCTCGTTCTCCCCGAAAGGAGCTTTAGTTGTCCCGTTCACGGCCATTGCCGCTGCCTCGATCATTCTCTCTGTGCTATCCATCATCCACAAATAATCCTTGTACGGCACGTACACCTCCATACAAGTAAATTCCGGGTTATGCGTCCGGTCCATACCCTCGTTACGGAAATTACGGGAAAACTCGAACACCCCGTTAAAACCGCCCACGATCAAACGTTTCAGGTACAACTCGTTCGCGATACGCAAATAGAACGGAATATCCAGCGCATTATGATGCGTGATAAACGGACGCGCCGAAGCCCCTCCCGGTATAGCCTGCAACACCGGAGTCTCCACCTCCAAACATCCCATTTCCGTGTAGAACTGACGGATGGCGTTGATCATTTTCGTACGCTTGATAAACACATCCTTCACCTGCGGGTTCACGATCAAATCCAAATAACGTTGACGGTATCTCAATTCCGGATCGGTAAAAGCATCAAACACTTTACCATCCTTTTCTTTCACAACCGGTAGTGGACGCAAGGACTTGGACAACATCACCAACTCTTTCGCGTGAACTGAGACCTCTCCCATGTTCGTGCGGAACACGAATCCCTTGACTCCCACAATGTCACCAATATCCATTAACTTTTTGAAAACGGTATTATACATCGTGCAAGCTTCATCCCGACTCACATCATCCCGACTCACGTAGACCTGAATCCTACCTTCGGCATCCTGTAATTCAAAAAATGAAGCCTTACCCATAATCCGCCTGCTCATCATTCGCCCGGCAATCACAACCTCTTGCAATTCCTCCGGTGATTTTTCAAATTTATCCAGAATCTCTTTAGAAAGGTGAGTTACTTTAAATTCCGGTGCCGGATAGGCATCTATTCCCAAATTTTTCAACTCGTTTAAAGAGTTCCGGCGAATAATTTCCTGTTCGCTTAATTCTGCAAGACTCATTTTTATATGCTTTAAAAGGTTATATAAAATCTATTTTATCACCGGGCATACGCCCGCTCTAAATTTTATTCAAAAATTAATGTGCAAAGATAATAAATAAAGTGCAAAGAAGAAAGTAAAAGGGCTGCTCTCCCTCGTTATTTACATTTCCCCTGCTTTTTGTTAAAATTTTATCACCAAAAATTCAATCTTATTTTTATACAACTGAAACACAACCGCATAACCTTATTTAGAACAAACCTGTTAAAAAATATAATCAGTATTCTTTTGAAATCCCAAGGAATTTCTGCTTCTTTGTAGCAGAATAGGAGAAAGAGATAATGAAAAAAAGATGGGTCATCAACACCCCACCCGAGTGGGAAAAAATTGACAAACTATCCAAAGAACTTAACTGCAGTCATGTTATCGCGAACTTGCTTTTGCAACGCGGTGTGGACACTGCAGAAGAGGCCCATGCTTTCTTCAATCCAACCCTCAACATGCTCCATGACCCGTTCTTGATGAAGGATATGGATAAAGCAGTTCTCCGGTTGGAAAAAGCAATCAGCACCGAGGAAAAAGTCATGATCTACGGCGATTACGACGTGGACGGTACCACGGCCGTTGCTTTACTCTATAAATACCTGAAAAATAAATGCGAGAATCCGGAGTATTACATCCCGGACAGGTACACGGAAGGCTACGGGGTTTCCATCTTGGCCATCGATTATGCGGCCCGCAACGGGATCACACTCATGATCGTAACCGATTGTGGAGTGAAAGCCGTGGAGAAAGTCCGTTACGCAAAATCCAAGGGTGTGGATGTCATCATCTGTGACCATCACACCCCGGGCGACGAACTTCCGGATGCCGTTGCCGTCCTCGACCCGCAACGGAAAGATTGTCACTACCCCTACCGGTGGTTAAGCGGTTGCGGTGTCAGCTTCAAACTGGCACAGGCATATAGCATGAAACACAACTTACCAATGGCAGACTTGTACAAATTGTTGGACTTGGTTTGCGTCAGTATTGCCAGTGACATTGTTCCAATCACGGGAGAGAATCGTATCCTCGCTCATTTTGGTTTATTACAATTAAATAGGAAACCCAGCCTGGGATTAAAAACGATACTAAGTTTCTCCGGAATCGGTAAAGACCTGACGATAAATGACATTGTTTTTCGCATAGGCCCAAAAATCAACGCGGCAGGGCGAGTTGAATCGGGGAATAAATCAGTTGAACTCCTGATTGCCGATGACGAGACCAGAGCCACGGAAGTCGCCGCAAGTATCAACAACTTCAACGATCAACGCAAAAAGCTGGATCACGACATCACCGAAGAAGCCCTCGAATACATCAATCAGTCCCACTACGACCAATCCCAAAAAGCAACCGTACTTTACAACCCGAACTGGCACAAAGGTGTCATTGGAATCGTTGCTTCACGTCTGACGGAATATTACTACCGCCCGACCGTGATCCTGACAGAATCCAACGGTTTGGCTACCGGATCTGCTCGCTCCGTGGAAGGATTTGACCTGTATTACGCCATTTCACAATGTAGCGAATTCTTGGAAAATTACGGGGGACACAAATACGCAGCAGGACTGACATTAAGGCTTGAAAACATCGAACCTTTCAAGGCTAAATTCCAAAAAATCGTGAGTGAAACGATCACGGAAGAGATGTTGACACCCCAGATCAATATTGACGCCCAAATCAAATTAAACGACATCACCCCGGATCTTTATGCCATGATTCAGAAGTTCGCCCCGTTTGGTCCCAACAACACGATCCCCGTGTTCATGACTGAAAACGTGACGAATTTCATTGGTTCAAAACAAGTGGGACGTAACAACGAACACCTAAAACTGGTCGTCGTGGATGACACGAGAGTCTGCAACGACCGGAGTGGTATAGCTTTCGGTATGGGAGAGGCATTTTCCCGTATCAGTAAAGGTGAATATTTCGATATTTGCTACACCCTTCAGGAAAACGAATTCATGGGGAAAAGCGACATTCAAATGATGATTCGGGATTTAAAATTCAAAGAGGAATAAAACATGCAATCTTTATCTTCCAAACTATTGGAAAAAGCAGTGGAACAATTTGCATCCCTTCCGGGAATCGGACGCAAAACAGCTTTGCGTTACGTACTACACATGCTGCGCCAAAGCCCCGAAGAGGTAAAGCAATTTACAGCCAGTATCACCGCCTTGAAAGAATCTATCAAAGAGTGCCAGTACTGCCATAACATTTCAGACAGTGACACCTGCGAGATTTGTTCCGACCCGAAACGGGACTCTCAGACCATATGTGTCGTGGAAAACATAAAGGACATCATGTCCCTTGAAGCCACGGGCCAATACCACGGGCTTTACCACGTTTTAGGAGGGATTATTTCCCCCATGGACGGCATAGGCCCATCCGACCTTCACATTAATTCTCTACTAGAACGAGTGGCCAATCCTTCCGTGAAAGAGGTTATTTTCGCCTTGCGAGCCACCATAGAAGGTGATACCACGGGTTACTACATTTTCAAAAAACTCCCCCGCCGGGATGAAATCACGGTCAGCACCCTTGCCAAAGGTATCGCCATAGGTAATGATCTCGAATATACCGACGAACTCACTCTGGGACGCTCCCTCGTAAACCGGGTAAAATTTAGTCTAAATGGATGATTTTCCTACATATTAAAAAGAATCCGGACGGAGTTCCGTCCGGATTCTTTTTTTAATTACACTTTGAACTACATGATAATTATTTCACCAATTGTTCCAACTGCATCCGCAATTTAGGATCCGAGGGACGTTTGGCATTCGCATCCACAATTTTCCCCTCTTTATCCACGATCACAATACGAGGAACCCCACGAATCAGGTATTTCTTTACCAGATCCGATTTAAAACCTCCCGGCACGTTCAACTGTAACTCGGCACCTTTCTTATCTTTAACCATCTTTCTCCACAAAGCCATCAACTCATCTCCCGTATCCACGGACATCGAGATAAACACGATATTTTCCCCTTGCATATCATCAGCCAACTTCTCCATATAAGGCATCTCCGCACGACAAGGAATACATCCCGTAAACCAAAAATCCAACACCATCACCTTGCCCTTAAAATCAGCCGAAGTATATTCTTTTCCCTTCACGTCAACCGCCTTAAACTCCGGGGCCATCTGTCCTCTTGCGATGATTTTATGGGTTTCTTTGGACTCTTGGTAACGAGCCTCCAAAGCGGGTAATGCCGCCAATGCCTCCGGATGGGTAATATATTGACGAACCCCTTCCAGATAAGTCGGGAAATCATCAGAATATCCTTTCTGTAATGTAAGATTCAACAATTCCACCAAGAACATAGAACGAACCTTCTCATCCCCGATCTTCTTCGCGTAAATTTCCATATATCTCTCCGGAGAAATCTCAATCCATCCCTTCTTTTCCATCTGTTCAAATGTCCCCAACATCATGTTAAACCATTTTGGTATCTGCACGAGAGATGAATCCGAAAAGTTCACCTCTTTCATGAAATCATAAAAATTATCTGCCAGTTCAATCTTCAACTGAGGAGCAAACATCGCAGTATTCGCAGGACCATTTAATCTTTGCAAGTAAAAATCACAACGATACTTTAATTTTTGCAGCCGAATAAAGTCCTGATCCAAACCGGAAGTTTCCAAATTTCCAATCAAACGATTCACCTCCTCTGTGTTCAGTCTCACCCACTCTGCCGAGTAAAGCGGAACATCCTCAGGTACAGAACCTAAATATACATTTTCAGACAAAAACGTATTCTCGGCAGCATGATCTCCCACAAACACAACACCATCCGCACCTTCTTGTATCTCTACCCGTGCACCCGGAGTCAAATAAACCAAATAAAATTTCTTGTTCACCCCTACATAACGGAAATAACCCGGTACATTCAAATCCACCTCATAAGCATAATTTCCCAAAGAATCCGGTTCCATTTTCGTGTACCCAGCTGTAGACCCCTCTGGAATAAAAAAGAAGTTTCCTTCAACCGTATTCTTAAACTCCACTCTCGCCTTAGTAGATGATTCCGTCTTATCCTGACATCCGGTTCCGGCAAAAGCCAGAACCGTTAATATCAAAAATACACAACATATTTTATTCATATGAAATATCATTTCGTATTTTGAACCAAATTGCTTGTCTCCATCGCTTGCTGTGGGAAAGGCCACACTAACAGAGGCGAATCCGGGCGCAAAGAATACGTTTTAGTTTCTCCGGCCTCATTCACATAGGTCTTTGTCAACGTTTCATTAAATTCTGTACAGAAACGTCTCATATCAAAGAATCCGTTATAAGTCAAAACTAATTCTCTCTTTCTCTCCTCACGAACCAATTTAAATGCTTCATCGGCATTAGCAGCAGTTAACTCTGCCGTTCCAGGGAACACCCGATTCCGATACAAATCATTCAGGTATTTCATCGCATTATCTTTATCGTCCTTTCTTGCATAACATTCAGCTATCATCAAGTAAACTTCTGACAAACGCATACCTCCCGGATTCCACTTCACATTCATACTTCCAAACATAATAGCCCCTGTTTCTGCCGTAGGACGTGCTGGCATATAGTATGCCCAACAAGTGATATAACGCAAATCATTATCCTTATCATACAAATCGATCATTTCTTTCCGCGCATACTGCGGGTACGGATCTGTATTAGTATGTGCAAACTGATATAATAAATGTTCTGGATTCGAATCCTCAAGTTTAGCAGACATCATCCATCCGCTTGCCATTGATGGAAGCAAAGGATTTTGTGCAAGCGCCTCATTATACATCTCATTTATATCCCAAAGTTTATGATAGCTTGACTTTAAGGCATTCAACCCGGACTCCAAGGCCAAGTCGATCTCTCCTTTATACAAACGCACCTTAGCCTGCAAAGCATACCCGAAACCCTTGGTCGGACGATAGGAATTCAAAGCCTGTTCTGGTAGATCAGCTAAAGCCTCCTCTATATCCTGTTCAATAAATTCATAAACTTCCTTAACCGTATATTGCTTACTTTCAGACTCCAAATCAAACTTTTTATGAATAATAATACCCATATCGGTTGCCGCAGTCTCTTTCTTATAAGGTTTTGCAAAAGTGTTCACCAAGAAAAAGTAATTATACGCCCGCATTATTTTAGCCTGAGCAATTCCCAACTTTTTATCCGTATCCGGTCCCTCTGCATCATTCATATGTTCTACTACAACATTGTACGACGCAATTCTGGAATAACAATCAGAATATAACTCTGCAATCTCTCCATCTACCATATAATTATAACGATCAACACTCTCATCCCAAAAGAACCCGATAGAATACATCGGATACAAGTAAGATTCCAACTCTGCCTTTTTATAATAGGTAACTTCATTTGCCATATACCAAAAAGGAGTCATAGAAAATTTCGGACTAGCCGCTTCGATCAACCCCAAATAATCATCCGTTGAATTCAACACGGCTTCCCCTTTAGGTACAACATCCAGATAGTTATCACAGGACACAAGCCCCATAACCAAAGATAACCATATAATTACTATATATTTTTTCATACATACACTCAATTAAAAGTTAATATTCAAACCAAGACTATAGGTCGGCATCAGCAACTCCGTACGAGTTCCCGCATTTGCATTGAATGATTCCGGATCAATCCCTTCCCCGTTACTTGCCCAATAGAACGGATTATCCACTTGAGCCCGAAGACTAACATTTTGTAAATTCACTTTCTTAATCAAATCTTTAGGTAAAGAATAGGTAATCCCGATATTACGACATTTGATAAAAGAAGCACTCAACACGTGTACATCGGCATATTTCCAGAGATAATTACGATCCGTGTTTGCCCCGTACGCTCCCATAGCAGGAATATCCGTGTCCTTATTCGTCTCAGTCCACCGTTTCGCCATATCTTTATGCATACTGCCCGTGATATCCGTGTAAGTAGAATAAAGAGGTGTTACATCATTTCTCAAAGAATGTCCCGTGTAATACACGAACTTCGTAAAGAATTCTAAACTCTTCCATCTTAAGTTGATCGTCAAAGCCCCGTTCCATTTTGGAGTCAATTGCCCGGCGTTTACCAAAACAGCAATATCACGTACAGGTTCATTTGATTTTATCTCACCATTCTGGTCATACACGGAAGGATCTCCTGTCTCCGTCAAACCTGCATAGCGATAAGCGTACACCGAATTATAAGAATCTCCCTTCAAATAATTACTTCCCGGATATTGCAACATATCAATGGCATTAGAAGGCACGTAACCCACTTTTTTAATCACATTCTTATTATTAGCCGCAGTTAACGTCGTGTTCAAAGCCCAATCCTTCTTCTTTAACCAATCGTATGACACAGAAATTTCCAAACCGGTATTTCTCATGGCTCCATTATTTACCCTGGCAGTCTCGAAACCTAATGATGGATCTAACGTCTTATTAGCCAATAAATCCGAACTATAGCGACGATAGAACTCCAAGGATCCGCTCAATCTTCCGATTAACGCAAAATCCATACCCACATTAAACGTGGATGTTTTTTCCCAACGTAACATTTTATTAGGAGCTTGCGTGATCAAAGTTATACTAGCCTGCGTGTAAAGCGAGTTCGCGTAAGTTCCCAGCAAATAAGGAGAAGAAGACTGATCCACGTTACCCGTAATACCATAAGTAACACGTAATTTCAACATATCCAACCAAGCGATGTCATTCAAGAATGATTCCCGGGTCATCAACCAGCTCGCCCCCACGGACCACAAAGGACGATAACGATATTTCGGGTCTGTACCGAAAAGGTCTGCCTGATCCACACGAATACTTGCATTCAGACTATATTTAGAATCATAAGTGTACCCGGCATTAGCATAAGCTGAAACATAACGGTGTTTCGTATTCGTCACATTCAACAATTCAGACTTTTTCTGAAGAGCATCTGTCAATTGTCCTTGTACACCATCCGTCATCAATGTTTCCCAGTTCACTTGCTTATAAGTCAATTTTCTACCATCATAACCGTAACGTTCACTTTGAGATTCATTCCATTCATCTTGGCGAATTTCACCTCCGGCAAGTACCGTCAAATCATGCCTATCAGCAATTGTTGTCTGGTAATTCAATTGTGCTCGGAAATTAAAGAACTCCGAATCAGAATGTTTTTCAGCCAAATGTCCTCCTTGAGGAATATGATATACAAATTTCCCAACAGAACCCGATGCGTAACGATTCACCATGTCCCGCATAATATAAGAATCCGCCTCGTCATATTGCTTAGCATCTGATTTAGTACGTTCATACTGGAATTTTACTCCTAAATCCAATCCTTTGTATAATTTGAAATCGGCATTCGTAAACAAACGTACGTACACACTTTTCGTGGTAAGCATATTTTTATACATCTCCTCTTTCAAATTATACCCCATAAATTCCAACCCTTCTGTTTCATTTATATCCATAGCACGATAATAATTTACCTTGTATTGGTAAACCGGATCACCCTCATCAGACACAACCCGCTCGTACGGCATCGCATCCAGCCAAGACACTCCTGATTGAGATACTTCTGTCTTGGTAAGGTAAACATTAGACCCGTATGTTAATGTGAACCAATCCGCTAACTTCAACTCGTTTTTCAGATAAATACTATACTGATTAGCCGAATTCGATCTTAAATATCGTCCGCTATCTTCATAACGAAGTGAAAAATACAAATTAGACTTTTCCCCTCCTTTTAGTAAGGACAAATTATAATTCTGGCTCAAAGCCGTGTGCGCCAATACTTTTTGTGCTTCTCGACGATAATCATTACTTCTCATCGCATTTATCGCCTGATTCACTTCGCCTTCTGTCATATTGCCGTCGAGCATCTCCCGGTAATAACGTTCAATGCGAGTATATGATCTCGGGGAATTAGAGGCATCTTTATTGGCAAAATACCCACTGGGATCACTTCCATATTCCGTATGATTAAACAAGAAATCTTGTTCAAAATCAATAATATCACTCGTGGATGCATAATCCATATAACTGATTTTAGGAAGTGGATTTATGTAAAAACTAGCGGATAAATCAATATTCACTTTATCCCCTTTTCCTTTTTTCGTCGTGATTACGATCACACCATTAGAAGCACGTACCCCGTATAATGAAGTGGCCGCAGCATCCTTCAACACGGTTATCGTTTCCACATCATCCGGGTTGATGGAACTCAAAGATTGATTCATCACGATTCCATCTACTACAAGTAAAGGGGTTGAACTCACCGCGAAAGAAGATGCTCCCCGAATCTCCAACTCATCCCCATAAGTAGACAAACCGGGAGTCAAACCTTCAATCTTGGAAACCAAACTCGTACTTTGTACTTTTCCTAAATCTTCCGCTTTCAAAATCGTCACAGAACCCGTTGAACGTTCACGAGAAATCGTCTGGTAACCGGTAGCCACCACTTCTCCCAACATCTCAACCTCTTCCTCCATCGTCACGTCCAATAATTTATCCGAACCATCATACAACAGTTCCTTCGTCTTCATTCCAACAAATGAAAATACCAAGGTAACGTTCTTTTCTGTTAATTTAAACTCGAATCTCCCATCTACATCGGTAGCCGCTCCCAACGTCGTACCTCTCTGAATCACCGCTACACCGGGTAGAGGCATCCCTGTCTCATCCTTCACCACTCCTCGAACCGTGTAAATTTTCTTCTCGTCATTACTTTTATAGGAAATAACAATTAATTCTCCCTCATGGCTATATTTAAAAGGCATTCCCTTTAACAAAATATCCAAACATTCCTCCACACTCTTATTTTCCAATTTTGCAGACACTTTATAACTATTCAAGTCATCATAATTGAAGATAAACTTACAATCAGCTGCTTCACTCAAACTTTTCAATGCTTTCGACAATTCCACGTTTTCAAAGTCCAAGCTCACCACCCGATTTTGAGTCACACCGGATGCGATACTCGTGAAAAAACACAAGGAAAACACGAATTGTATCAAAAACATTTTCACAATTCTCCTACTAACGTTCCTGTCAATGGAACGCTTCTTACTCAAAAGTATTGCCATAAATGATAGTTTTGGTTATAAATTAAAATGATTACTTATTTATCTAATTACCTCGGAAACGACTAACGTCTTTCCATTTACCTTTACTCCAATTCGATTCGTCTTCATCAACAAACCGGTAATCACCGAAATCTCGCTATCCCGACTTGCCCACAATTCAAATCGATAATCTCGAACCTTATCCCCCACGTACATGACATCAAAATCATACCACCGTTTCAAATCATCCATGATAGATTCCAATGACTCGTTCTCGTAATAGAAATACCCATCCTTCCAAGCAATATACCTGTTCACGTTCACCTTCGTGATCTCCGGCACGCTCTCGGCGAAGCGGGCATTCTCTCCCGGGTTTAACGTATACTCCGAACCGTTCTCCGTTTTCTTCACGGCAACCCGGCCCTGTACCAATGTCACGTGAACATTCTCCTCTCCGTAAGAACGTACATTAAATTCTGTCCCGTACACCTTCGTGTAAATATCAGAAGACACGACTATAAAAGGATGTTTCTCATCGTGAGCCACGGAAAAATAACCTTCTCCTTTCAAAAATACCTCCCGTTTTTCACCCACGAAAGAAGTTGGGTAACGCAATTCCGATTCAGAATTCAACCATACAACGGTTCCATCATTCAAGGTCAATTTATACTCTGCCCCCTTGGGTACTCGAAGCGTGTGATAACTGACCACAGCCCCCTTGGCCAAATTGTAATTAATCCCTCTCAGACTATCGTACTCCACACGGATACCTTCACCCAGCTCCCGACTTTCACTCCCGGATGCACTCAAAACAAGTTCCTCTCCGGATTCCGTAATCAACACAGCTTGATTTTTTCCGGGGACAATGTGCTCTGCCACCGGAATCACCTCTTGCTTTTTCGACGACAACGAATTTTCCAACAACCACCAACTGGCGGAAATAAGTATAACCACGGCTGCAGCCACAGAAAACCAAGTCATTCGTCGAGACCGACCACCGGATTTCATCTTCCGGGTAAAATTCCGATATTCTCCCTCCACATCCAACTGATCACCCACGGTCAGCCGAAGCCCTCCTTCCAAGTACCTCCGACATTCCTCGTACAAATCCTTGTTACGGGGTTCTGCCAACCATTCCTGCACCCGAACTTCCTGCAATAACTCAGGATGATTCAGTATCTCAATGACAAAATTTAAACGATCTTCTTCTTTCTCGAATTTCATAACTTCACGTTCATTTTACTATTACACGTAAAGCATGGTAAATGATGTGGGTCAAAAAACAATATTTTTTATTTTTTTAAGAAAAACGCATATAACAATATCATTTCGACATCAGACATTTGTCCCCTTAATATACTGATTGCCTTCGTTATATGCCAACGAACCGTGTTAATAGAAATTCCCAACTCATCCCCCGCCTCTTGATATTTTTTCCGCTCGATAAAACATTTTTTGAACACAGTAGCTGTCTGTTGGGGCATATTCTCAATAATATGCATCACCTTTTCGATGAGTTGCTCATACTCCACGTATTCCTCCTCCTCTTCGGGAAAGGTCTTTTTATAAGCCAAAAACTTTTCTTTTGTTTTTTCCTTCCTCAAAAAATCAAGAGAACGGGAACGAACCAGTGAATATAAAAAGGGACGCAGAGAAACCGAAGAATCCAATTTTTCAAAATTCTTCCACACGTATTCATAAACATCCGTCACGATGTCTTTTGCTTCTTCTTCATCCCGAACAAAGCTTAAAGCATGAATATACAACTCTTTATAATGAGTTTTATACAATAACTCAAACGTGTCCCTCTTTTCTTTATCCACTATAATCTTTCAATTTGATCCATACTTTTTGCATCGATCCTTTTTTCCTCATGTCCAGTTCAAAGATAAATATTTTTATTTTAATCATAATCTTATTCAACAAACCTTCTTTCCACAAAAAACAAATTCCCCTTCCATCACATTTTATTTACATCACATTCCCGATTACAAAACAGATCAGGGGGAAATAAGGCCACACGCACAGATCACAGACGTTTCGTCCTCGTTCGATAATCGCTCCCCTTGAACGTCTTTACACCGACGGGGACACGCCTATCTGAAATCTGTATGCCCTTATTTCCCCCCATCCTCGCGGAGATCTCTTCCCACTCTTTAGCCGTAGACCGATCTCACGCATAACAAAGAGTAAAAAGAGAATTTATCAAAAGGAAAAGAAATCATCTTTTAAACAACTACCTCCCCTAACCCCTCCTTACACAGGAGGGGGAACCGCTTGGTAATCATCCCTTCCCCTGTGTAAGGGGGAGTTGGAGGGGGTAGTCATTTAAAACAAGACTTCTAACACTTTTTCTCTATCACGTTATCGCCGCTCACGATACACGACATCCTTTATCTTTGCAAAACCACTGTATTCCGCCCTTTTCGTCACACTATTATTCACCCCATCCACCGGGTAAAATCCCAATCTACCACCATTGTTATCCGGAGCCGCAGCATTATAAGAGCCTACCATCAGTTCATACTGCCGGGCCATAAATTCCTCCGACTGGTTGTTCAGATCTTTCAATGAACATTGCCTGTACAGGTTAAATTTCAGCATCGTAACCGTCTCGTTTTCCCCTAAAGCAATATTATTCACCGGGTAAGTCGTGTTTGTTCCCAAGTTATGCAGATATATCTTATTTCCCACTGCATAGAACATATAAGGGAATTGAGAATGGAATGCAAAGAGCGTCGCCTTATCAAAATCGGGAGCATTCAAATCCTCGTACTTCGATTCCGGAACATACCCGTTACCAGACATATTGATACCGTAAATACAACGTTTCCCCACAGCATCCTGTAAGATTGCGTATACCAATCCGTTGGAATAACGGGTACTCTCCATGTACACCAAATCCATTCCCGTTTTAAATGTAAACAAAGCCCCATCCTTATCCCGGATAGGATTCAATACCTGCATCAAAAAATCTACATATCCTTGTTTCCATCCCATAAAACGCTGGTTATCCACATCATAAAAAATAGCCGCTTTCCCATTTCCGGGACGAGCCATGCTCACCCCGATATACGGGGCAACCCGGTAAGTCGGTGCTTCTCCCCGGGCGGAAGTATTGATCGGTTTCTCGAAAGCAGCCCCGGGGGTACTCAATACCTGCGCGTAGGCATTTCCGGCATCCGTTACGCAAAGACAGGCCAATGCAGCCGAGGCATTACTACTATTCACCGTGTTATAATACACGACATGCTCATCGGCCGGAGGAATAATGAAATCCACGTTATTCATATTCCAAGATTCATCTGTCTTGAACGTTTCCTTGTTCAATTTATACGTTCCCTCTTCCGACATCACGTAGATCACGTCATCCGGATTCGCCAGTCGGGTTGGATAGAAACCGATCCCTCTCGCGTGTTTCACCTCCGGGAATCCCAAGGGTGCCAACACATTGTAAGCCGGAATAACCCGTTCCGCAGAGATCACCGAAATCATATCCATACGCACCCGTTCCTGTTCACCCTCGTTACACAACACCATCCATCCCTCGTAAGTCGGGGAAGACACTTTAATATCAAAAGTGGTCGACGTCTGTACCCCCGAACGCTTGTCTGTCACGGCAAACCACCCGACATACGTATCGGCCGCAAAAGCCGCCAGCGTGTCCAAATTTAAGGTTTTCGAAGGATTCAAATCCACCCACTTCTGCCCGGCAACCATCGTTCCCCCGGATTTCTTCTCGATCTTATACGAGAACTCGAAATTGCCATTATCCTCCTTCACCTCTCCATCCAAAGAAGAGATCACTTTCGGGGTCACAATGATACGATCGGAATTCCCCAACACCTCGATCACCTCCGGGACATTCTCTATCGTTATATCCGCCATATCACGGTAATCATAGTTTCCCTTATCGTCAAAACAGCCACAAAGAGAAACACCAAACAAAAACAGTATCATACGATTTATTTTCATAACATCACTTTTTAATATTATTCATACCGGGAATAATCCACCGCGTAATCCGGGTGAAGCTGCATATATTTCCCATCCGAGTCCAGTACCGGAGTTCCGGCATCCGCCTGTTCCTGCAAATACTTTTGAACCATCGTCGCGAAAAAACCACAACGCCCGTATATTATTTTGGCCCCGGTTCCTCCTGCACTATTCCAATCTGACATGGTAAAACCACAAACCGTATTGATAAGCACGAACTTTTTAGGCGTCCACTCTCCGAAATAATCAGTTTCAATAATAGCTCTCCAATACCAAGGAATCGTGTACATTTCACTCAACGTGAAAGAGAATGAATCCCCGTGAATCTGCACTCCCGTGGCCGTGTAGGCATTCATGTTCTTATACTCCGGGAAATAACACTTGAAATACTCGTTATCTTCCAAACGAAGAGCCAGACGGACCGATTTTTCCATTAAATCATCTGTCCGGAAGAAACGCACGTTGATATCCGCCTTACTTTCCCCGGCGGGAACCACCACCGTGTCCACGTCAATCTCGTAATGCACTCCCTCTATGGCAGTCGTCCCCTCTTTATCCACGACCACTTTGAAAGGACGGTCATGATCGGCCACCTTCCCCATCGTCCGAACCGTGGCGTTAAGAATCACGTCTTTTACAGAAGCCTGAACCGAAGCGAAAGAAAAGTCCAGTGAATCAATATACACTTCCGTGTTCGTCCCGTAATACCCTTTTATCATTTGGAAATAGATCCCGGTATCATCCGTGGAGAATACCGAAATATCTTTCTTTTCACAAGCACTAAAAGCAATATTCAAGCTTAAAACAAACAATATCATTTTCCATTTCATAACCTTACTATTTAACGATTAGCGATTTCCCCGGAAGGTAATGGTAACACGTAACGCTCTTCCCGGGCTTCATAAGCATTTGCATCATTCCCGTTTTCATCGCTGAGGAGATGGGCATACAACCGTTTGTACATGAAGAATATCTGTCCTTCACCCATGAACTCCCGCAAATATTCCGTACGCAAACGCTTCATGAAATCTTCATCCGAAACCACGGTTAAGGTGCTCAAACCCCGGCGTTCCCGTATCTTATTCAACCAACCATATTTATCTGCCAGCACGGGTTCACACTCGGCCGCAATATAATACACCTCGCTCAACCGAATCAACGACATGAAAACAGCATAGAAATACTCGGACTCTCCCGCTTGAGTAGGTTTAGCAATCTCCTCGTACTTGATAAAGTCATACCCGCCCTCACTCTCGTTAGAGGCCGTGCGCCACCACGACTGGAAACGGTAATCCTGCGTTTCTTCCGCAAAAAGGTTCGTGTTCACGTAATTCTTTCGGGGATGCAGGTAATTCGTTCCCGCTTGTTCCGAACTGAAATAAGTAGTATGAATATCGGCCCGATCTTTTACATAGATTCCTGCCAGCACTTCCGTCGAGAACACCCGGTCCGGATTATCCTGATTCGCCAGCAGTTTATTGGGATCTACGGCCGGGAAATGTTCATCCACCTTCGGATCCGTCAATAACTTACGAGCTACTGCCAAGGCTTTTGTATTTTCACCTGCATACAGGTACCCCCTCGCTTTCAATGCCAACACGGCATAATAATTCATCCGTAACTGGCGATAGCGCAGGTAAACATCCAAATCCCCCTCCTGCGACGCCATCGGTCCGTTTTCTATCACCGGGTCACTATCCGCCAATAAACTCTCGGCCACATCCAAATCCCGTAGAATTTTTTCATGCATCACCGAATCGGCTGTCAATAAAGGTAAGGCTGACACTCTCGATGATTCGTTGTAAGGGATTGACTCCATCTCCGGATGAAGTTTGTAAACCGGACCGAACAAACGTAACATATCAAAATGCAAAAAGGCACGGAGAGCCAGCATTTCTCCTTTCAACATCCGGTATTCAGGAGGCAACAACACGCCATCACTCTTTTCAAGATTATCCAACACCACATTACAATTCAAAATCGTGTTGTAAGCCGCAGTCCACGTGTTCGATAATCCGGTCTGCACCGAAGTCTCCGTGTAATCGAAGGTACTCAACGCTGTCAAGTACGTGTTTGATTGTAACGGTGCGTACCGTTTCGAGATCACATCCACCAACTCGTAAGAAAGATTTTTCCCGTAAAGAGCCGTGGAGGCCACCTTGTTATATATCCCGTTTACCGCCGTGTAGAATCCGCCTCTCGTCGAAAACAACTGTTCCTCAGACTGTTTATCCTTGGGCTGAACATCCAGAAAATCCGAACATCCTACACCACAAACGAGTACAACCCCGATCCAAATGATATTCCATAATTTCATAACCATTCATCTTTAAAAATTAAACGAAAGTCCTGCCTCCATACTCCGGGCAAAAGGATAGGCAATTCCTCGCTCGGACCGGATGGTCGATGCCCGGAACACGTCACGCATGGATGCTTGAATCTTCAAACTACTTAACCCTATTTTTTTGATCCATCCGTCATAGAACTCGTATCCCACGTAAATGGATTCCAAGGTTAACACGTTCTCTTCCTGCACGAAACGGGAAGACATCGGGGTCGTCTCCGCACTGGCAATATCCTTGAAATGCACGATATCCCCCACTTCCTGCCAACGCTCGTACAACGCCCGCTTATCCTGATTCTTGTTCAAATCACTCCTTGAAATATTTTCCACCTTGTTATAAAGAGCCTCGTTAAACACGTCCGCCCCCATCTGGTAACGGAAATTCAAACTCACGGAGAATCCTTTCCAGTTCAACGATGAACCGATTACACCCTCCACGTCCGGACGGGTATTCCCGCAAATCACCTCGTCATCATACGAGAAATCGTACGTGTAACTCCCGTCCTTGGCATAGAACAACTCCTTCCCGTTCGAGGGATCAATCCCCGCGGACTTCACCGCCCAAATATCATCCGGGTCTGCCCCGTCATAATACCTCACCGTGTTTTCTCCCTTTCCACTGGCGTTCAACGTGGAGAGCTTGTTCCCGATCTTGTCAATCCGGGTTTTCTGAGTTCGCACGTTCGCCCGTATCATCCACGAGAAACGTTTCTCAAAATCTTGGAAAATATAATAAGACACCGATGCCGTCAATCCCTGTGACACCTGTTCTCCCGCATTCGTCATGTAAGTCGGCGTTCCGGAAGAAAGCGGCGTACTTACCTTGATCAACAACGGGTCGGTCACCTTGTAATAATAATCCGCCGTCAGCGAGAAACGCTTGTTAAACAACGTCACGTCGAGACCAATATTTTTATCGACCGTGATCTGCCATTCCAAATCGGGATTACCGATTTGTGACAACACGGCACCCAGCCCGAAATAGTTCATCGAACCGTACTGGAAAGAATAAGTCAACAAGGATTGCGCCGAGTCAAAACTCTGGTTTCCGGGATTACCGATAGAGGCCCGCAGTTTCAATATGTTAATCCATTCCACGTGATCCATGATAAACTTCTCCTTGTGCAAGTTCCAGCCTAACCCGACCGACCACGTCGTGTTATACTTTCGGGAGGTTCCAAAAACCGAAGACCCGCTTGTCCGCAAACTGAAATCCATCAAATAACGATCGTCAAAAGAGTACCCCGCGTTGAAATAACCGTTCACCGAGCGGGACACCGTCTCGTAGTATGTCGGCGTGCCATTTTCCGGGTAACCGTTCGAGAATGAGGGATAAGAAAAATTACCCTCCGGGAATCCTAATGCTGAATATCCCTGCGTTAACGACTTGTTACTGGAAATATTTCCCCCGGCCACCAAGTTAATCCGGTGTCTCCCCAACATCTTGGCATACGTGACACTCAATTCCGCCTCCACTTGATTTTTTCTGGTATTCGTTGAACGATATTCCCCTTTCTTGATCGTTTCCACATTCTCGTAACGGGTATCATTCCGGGAATAGAACTTTTCCGTGTCGTCATTCCCGTAAGTCAGCCCTAACCGGGCACGTACCCGCCATTCCACGGTGGGGAAATACTCCGCCATGAAATAATTACTAATAGAGAGATTTTTCCCCTCGTCCCGACTATTCTGTCGGGCATTCCACAACGGGTTAGCCGCCTTGAAAAATTTGTTATTCTCCAACCATTTATCCACGGTTCCATCCTCGTTATACTTTCTGTAATAAGGATTCGCCGCGGCATACGCGCTGAAAGCCACGATCGGGTTCTTGTAATCAGTTGAAGTCAACGAGAATTTATTGGAGAACTGAAATTTCGACATCCGGTAAATCAAATCAATATTACCGCTAAGCACCTCCCTATCAGACTTCTCCATAACCCCGGTTATCCCGTTATATCCCGCACCTAAACCAAACAGGAAGTTTCCTTCACCGCCCTGCACATAGAGCGAGTGTTTCTGGTTCACCCCTACCCGTAAAGGTTCTGCCAGCCAGTACGTGTTTACACCGCTTTCGATTCCCTTCAATTTCTCGTTATACAAACGGGTCAATTCCACCTCGTTCGTCGTGGACCAAGTCGTAGGGTCGTACCTTCCTGCCAATCGTTCAAATTCCAGTTTTTCCCTTGAATTCATCAAGTTATAACTCGACAAATCGGGCATCGAAATATTCATGTTCCCGTTGTAGCTCACCTGTAACTTCCCCGCTTCCGGTTTCACCGTTTCCACCACGATCACCCCGTTAGCCGCCTTTGAACCGTAAATTGCCGTGGAGGCCGCGTCTTTCAAGATCGTGATCGAGGCCACCCGGTTTATATCCAAATCATTAATCGCTGCCAACGTTGACTCGAAACCATCCAGGATAAACAACGGCTGGTTCGGGTCGGCATCCAGCTCGTCCCGTAATCCCAACATGCTCGACTTCCCCCGGATTTCCATGTTCGGCAAGCGGTTCGGGTCAGAACCGAACTGGTTATCCTCGATAATGGCGAAAGCCGGGTCCAAAGTCTTCAAGCTTTGTAACACGTTCTGCGTACCCATCGTTTTCAACTCGGCAGCCGAGTAAGTGGAAGCCGATCCCGTGAAACTTTCCTTCTTACGAGTGAAGATACCCGTCACCACCACGTCTTCCAGTTTCACGTCCTCTTCCCGCAACACGATCGTCAACTCCTTTTGTTCCGCACCCGTTTTCAGCCGGGGAATCTTCACGATCTCGGTCTTCATCCCGATAAAGGAAACTACCAGCGTGGCCGTGTCAGCCGGGATCAACAACTTGAACTTCCCATCAACATCAGTGGCCGTTCCCATCGACGTTCCTCCCAGACGCACCGAGACTCCCGGTATCGGCAGCTTCTTCTCGTCCACCACCTTTCCCCTCACCTCCCGATTCGCTACACGAGTGGAATCCACCGTCCCGGCCCTCGTCAATAGCGGGAAGCCCAACAATAAAATCATAAATAACCGGATTGTCACGGTTACCGTCCTTCGATCCGACAGTAACTTTCGCTTAAAAACTTTCCTGTCATAAGTTTTTTTCATAACTTTGATTGTTAATTAATTGATAAAATTGATTTACACAAGGGGGTGATATTCAACGTTTCTCAGGCATAGAATACACCCCTCTTTTATTTTTCTGTTTCTTCTTTCACAATTTACATTTCGTAACAATTTGACATACCCATCCCTACCTTTACCATACAAGATAAAGATTTTACAAAACTGATCAAAAGATATAAAGATCAAAACATTCCTAACTTCGAATACTCTCCTAGCCGACCTAATTACAAATCAATAGTAAAATCAAAGAAATATGGAAAGCAGATCAGCAATTCCCCTCACAAAAATATGATCACGATTTACCCTCATAAGCCTTTTTGTTTAAAGATTAGGACGAAAAAAAACGGTTCCGCCTGTCCCGCTGCGTAACACCTCAAGGGCTGTGGGTGCATTACACACTCCATCACGGGGGTTCGGAACCGCCGTATGGAGATAACAGGCATAAAAAATGCCTGCTATGCAGTGGCAGGATTCCCTACCCTTGAGTATGTTACGCATTACAAATATATAAACATTTTTACAATAAACAAATATCACTTCACAAATTAACAGTCAATAATCATACAACATAGCTTTTTTTACATTTACACCGCTACAACATATTACAACTCTACATCTAGAAAGCATATATTTAAAGCTTCAAAATGGGATCTTCCGTAAATTCGGAGATTATATGAGACATATCTTGTGAAACCTTTCTTTACCGTTAGATAAGGATACCAAGGGAGTGCCAACACACCATTAACAAATCATAAACATAGACAAGTGTATATGCTATGTTCATACTATATTCATGTTACGCCAATAATCAAGGGAAAGGATAGTCCAACCTTAGTTATCTATGAAACAAGGGATAACTTTATAACTCTTTTGCGTGATTTCGTTTTGATCGTATCCTCTGAATTCCTGCTAACAATAATCTACCCTAAATTACAATCAAGACTAATTCAATATTTTTGCTTACAAGGAATCACCCCACGGACTCCCCCCTTCGGATTCTCCATATCCCCCTTATATCTTGGAATAAGATGCATATGTACATGAAATATAGACTGTCCTGCAGACTCGTTTACATTGACCCCAATATTATACCCATCCGGATGATAACGTTCATCTATAACCTTCTTTACATACCACAACATCTCTTGCATTTCCAGAACTTCATCACGAGTAAGTTCAAAATAATTAGACACATGACGTTTAGGAATTATCAACGCATGCCCCGGATTCACAGGGAAACCATCATAAAAAGCAATACAACTTTCAGTTTCAGAAATAATCTCGATTTCCTTTTTTAAATTACAAAAAGGACATTCAACAATCGTTTTATTCATAATTAAATGTATAATTCCATAACTCAAATCCCATATTCATAGCAATTTGAACCATTGGAGAAAATGTCTGATAAAAAATCTCATAAAAATGAACGTCATTCATATTTGCTAATTCATTTGGAGTATGCCCCAATGACAAGTAATCTTCTAACACCATCTTGTTTTTATCCAATGTTATATAAGTACACAAAGCCCTATGGTGAGCATTTGCCAATCCGGGGAGATAAACATCTAATAATGGTAATTTGTTACTCTTCGATGAATTAATACTTGGATCAGCAGGTAATAGATTCCACAATAAATCGTGAGAAACAAAACTCCATGGGATAAAATGATCTAAATCATAATTTCCCACATGCAATTCTCGTCCCGTATAAATACACGTTAATTGTCCATTTGTCTGAATCACTGTATTCCAAAACATACGCTGCCTTGTAAGTGAATCCCGGTATTCTGGTTTAATTAATTTATTAGGGATATTAGGTACATTGGGATTACGAGTTTGCAAAAACAATGTAAGATTCCAATAAGCAAAATCCATCAATATCCGGTAATTCTCCTTCAAATAATCACTCCAAGCAGGATTTATCTCAATCCACCATTCATTTTCCTCTTTTTTCAAGGCATACAAACAAACATTTTCAAATGCCTGAGAACGTACAACCATCTGTTTATCATCAGATGTATCTATCCACGGGCGAAGAAATCGAAAAGGGACATTCAACGTGAAAACACGTAACAACGACTTAATTTCTTTGCGATGCAATTCTTTCCTTAAAGCATCTACAATATCTTTTTTATTTGCATCTATTGGTATTCCGGCCAACACTTGGAGCTGTTTAATTGCCCCATACATCGAATCATTTTTCCCAAACGAAAGACGAAAATAATGAACCGGATACCATGCATTAGCAATCATCGAAATAATAATATCCCAAAGCTTTATCCGTGAAGTTTCCGTCCCCACATATATCTCTAAAATAGAAATAAACCAATAATATTTATAAGTAGCTACTGTCGAATTAAATACCCGACTCAAACAATTGGTGGTCAAAACCTTTGATGAAGGAATTTCCATACTATAACTATATCTTTAGAAATTACGCCATGCTAATATACATAAAATAATAAAACAGGCAAATATCATCCTCACATAATTATTCTGTCAGAGAATCCACAAATTCCCCAAATCTTAAGATCTTCTCACTATTCACTTTGTTGAAAAGTAAATGTTCAAAATCCTTTTGTTTCTCCTTCAAATCAACTGTTTTTAGCAATTCGACCGTCACTTGCTTAAATTCTTGCAAATTATGTATTCCACAACGTTGTGATAGATAATTGTAATCCGTTTTTGCTTGTGAAAGCAAAAACATCAGGTCATAAAAATCACGACCTTTAGCACGAGCTAACATAGCTGCAATTTTCATACTGCATAATACACCATCAGAAGGAACGGGAAACGGGAAAAAGAATCCGTACCCTTTGATATTTGTGATAACAGGGGGATAAGCAATTCCTTGGTATTGGCTTTCGACCTTTATCAAAAAGCGTTCTTCCTTATGTCCGCTCAATCCCAAATCGAATAACAGTTCAGGAAAATGAATATTACGCCGGAAGGCTGTTAGCTTTGGATTTTTTTTATCTTTTGCCTCCACGCGTAATCCTGAACGTTCCAGAAACTGAATTACGCCGTTTGTCATTTCAATAAACTCGTCTTTCGACAGGTTTTTGCAGTCAAAATCCAAATCTTCAGAAAACCGGTCTATCCCTTTTACTAAACGCAGGTTTGTCCCACCGATAAAAGCCATCTTTTGGATGTTTGGCGTAGAAGAAAGGTAATCCAGAATCATCAACTGTAAATACTCTTTTAGTATGTGCTTATCGAACCCCGAATTTCCACGGATTTGAACCGGAAAATAATTTCTTATCTGTTCAATCTGTATCATAAATCGTAAGTTTTAAGAAGTAACTTTACACGATGATCAAGTGCCTTGCTTTGAAACATGTCGCAGTAGTCCATCAGTAAATCCTTGTTTAAATCATCGTGCAGGTAATCTTCATCCAAGCGCAATTCTTCCAATTCCTGCTCACTATCATAGAACGGATAAAGATACAGCAAATCAAGTAATGCCTTCTCGGGTGTGGCAAACTGTATGGTATGATTGTCTGCCATTGGCTTCAACTCGTACCCGAACATCAGGTTTTCTTTGACGTTCTTATAAGAGTATTCGCCGAAGTCATTGACGAAAGATGCTGTTTTTAGGGTTGTCACACTGGTAATCTGTACCACCGCTTCCGGTATCATCCCATAGAACGACAATGCTGTATGCAAGCTGATATAGGAC
>ERZ857951.1273-NODE-1273-length-27339-cov-11.803255_pt1 | contig 27339 bp, 19 predicted proteins | sample MGYA00519759_ERZ857951 | MGnify/ENA primary metagenome ERZ857951 (study PRJEB31778, sample SAMEA3449377) | human gut metagenome | biome: human gut; feature: human-associated habitat; material: faeces | place: United Kingdom | collected 2010/2012 ...
TTTGGCAACGCAGATGCCGTGCCGCAGCCGCCGGAGCGGTGCTTAAGCCGTCAGGTGGGAATTGTGCGGTGTTGCCCTAATTCCTCATTGCTAATTTCTAATTGCTTGCGCCCAACTCCGAACTCCTCCCTCCTAACTAAAACTGGGGTGTTCATTATGCTTCTTCCTCTCCTCATGACAACCATCGCCGGTCTGTCCACTGGTCTGGGCGGGCTGATTGCGGCGCTGTTCCGGCCAACGCCAAGACTGATGGCGTTCTGCGGCGGCTTTGCCGGGGCGGTCATGCTGACCGTCAGTTTGGCGGACCTGGCTCCGGCGCTGCTGGATTTTTACGGGGCGCTGCTTTCACCCTTTGGCTGTGGGGCTGCGGCTGCGGCACTGCTGCTGGGTGGTATGCTGGCAGCCTGGCTGTTGGCCTGTGCTCTGCCGGACGAGGATACACTGGCCGACCGTTTTGGCTCCCGTACCCAGGGCTCTGCCATGCGGGCTGCGCTGGTAACGGGGGCAGCCCTGCTGTTGCATAACCTGCCGGAGGGCATCCTGACCCTGCTGACCAACGTCTCGGACCCGCAGCTGGGGGCGCGCACGGCACTGGCGATTGCCCTGCACAATATCCCGGAGGGATTGGCTGTTGCGGTGCCTTTTGCCTGCGCCACCGGCAGCCGGGCCAAGGGTGCCGTGGCTGCGCTGGTATCCGGCCTTGCGGAACCGGCGGGAGCCGTTTTGGCGGCACTGGTGCTGGCCCCACTGTTGACGCCGGGACTTTTGAACGGCATTGTGGCTGTGGTGGCGGGCATTATGCTGTGGGTGGCGGCTGCCCAGCTGCTGCCCGCGGCGTTTGAACCGGCATGGCGCAAAATGGGGGTGACAGGCTTTTGCGCAGGGGTGCTGGTGATGATTCTTGGCATTGCAGCGTTGGCTTGATTGTGGTATACTATAACCTGTATTTGTCTGGGGTGCAAATAGTGCCTGGAAACCATGCAGGGGAGGGAAAATATCCATGCCATACCGCCGCAGCTGCGCCGCGTGCGCACTGGCAGCCGCGCTGTTGCTTTCCGGCTGTTCTGCCGTAACCGGCAGCGATGTGGAATCCCTGCTGCGCGCGCCGCAGGCTTCCGGCGAGACGAGCGCCGTACAAAAGGCGCTCAACAGCGCCCTTGGTGTAACCGCGACCCTGAAATACCCTGCCAGCGGAGATTTTCTTTCCCCTCTTTTGTTTGGCGATTGGGATGGTGACGGCCAGGATGAAGCCGCCGTGCTGTACACGCTGGATGCCTCTGCGGGCAATGTGTACCTGGCTGTTCTGGAACCGACCGAGGAAAACGGCTGGCGGGTGACGCAGACGGCAGAAGGGCTTTCCAGCGAGGTGGAAAGCGTGAACACCGCCCATCTGCGGGATGAAAATTCCTTGCAGATCCTTGTCGGCTATGCCAGCGCCCAGGGCGACCGTTATATGGTGGTGTATCTGTACACCGAGGATGGCCTGCAGATCATCATCAAGCAGGCATACACCGAAATGATCCTTGCCAACCTGACGGGCGGAGAGGGCACCCAGGATTTGGTATTGGCCCTGCCTGCTGAGCAGGAGGGCGGCGGCCTGAACCTGCAGCTGCTGACCAACACCGAGGATGGCTTCCGCTCCGCCCAGACCCTTGCGATTGGTGATTACAGCGGCTGTGCGGCCCTGCACGCGGGCATTGGTGCGGACGATGGCAACTATCTGGTGGTGGATGGCTGGACCGGTGCTTCCGGCACCAGCCTGGCAAGTTCGATTGTAGTGTATGACCCGGAAACCCGATTTTTGCAGACCTACCGCCCGGCGGGCGTGGCCAACCTGACTAAAGCGACCCTGCGGTATGACGCCGCACTGGTCAGCACCGATCTGGACGGCAACGGAACGATCGAGATTCCCACGATGATCGATGACGGCGGCAAAATTTCCACCGGAATGGACAAGCGGCTGCGCTTTATCCTGTGGCGGGATTTTGCCGCGGAGGATGAGACCGGCAGCCACTTTGGTGTGTATGACAGCGAGTACAGCTTCTTTCTGGCGCTGCCGGAATCCATGCACGGCTCGGTGCTGCTGCGCACCAACCGGGATGGCAGCGGCTGGATGGTGTGCAACCGCGAGGGTACCACAGTTTATTGCGAACTGCGCCTGACCGACCCCGCCAAAGAAACCCAAACCCCGGACATCGACGGGGAACAGACCGAAGCCGGGGAGTACCGCCGCATTGCCAACATTGGCAACCAGCAGCTGCAGGCCCGCGTGGTGACCCCGTATTATGGCCTGAGTATTGACGATATCATCCACGGAACAACCGTGTTCCGCTAAAAATATACGGTAAAACGCGCATGTCTATCTGCGGGCGGTGCGCCATAACAATCAGGCGGCGGGAAACAGAATCCCGACCGGGAAAGGAAAAACAATGAAACGTATTCTGGTCGTAGAAGACGAAGCCAGCATCCGCGAACTTGTGGCACTGAACCTGAAAATGACAGGCTGGGAAGTATTGGAAGCCCCCAGCGCGGAGCGTGCGCTGGAGTTGATCCAGAAAAATCCCCCCTGCGATGTAGCGCTGCTGGATATCATGCTGCCGGGCATGGATGGGTTTTCGCTGTGCGAAACCATCCGCCACGGCGACCCGTACATCGGTATTATTATGGCGTCCGCCAAAGGGCAGGAGAGCGATAAGATCCGCGGCCTTTCCATCGGCGCGGATGATTACATCACCAAGCCGTTCTCGGTGTCGGAGCTGATGGCCCGCGTGGAAGCGCTGGCCCGCCGAGTGCGCCGCAGCGCCACTGCGGACGATGAACAGGCAGGCTCCGAGCCGGATCAGCTGGTCAGCGGCCCCTTTGTGCTGGATGAAAAAAGCCGCGTGCTGTACAAATCCGGCAAGCCCATTGACCTGACCCAGGTGGAATTTCAGATCATGGAGCTGTTTTTCCGCAACCCCGGCACTGCCCTGGTGCGCGAAAAGATCCTGGAAGGCGTTTGGGGCAAGGGATATTTCGGCGATGTCAAGATCGTGGATGTCAACATCCGCCGCCTGCGCATGAAAGTGGAAGATGAACCCAGCAGCCCCCAGCATATTTTGACCGTCTGGGGCTATGGCTACCGCTGGAACGCATAATTACCGCATTTTTATGGAAAGGGGGCTGCCGCCTGTGCAGAGCATTACCCGCCGCTGGCTGCGCGGCAGCCTGCTGATTACCATTTGCATCCTGGCTGCGGCGCTGGGGCTGTTTTTGTATTACAGCCACCAGAATTTGTACGGCGGGGTGCAGCGTGCCATGCAGGCGCGGTTTTCCACCGTGGAGGGACGTTTGCAGGCAACCGGCACCGCCGGCAGCAGCCAGGCAACGTCTGAAAGCCGCAGCCAGTCCCTGCGCCGTACGGTGGAACAGTTTGATGAAAAAGATAAGTTCGAGTTCATGCTGTTGGATTCCTCCGGCGTGGTGCTGGCAACCTCCAGCGGCACCATGAACAAGAATCTGCTGAGCGAGGGCAGGGATTTTTATCAGGCTGTCACCGGCTCCACCGGCAGCGGCATGGTCACTTTCCGCACAGCGGACGGCGAACACGTGATGGCTGTTACCAGCCTGGTGCCTTATGCGGCGGGCAATGTGACGGCCATGCGCCTTGTTACCAGCCTGACGCTGGTGGACCGCCAGTGGTACAGCACGCTGATGGTTTCGTTCGGCGTGGCGGCGGTGGTGCTGGGGTTTGCGGTGTTCAGCGGCCTGTTTTTTATCCGCACCATTGTGCGGCCGCTGGGCCAGGTGGAAGCCACCGCCAATCGCATTGCCCACGGCGATTTGACCACCCGCCTGCCGGATGCCCCGTATGACGATGAGATCGGCCGCCTATGCAAAGCCATCAACCAGATGGCCGAGGACCTGACAAAAACGGAACGGATGAAAAACGAGTTCATCTCCTCTGTCAGCCACGAACTGCGCACTCCGCTGACCAGCATCAAAGGCTGGGTGGAAACCATCGCCAACATCCGTGACCCCGATGATGAAAACTACCGCAAGGGTATTACCATTATCCGCAGTGAAACCGACCGCCTGTATGATATGGTGGAGGAACTGCTGGATTTTTCCCGCCTGCAAAACGGCATCAAGCTGAACTGCGAGGTGCTGGATTTTGTGGCCGAAGCCACCGACGCTGCCCTGTTTGTGGAAGCCCGCATCCGGCAGGAGGGGCTGCACCTTGTGTATGACGAACCGCCGGAGCCGTATCCCGTTTGGGCTGACCCCGCCCGCCTGCGCCAGGTGTTTGTCAACGTATTTGATAACGCCATCAAATATTCGCCGCCGGAAGGAACCATTTTCTTTACTCTGACCCGCACTGCCACCACCGTAACGGCCAGCATCCGGGACCAGGGCCGCGGCATTGCGCCGGATGACCTGCAAAACGTAAAGATGAAATTCTTCAAAGCCAAAAACGCCGTGCGTGGTTCCGGCATCGGCCTGGCGGTGGTGGATGAGATCACCAAAGCACTGGGCGGTACGGCGGATATCACCTCAACGTTGGGGCAGGGGACCACCGTTACCATCACCCTGCCCATCTACCATGCTGGGCAGGAACATCTGCACGAGCCGCTTTGACCGCAAAAATAAAGGAGAACCCATGCCGCAAGAACAACGTCCAACTGAAAAATTCCGTACCTCTGTGGGCGGCCAGGCCCTGATGGAGGGTATTATGATGCGCGGCCCTGAAAAAATCTGCTGCGCGGTACGCCGCCCGGACGGCACGATTGATCTGAGCTATTCCGATGTGACCACCCACTGGTACAATAAAGTTCCCCTGGTGCGCGGAGTGTGCAATATGGTGGAAAACCTGATGAACGGGTACAAATACCTGATGCACTCTGCCGATATTGCCATGACGGAAGAGGAAAAAGAGGAAGAAAAGCAGAACGAGAGCAAGCTGGACCGCTGGCTGGACGAACACGCCGGCCCCAAGGTACAAAGTGCGCTGATGACCCTTTCCGCCTGCGCAGGTGTAGTGCTGGCAATTTTTCTGTTTACCTTTCTGCCTACGTTCCTGACTGGGCTGGTGGCAAAAGTGATCCCCATGGGGCGCTGGCCGCGGGTCATCTTGGAAGCAGTGCTCAAGCTGGCAATCTTTTTGGGTTACATGTTCCTCTGCACCCGCATGAAGGAAATCCACCGCATGTTCCAGTACCACGGGGCTGAGCACAAAACGATTGCCTGCTATGAGGCAGGTGAGGAATTGACGGTTGCTAACATCCGCAGACATACGCGGTTCCACCCCCGCTGCGGCACCAGTTTTTTGATTCTGGTCATTCTGGTCAGCATTGTGCTGTATGCGGTGCTGCCGTGGAGCGGTACCATGCTGCGCGTGCTGTACAAGCTGGCCATGCTGCCGCTGCTGGTGGGCATCTGTTATGAGATTTTGAAGTGGGCAGGGCGTTCCAACTCGCTGCTGGCACGGGCTGTTTCGGTGCCGGGGCTTTGGCTGCAGCACCTGACGACCTTTGAGCCGGAAGATGACATGATTGAAGTGGCCATCGCCGCCGTTACCCCCGTACTGCCCAAAAAGCCGGAGGACGGCCAATGGTAACGCCGCTTGCCCCACAGCAGCTGGCGGGCATTCTGCCGCGCCAGGCTGTGCGCATGGTGCAGGATGCTCTGCAGGCCGCAGGCTGCCCCGATGCTGATTACGACGCCCGCGAACTGCTGCGCATTGCCGCTGGAAAAGATCCGCGCTTGCTGTTTGACCCGCTTACCCGGCCGCAGGCTGAGTGCCTGGCGGAACTGGCGGCTCAGCGCATGCAGCGGGTGCCGCTGCAATACCTGGCAGGGGAGTGGGACTTTCTGGGGTTGACCTTCAAAGTCGGCCCCGGTGTGCTCTGCCCCCGCGCAGACAGCGAGGTGGTGTGCGAAACTGCCATTGAGCTGTTGCAGCAGATGGGAAAACCTGAGCCCCGGGTGCTGGACCTGTGCGCCGGAACTGGCTGCCTGGGCATTGGTATCCGCCATTTTGTGCCAAGTGCCAGCGTGACCTGCGTGGAAAAAAGCCCGCAGGCGCTGCAATACCTGCAAGCCAACGTACATGGCACCGGTGTGCAGGCAAAGGCAGCGGATGTGCTGCAATACTGGCGAGAGCTTATGCCCCAAAGCGTGCAGCTGATCATCTCCAACCCGCCGTACCTGACCGGGGCAGAGATGCAGGCCCTGATGCCGGAGACCGCCCACGAGCCAGCTATGGCGCTGGACGGCGGAACGGATGGGTTGGATTTTTACCGCGCCATTGCCGCCCACTACCGTGATATTGTCTGCCCCGGTGGGTGGCTGGTGTTTGAGATTGGCTGTGCCCAGCGGGCGGATGTGATGGAGATATGCCGCCAAAACGGCTGGCAGCAAGTGCAGGCAAGGAAGGATTACGGCGGCAACGACCGTGTGGTGTACGCCCAACGGGTGGAATAAATCTGATTTTCAACGTTTTGCAGCTGAAATGTGGAAAATGCGAAGAAAATTTTGAAAAGATGACAACAAATGGTTGTAATTCGTGCCGCGATTGGTTATAATAATACCTGATAAACGCAGGACGACCATTTGGATAGCGGCGCACCTGCCGTACAAAATAAAAACAGCACCGCAGTTGCCTGTGGTGCATATGGGATACAACGCACGATCGCTCAGATAAGGAGATATAAACTTATGGCAGCAAAAAAGGAAAGTTCATCCAAGCAGCTCCCCACCGGCCCGGCAGGGGATAAAAAGGCAGCGCTGGAGACGGCACTGGCCCAGATCGAAAAGCAGTTTGGCAAAGGCGCCGTGATGAAGCTTGGGACCAACGTTGCCATGCAGGTGGATGCCATTTCCACCGGCAGCCTGGGGCTGGACCTGGCGCTGGGCATCGGCGGCCTGCCACGCGGACGCATCATTGAGGTATATGGGCCGGAATCTTCCGGTAAAACCACCCTGGCCCTGCATGTTCTGGCTGAAGCCCAGAAGCTGGGCGGCGAGGTTGCCTTTATCGACGTTGAGCACGCCCTGGATCCCACCTATGCCCGCGCCCTTGGCGTTGACATTGACAGCCTGCTGGTCAGCCAGCCGGATACCGGCGAGCAGGCCATGGAAATCTGCGAAGCTCTGGTACGCTCCGGCGCGATTGACGCTATTGTTGTGGACTCTGTTGCTGCCATGGTGCCCAAAGCCGAAATTGAAGGCGAAATGGGCGATTCCCACGTTGGCCTGCAGGCCCGCCTGATGAGCCAGGCTCTGCGTAAGCTGACCGGCATCATCGGCAAAACAAACACCGTCTGCATCTTTATTAACCAGCTGCGCGAAAAAGTCGGTGTGATGTACGGCAACCCTGAAGTGACCACCGGCGGCCGCGCCCTGAAATATTATTCCTCTGTACGGATTGATGTGCGCCGCATTGAGGGCCTGAAGGACGCCAGCGGTTCCTTTATCGGCAACCGTACCCGCGCCAAGATCGTCAAGAACAAAGTGGCACCCCCGTTCCGTGAGGCCGAGTTTGACATCATGTTCGGCGAGGGAATCTCCAAACTGGGCGAAATGATCGATCTGGGTGCTAAGCTGGGCATTGTGCAAAAGAGCGGCGCATGGTTCAACTATGGCGATATCCGCCTGGGCCAGGGCCGCGATAACGCCAAGCTCTACCTGAAAGAACACCCTGATGTGGCTGCTGAGATTGAAAAGCAGGTGCGCGAAAATGCGGACCGTCTGCTGGCGGCCGGCAAAAAGGGAACCGTGAAGCCGCTGGAGAAGCCGGCTGTTACCCCCGTTGCTGCTGAAGATGCCCCTGCCGCTCCCATGGCGGATGCACCCAAGACCACCGGCAGCGAGATGGACCTCGACATCATGGTTGACGAATAAGCGATGCCGAAGCTGACACAGGTAAAAGAAACAAAAAGAGGCCGCTATGCGCTGTTCTTTGACGGCGAGTTTGCCTTTTCGCTGGACGAGGACACCTTTGCCATGGCGGGGCTGCATACCGGGGATGAGCTGGAAGAATGGCAGATCCATGACCTGCAGACCAAAAGCGACACCCGCAAGGCTGTGGATAAAGCCATGGACCTGCTGGCCCTGCGGGACCATGCAGCCGGGGAGCTTTATCAAAAGCTCTGCCGCAGCTTTGACCCCCACAGCGCTGCCGCCGCCGTGGCAAAAATGCAGGAGCTGAACCTGCTGGATGACGCCGGTTTTGCCCGCCGCCGTGCGGCGGAGCTGCTGCGCAAGCGCAAGAGCCGCCGTGCAATTCTGGATGATCTGCACGCCAAAGGCATTGACCGCGGCGCGGCCGCCGAAGCGGTGGAAGCTCTGTTTGCCCAAAGCGAAGAGGACGAGGAGGAAAACCCGGAGCTGGCCAATGCCCGCGCATTGGTGGAACGCCACTATGCCGCAAAGCTGGCACAGGGCAAATGGCAGCAGGTAGCTGCCGCTTTGGCACGGCGCGGGTTCTCCCACAGCGTGATCCGTCAGGCATTGGCAGATGCCGAGACAGAAGAAACCGAAGCGTAACACAAAAAAGTACACACCGCAGGGGCAAAAAATGCTCCTGCGGCATTGTGGTATCAATGCACCGAACGGATAGCTTTGCCTGAATTTTGCCCAAGCAAGCGGCAGAGCCCAACATAACATACTGAAAAGAGAGACAGGAACAACCATACATGAATATTGCAATTATTTCCCTTGGATGCCCCAAAAACCAGGTCGATGCTGATGTATTCTGCCACGCGCTGATCAAGGCGGGCCACCAGACGGTTGCGGACCCCGAACAGGCGGACATTATTATTGTCAACACCTGCGGCTTTATCCAGTCCGCTAAAGAGGAAGCCATTGAAAACATTTTGATGGCCTGCCAGTATAAGCAGCAGAACCCCAACCTGAAGGTGATCGTGACCGGCTGCCTGGCTGAGCGCTATAAAACCCAGATTGTGAGCGAAATGCCGGAAGTGGACGCCGTTGTGGGCATTGGCTCCAACGCCGCTCTGCCCGCCATTGTGGAGCGCCTGACCGCCAACGGCGCGGGCCAGGTGGAAAGCTATGGCCCCAAATGCAATATGGAGCTGGGGGGTGCCCGTGTTATCAGCACGCCGCGCCACTATGCTTACCTGAAAATTGCCGAAGGCTGCAACAACCGCTGCCATTACTGCGCCATCCCGCTCATCCGCGGCCCGCTGCGCAGCCGCCCCATTGACGACTGTGTTGCCGAAGCTCGCTGGCTGGCCGGGGAGGGCGTGAAAGAGCTGATCCTGGTGGCGCAGGACCCCACCGCTTACGGCGAGGACTGGGGCAAACCCGGCGCAGTTTGCGAATTGTTGGATAAGCTGAACACCATTGAGGGCATCCGCTGGATCCGTGTGCTGTACGCCTACCCGGAGCGTATCTCCGATGAATTCATCGCAGCCCTTGTGCGCAACAATAAGGTTGTGCCGTATCTCGATCTGCCCATCCAGCACTGCGATGACGAGGTGCTGAAAAACATGAACCGCCGCGGCGGCCGCAAAGAAATTGAGGATGCCATCCGCCGCCTGCGCGCGGCCATCCCCAACATCACGCTGCGCACCACCCTGATTGCAGGTTTCCCGGGTGAGACCGAGGAACAGTACAGCGAGCTGTGCGACTTTGTCAAAACCGTCAAGTTTGACCGCTTGGGCTGCTTTGCCTATTCCGCCGAGGAAAACACCGTGGCCGCCAAGATGGACAACCAGATTGACGAGGAAGTCAAGCAGCGCCGCGCAGACCACATTATGGAGCTGCAGGCCGAGATCAGCGCGGAAAAGGAAGCAGAAAAGGTCGGCAAGACCTATGAGTGCATCTGCGATGGCGTGGACGATGAAACCGGCATGTACCTGCTGCGCTCCGCAGCAGACTGCCCGGAAATTGATGGCAGCATCATGACCCCGGCAGATACCCCGCTGGAAGCCGGCGCGTTCTATAACGTTACCATCACCGATGCCGATACTTATGATCTTTATGGTTATGCGGAAAGCAAAGTGGAGGAATAAACCATGAATCTGCCTAACAAATTAACGATGATGCGTGTCATCATGGTGCCGTTCTTTATGGTATTTGCTGCCATGAGCCACATGGGCACGCCCCAGTTCAATGCAACGTATGCCTTGATTGCGGGCATTCTGTTTGCTGTGGCCAGCTTTACGGATTTTCTGGATGGCTACCTGGCCCGCAAGAACCACCTGGTAACGGACTTTGGCAAGTTTATGGACCCGCTGGCTGATAAAATGCTCACCACCGCCGCCATTATTTATATGGTGGTGGACGGTGTCTGCTCCCCCGTGGTGCTGGCCATCATCATGTTCCGCGAGTTTGCTGTGGCCGGTGTGCGCATGATTGCGGCAGAGTCCGGTACCGTCATTGCCGCAAACATGTGGGGCAAGGTCAAAACCGTGCTGCAGATGGTCACCATCATCTTCTATTACTTTGCCATGGCGCTCGCCCCGGCGGACGGCGTTGGGGTTATCAGCTTTACCACCCAGGTGCTGTGCTGGGCCGTTGCTGCCGTTACCGCACTTTCCGGCTGCATCTACCTGTGGCAGAATCGTTCCTGCTTTATGCAGGCAAAATGACGCTGCCCCCTTGCAACCGCTTATCAGGGCGGCTATAATAAATCTGAACGGTTTGCAGGTTTAGCCGCGCCGTACCAGCAAAGTTGGGAAAGGAAGTTCCTGTCCATGCAGATTTTTAATACCATGACCCGCAAAAAGGAAGATTTTATCCCGCAGGAGCCGGGCGTTTATCGCATTTACGTCTGCGGCCCTACGGTGTATAACTATATCCATATCGGCAATGCGCGCCCCATGATCGTGTTTGACACGCTGCGCCGCTATCTGGAGTACCTTGGCAACAAGGTGCTGTATGTCTCCAATATCACCGATATTGACGATAAACTGATCAAAAAAGGCCAGGCGGACGGCACCACCATGCAGGAGGTTGCCCGCAAGTTCGAGGCCGAGTACATCAAAGATTCCGAGGGCCTGAACGTTAAGACCCCCACCGTGCGCCCCCGCGCAACCGAGCATATCGGTGAGATCATCAAGATCGTCAAGGACCTGGTCGAATCCGGACATGCTTACGTTGCCCACAACGGCGATGTCTACTTCCGCGTTAAGTCTGATCCCGGTTACGGCAAGCTGAGCCACCTGAACCTGGACGACCTGGAAAGCGGCAACCGCGAACTGCGCAGCCAGATGGATGACGACCTGAAAGAAGACCCCGCAGATTTTGCTGTCTGGAAGGCCGCCAAGCCGGGCGAGCCTTCCTGGAACAGCCCCTGGGGCCAGGGCCGTCCGGGCTGGCACATTGAGTGCAGCGCCATGGCCCGTAAGCACCTGGGCAAGACCATCGACCTGCATGCAGGCGGCCAGGACCTGATCTTCCCCCATCACGAAAACGAGATTGCACAGTCGGAGTGCGCCAACGGCTGCACCTTCAGCCATTACTGGATGCACAACGGCTTTTTGAACATCAACAACCAGAAGATGTCCAAGAGCGCCAACAACTTCTTTACCGTGCGTGAAATTGCCGATAAGTACGGCTATGAGCCGATCCGTTATTTTATGCTCACCGCTGGTTACCGCATGCCGCTGAACTATACGGTGGACCTGATCGAGAGCTGCAAGAACAGCTTGGAGCGCCTGTACACCTGCCGCGATAACCTGGATTTTGCCATTCGCAATGCCCATGGCACTGACACTTCCCTGACTGAAAAGTGCGAAGAAGCACGCAAAAAGTTCAAGATCGCCATGGATGACGACCTGAACACCCCCGATGCTCTGGCCGCTATTTTTGAGTTCGTCAAGGACATCAACACCATGTCCGATGCTGCCGATAAGGCTACGTTGGAAAAGGCCGCCGCCACGTTTGACGAGCTGACCGGTGTGCTGGGCCTGATGTACAACCGCAAGGCCGAGGAAGCCCCCGACGAAGTGAAGCAGCTGGTGGAAGAGCGCACCGCAGCCAAAAAGGCCAAGGACTTTGCCCGCGCCGATGCTCTGCGCGCCAAAATCACTGAGCTGGGCTGGAATGTGATGGACACCGCCAAGGGTCCGCAGCTGACCAAGCTATAATTATTACTGCACAATCACGGCAAAACAAAGGAATTGGAAACAGGGAAGCATCTGCCTCTGCTTCCAGTTCCTTATTTTATTGCAGCGGCAAATACGCTGCATTATCTGGAGAGTTCAGAATGACAAATACCAGAACCAAACAGGAAGAGCGAACGCTGTATATTATATTGGCCGCAGCGCTTGCCGCGCGCCTGCTGCTGGCCCTTGTTACTGAAGGCTACACCTATGATATGAGCTGCTTTGTGGCATGGGGGGATAAGCTGGCCAGCGAAGGTCCCGCGGCCTTTTACAGCGCCGATTATTTTGCGGACTACCCGCCCGGCTACATCCTTGTGCTGGGGCTGGTCAGCCTGGTGCGCAAGGCGCTCCAACTGAGCTATGAATCCCGCTGGACCTATTTTTTGCTGGCACTGATCCCCGCAATCTGTGATTGTGCCGCCGTGGTGCTGCTGGACCATATCAGCCGCCGGTATATGGGGCAGGGCAGGGCACAGCGCTGCCTGGTGCTGTTTGCGGCGTTCTGCCCACTGACCTTGTTTGATACCGGCATCTGGAAGCAGATCGATGGGGCTTTTGCGCTGCCGCTGCTGCTCTGCTTCTGGCTGCTGGAAGAGCGCCGCTACCTGCTCGCTGCGGTGCTGTACGGCGTGGCGCTGGCCATCAAGCCGCAGGCACTGTTGGCTGGGCCGGTGCTGGCCGTCTGCTTTTTGGTGGCTATTGCGGATGCCGTGCGGGATGGCAAAAGCCCGCTGAAATCGGTCGGCCAGATTTTGGGCGGTGCTGCGCTGGCTTTGCTGCCGCCGCTGCTGGCGGGCCTGCCGTTTTACGGGGCAAAAAATCTGGTGCCGTCCTTGATCGATAAGTACATCACCACGGCGTCTGGCTACCAGTATGCCACCATCAATGCGTTCAACTGGTTTGCAGCGCTGGGCGGCAACTGGCAGGCGCTGGATGCTTGCCCGGTGTTTAACCTGAGCTGGAAAGTGCTGGGCATTTTCAACATCGCCGTTATCACGGTGCTGCTTGTGGTGCTGGCGGTCATCAGCTGGCGGGCGGGGCGGTTTTCCCCGCTGCTGCTGGCAGCGTTTTACACGGTGGGGATTTTTACCTTTGCCCATTGCATGCACGAGCGTTACCTGGTGCTGGGCATGCTGCTGGTACTGCTTGCTGCGGCGCGCTGGAATGACATCCGTCTGTATGGCGCCGGGTTTGGTCTGTCGATAACGGGCTTCTTGAACCTGGAAACTGTGTATACCCTGGTAGGCAGCGATGACGAGTGGCTCAGCAGCGATACCAGCCGCGAGTTTGCCATGGCAGTCGGCTTTGCCGAAACGGCAGCCTTTGTGCTGCTGGCTTTCACCGCGTGGGCCATCTGCCGCCATGGAGCGGTTTCTCCACTGGCAAAAGTGGAAACCATCGAAAAAGATAAAACAAAAACAGTGCAGAAAAAGCTGGAACTGTGCACCCTGCGCATTGATCCGCAGCCTGCCTGGTCGGCTAAAGAGAAGAAAGCCTTGGCAACGCTGACGTTGATCGTTGCTGTGGTGAGCTTTGCCTACCTTGGCAGCATGAAAGCACCGCAGAACCCTGTGGATGCTACGGACAGCACGGCAACCATCGACTTTACCCCGCAGCAGGACGCGGTGGAAATCTGGGTGTACCCCGGCATTTCCACCGGCGGCAGCCTGCGCATCACGGATGCAGCGGGCAATGAGCTGTACCAGAAGGAACTGAGCTATGCAACGCCGTTCTGCTGGACCAAAACGGCCATCACGGCTCCGGCAGGGCAGACCCTGACCGCAACGATTGAAAATGCGCAGATGTTTGAACTGGCCCTGCGGGATGCCACCGGTGCGCTGGTGCCGGTAACGGGCGGCGATGCCCTGTTTGATGAGCAGAGCGAAGTGCCAGATACCATCAGCCAGCTGAACAGCATGTATTTCGATGAAATCTATCATGGCCGTACTGGGTACGAAATGCTGCACCGCATGACGGCATACGAAACCACCCACCCGCCGCTGGGCAAAGATTTTATCATGCTGGGCATTGCTATTTTTGGAATGACAGCCTTTGGCTGGCGCTGTGCCGGAACGCTGTTCGGCGTGATGCTGGTGCCGCTGATGTGGTGCTTTGCCCGCCGTCTGACCCACAAACGCTGGGCCGGGGCCATGGCAGGTGCGCTGATTGCCGCTGGGTTCATGCGATTTTCCCAAAGCCGCATTGCCACAATCGATATTTACGGTACGTTCTTTATCCTGTTAGGCGCATATTTTATGGTATGGTATTGCCAGAGCGTGCTGCAAAACGGCGTAAACGGCTCGCTGCTGCCCATGACGCTGGGCGGCGTGGCATTTGGGCTTGGGTGTGCATCCAAGTGGACCGGAATTTATGCCGGGGCAGGGCTTGCGGTATTGTACCTGGGTGTGCTGTATGCCCGCTGGAAGCAAAAACAGCCGGGTTTCTGGAAAGAATTCCGGATGGCTGCTGTGGGCGGTGTGGCGTTTTACATCGTTGTGCCGTTCCTGATCTATCTTGCATCCTACCTGCCTTATTGGTGGAAAGACCCTACCTTTGGTTTGCGGGATTGGTGGGATTGCCAAACCTACATGTACTGGTACCATTCCACCCTGAAAGCAACCCACCCGTTTGAAAGCCGCTGGTACACCTGGCTGCTGGACCTGCGCCCAGTGTGGTATTACAAAAATTCTTACCTGGAAGCTGGGCTTCAGGGCAGCATTGCGGGTTTTTATAACCCGGTCATTTGCTGGGCGGGGCTGTTCTGCATTTTGCTGCTGCTGTGGCGCCAGGTTTCGGCTCGCGGCACGGCAAAGGGAGCGGGCGTTCTGATCTTGTACGCCAGCCAGCTGCTTTCCTGGATGCTGGTATCGCGCTGCACTTTCATGTACCATTACTTCCCCAGCTCGGTCTTTGCGTTGACGGCCATTGTGCTGGTTTTAACGCAGATGAAGCGGCAGGACCGCGCCAAAAAGATTGGCGCGGGGCTGTGCATTGCGGCGCTGGTGTGCTTTGCCTGGTTCTATCCCGTTCTGTCCGGCTTGCCCGTGCCGACCCTGTGGGCGCAGAGCACCAAGATTTTGCCAAGTTACGGGTTCTATTAAGGCAGTTACGGGGAGTCTTTTCGGCCTTTTTGAAAAAAGGCCTGGCGAAAAACTTTAATTATTTTCACTAAGGCAACACCGCACAATTCCCGCCTTACGGCTTAAGCACCGCTCCGGCAGCTGCGGCACGGCATCTGCGTTGCCAAAATGCTCGATAATGTCGGGTTGCGGTACCCGCATCGTGCTTCGGGGGCAAAAGCCCCTCGCACTCTGCGACCGCTGCCCCTGCTTCGGTTCGCTGTTTCCGCCACTGGCGGCGCTCACCTTTGCAGCATCCAGTATTATTTGCGCTTTTGGCTTAGCATCTGCCGCACCTCGCTCGTCGTATCGGCACTTAGAATTATGCGGTATTGCCCTTGATTTCTTCTTTCTTCAATTTTTCCAATTTCCTCATTTCTTATTTCCACACTCTTTTCGTTCCTATTTCGCCATTCCCCCTTTCCAAATAAAAACAGCAGCACACCGGCTTCCCTATTTTCCGGGAAACGGTGTGCTGCTGTTTTATTGCGTTATCGTATTTAATTTTTTCTTATAGCAAAATACCAGCTGAAACGTGAAAGTCAAAACTTGATTCAATCAGCCAAAAATCTGTTTGGCGTAATCGGCGCTGGCTTTGGCGTCCTTGGCATAAAAATCGGCACCGATCTGTTCGGCGTATGCCTTGGTCAGCACAGCGCCGCCCACCATGACCTTGCAGGGCAGGTTGGCCGCGTGCAGGGCTTCGATGGTGGCCTGCATGTTGGGCACGGTGGTGGTCATCAGGGCCGAAAGCCCCACCAGCGGCGCACCGGTCTGGCGCACAGCTTCCACCACGCGCTCCGGCGGCACATCGCGGCCCAGATCCAGCACGTCATAGCCATAGTTTTCCAAAATTACGCGCACAATGTTTTTGCCAATATCGTGTACGTCACCTTTTACGGTGGCGATCACAATGCGGCCTTTGCTTTCGCCCTGGCTGCCGCTGGCGGCAATGGCGGTTTTGATCACTTCAAAAGCAGCCTGGGTCGCCGTGGCGGATTGCAGCAGCTGCGGCAAAAAGATGGAACCTTTTTCAAAGGCATCGCCCACCACATCCAGCGCGGGGATCAGCGTTTCGTTCACCACCTGCAAAGGCTCGCGGGTTTTCAGGGCTTCCTCTGCAGCGGCGCGGGCTTCGTTTTTCAGGCCGCGGCGCACGGCTTCAAACAGAGCATCGGCCCCTGCTGCACCGCCCGCCGGGGCGGCGGCATCAGTTTTTGCCACCTGGGAGGTCTGCACCTGCACATTGGCATAGGCGGCAACGTAATCATTGCACTTTTCGTCCTGGCTGGTCAGCACACGGTAGGCGCGCACGGCGGCCATCATTTCCGGCGTGTTGGGGTTCATGATGGCAAGGTCCAGCCCGGCCTGCATGGCCAACGTCAGGAAAGTGGTATTCATGTAGCCGCGGCAGGGCAAACCAAAGCTGATGTTGGAAACGCCCAGCACGGTGCGCACGCCCAGTTCCTTTTTGCACATGGTAATGGCTTTCAGGGTTTCGGCAGCGGCGCTCTGCTCGGCAGAAACCGTCAGCGTCAGGCAGTCGATGTAAACATCCCCGCGGGGAATGCCGATAGCATCCGTTGCGGCCACAATGCGCTTGGCAACCTCAAAGCGGCCCTCTGCCGTTTTGGGAATGCCGTGTTCATCCAGTGCCAGACCAACCACGGCGGCGCCGTACTTTTTGCACAGGGGCAGAATGCTGTCCAGCACCTTCTGCTCGCCGTTGACCGAGTTGACGATCGGCTTGCCGTTATAAATGCGCAGCGCGCGGGCCAAAGCATCTTTGTTGGAAGAATCCAGCTGCAATGGCAGGTCGGTGATGGATTGCAGCTCCCGCACCAGCATTTCCAGCGTGGCGGGTTCGTCAATATCCGGCAGACCGGCGTTCACGTCCAGCAGCTCGGCACCGGCTTCGGCCTGGGCTACGGCCTGGGCACAGGCATAGGCACTGTCGCCCTCCCGCAGGGCCTGCTGCAAGCGCTTTTTGCCGGTGGGGTTGATGCGCTCGCCCACCACGGTAATGCCGTTTACCTCCACGCAGCGCACGGGGGTACACAGGCGGCTGCGCACAATAGGGGTTTTGGCGGCGGGGGTTTTATCCTGGGTCAGCTCTTTCAGCAGGCGGATGGATTCCGGCTCAGAGCCGCAGCAGCCGCCCAGCATGGAAATTCCGGTGGGCAGGTAGGCGGCCATCTCAGCGGCAAACTCCGCCGGGGTGATATCATAGCTGCCGTCCAGGTTCGGCAGGCCCGCATTGGGCTTGACAAACACCGGCATACCGGCGGGCACCACACGGCAGAGCCGCTGAGCAAAGGGCAGGATTTCCTTGGGGCCCAGCGAGCAGTTGATGCCCACGGCGTCCGCACCAAGGCCGGCGGCGGTAATGCCATAGCTTTCCACTGTGCAGCCGGTAAAGGTACGGCCACGGGCCTCAAAGCTCATCGAGGTAAACACCGGCAGGTCACAGTTTTCCTTTGCGGCCAGGATGGCGGCTTTCAGCTCATACAGATCGGTCATTGTTTCCAGAAAGACGAGGTCTGCCCCGGCTGCGGCACCGGCGCGCACCATCTCAGCAAACTGGGCGCAGGCATCCTCAAACGGCAGGGTACCGGCCGGGGCCAGCAGCTCGCCGATGGGGCCGATATCCAGTGCCACCAGGGCACCGGTTTCCTGCGCGGCGGTCCGGGCACATGCGATGGACGCTTCGATCACCTGCTGCACAGTATAGCCGGTTCCCTTCAATTTACGAGGGTTGGCGCCAAAGGTGTTTGCCAGCAGGATATCCGCCCCGGCGCGGGCATAGTCCCGGTGGACGGCAGTGAGCACATCCGGCATGATAAAGGCGGCCAGTTCCGGCTTTTGTTCTGTGGTCAGGCCGCGCAGCTGCAGCTGGGTGCCCATGGCGCCATCCAGCATAATAAAGCGGCGGCGGGCAAATACTTCCTCAATTTTCACAGGTGGTTCCCCTCTTTCTGTATTCGCACTTTTCGTGCAGCAGGCAGTGCCCGCACCCGGCGCGGGCCCCCGTTACCGGGTGGTCCGCCACGCCAAGGATGGCTGTTACGCTTTTGCGCGGGGTCAGCAGATTTTCCGGCGTGACCGCCATGCCAAGGCCGCGCACGGTATCCAGCGCAATGGCAAACGGCTGCTGCAAAGTCAGCGGGCAGTCCCCATAGCCGGGGGAAAAACGCCCCGTCAGGTAGTGCCCCTGCGCCTGCACGCTGGTGCGGATCTCGGCTTCCAGCGCGTTGCACAGCTCTTCCATCACAGCGGAAGCCATCGCATCCACCACAGCGGCCAGGGCAATATCCGTCAGCTCCAGGCGGCGCATCAGGGTATCAGCCCCGCTGCCAAGGGTAACGGCCATCAGCACCATGGCATCGCAGCCGCGCAGGTGGCGGGCAATATCATTCCCGGCGTTCTGCAGCGGCAGGGCGGTCAGCGGCAGCTGTTTCCACACGCCGCGCGGGGTGGCGGCGGCGCGCAGGGCGTCCTCGGCTTTTTGCAGCAGCACCTGGGATGCAGCATCCGGCTGCCAGCCCCCTGCCCCAAGGTAGCGAAGGGTTTCGGCGCGGGTATCGTTTTGCGGGTAGGCTAATTGCACAGCGTTTCACTCCCCCTCTATGGGGCCAACAGGCCGATTACAGCAGGTCCTTGATGCCCTCATACACAGCGGCGGCAACCTTGGCGTCATTCATGGCATACAGGTGCACACCGTCCGCGCCGCCCTCGATCAGATCTCGCAGCTGCTGCACGGCATAGTCAATACCGGCAGCATACAGGCTTTCGGGGTCGTCCTGGTAGCGGGAAATCATGCGGGTAAACTCCGAAGGCAGGCTGGCGCTGGAAAGTGCCACCGTGCGCTCGATCTGGCTGCGCTTAACGATGGGCATAACACCGGCAGACACCGGCAAAGTGATGCCTGCGCGGCGGGCCAGGTTCAAAAAGCGATAAAAGTGCATATTATCAAAGAACAGCTGGGTCAGCAGGTGGGTGGCACCGGCCTCCTGCTTAAAGCGCAGGTTGGCAACATCCTGCGCCAGGGTAGCGGCTTCGGGGTGGCCTTCGGGGTAGCAGGCAGCGTGGATATCAAATTCCGGCTGGGTCTGCCACACAAACTGGGCCAGGTCGCTTGCGTGGGCAAAGTCCGGGCTTTCGGGGCGGGTGGGGGTGCGGTCGCCGCGCAGGGTCAGCACGTTGCGCACACCGGCGGCATTCAGCTGGTCCAGCAGCTGGGCGGCCTTTGTCTTATCGCTGCCCATGCAGATCATGTGGGCCAGCGGCTCTACGTTCAGGTCGTTTTTCAGGAATTCGGCCACTTCCACAGTGGAAACGCCGCCCGTGGAGCCGCCTGCACCGTAAGTAACGCTGATAAAATCCGGGTTAAGGGTGCGCATGGTGCGCAGGGTGTCCTTCATTTTATCAAAGTTGGCGGTCTGCTTCGGGGGGAAGCACTCGATGGAAAACACGCAAGGCTTGCGCTTGAACATCTGGGAGATCTGCATAGGATTCATCCTCCTGTATTTTTATTACTTTCCTCTATTTCTACCCAATTAAAACTTTTGGGGCGAGCGGGAACACTTTCCTGCCGACTTACTGGGGTCAGGCACACAGAGTCAGGCTGCCGGGGGTTACGCGGCGGGAGCCAGCTCTTCGTCCGGCTGTTTTGCCGTCTGCACAGTAAAGCTGCCGTCCGCCTGGGCGGTCACGGTCACCGTGCCGTACAGGTCGGTGCGGTAAAAGTCAATGCCCTCATCCTGCATTTCCTGGATGACCTCGCGGTGGGGGTGGCCGTAATCATTGTTCAGGCCGCAGCTGGCAACTACAAGCTGGGGCTGCACCTGCCACAGCAGTGTTTGGGTGTTGGATGTGGACGACCCATGGTGCCCGGCCTTGAACACGGTGGACCGCAAGCGGAACGGATATTGCTCCGCCAGGGCGGCTTCCTCGTTGCGCTCGGCATCGCCGGTATCCAAAAAGGTAAAGTTCCCGGCTTCAAACCGCAGGCAGAGCGACATATCATTTGTTGCATCGTCACTGCCCGCCGTATCGGCATCCACACCGGGCAGCAGCACGGTCAATGTGCCGGTGCCGATGGTGTACTGCTGGCCGGTATAGGCAGTTTCCACCGGTACGCCGCATTCCTGGGCGGTTTGCAGGGTGCGCTGGGTCTGGCCGGTCACGTCAGTTTCGCTCAGGTCGGGGGTCAGCAGGGTCTGCACATCAAAGTTCTGCAAAACGGCTTGCATGCCGCCCACATGGTCGGCATGGGGGTGGGTCATCACCAACAGGTCCAACTGGCTTACGCCATAGCTGCGCAGGTCCTGCACAAGGTTCTGCCGGGCATCCTTGGGGCCTGCATCAATCAGGCAGGCCGCACCGTTCTGCAAAATCAGCACGGCATCCCCCTGCCCCACATCCAGGAACACCACTTCGGTTTCCCCCTCCGGCAGCGGGGCTGTGGTTTCGCTCTGGCTGGGTTCCAGGCCAACCCATTGGTAAATCTGGTCCCAGCTGGGCACAAAACCGTTGCCGCCGTAATTTTCGACCACATACAAGGCAACGGCGATGAGAACAGCGGCCACAATGGTCCACACCTGGGGGCGGCGGTAGGAATGGCGGCAATACCTGCGCCGCCGGTATTTACTCACCCTGGCCCAGCTGGCGTTCCTGCCACTGGGCGCGGGTCAGCAAAACGGCACGGGGCTTGGCGCCCTCATAGGGGCCGATAATCTTTTCCTGTTCCATCTGGTCCATGATGCGGGCCGCACGGGCATAGCCCAGCTTGCAGCGGCGCTGCAAAAGGCTGGTGGATGCCTGCCCGGCTTCGATGACGCATTCCACCGCCTGTTCAAACATGGGGTCGCGGCTGCCGCTGTCATCGTCCGAATCGGAGCTGCTGCCCTTGCCGCCCTTTTCGGCCACGGCACGGCGCTCCATCTCGGCAATCATCTCTTCATCATACTGGGCGCTGGAAGTGGATTTGATAAAGTTCAGCACAGCGCTGATCTCTTCATCCGTCACAAAGGTACCCTGCACACGCACGGGCTTGGAAGCACCGACCGGCAGGAACAGCATATCGCCGTTGCCCAGCAGCTTTTCGGCGCCGCCGCTGTCCAGAATGGTGCGGGAGTCGATCTGGCTGGAAACTGCAAATGCAATACGGCTGGGGATGTTGGCTTTGATCAGGCCGGTGATAACGTCCACGCTGGGGCGCTGGGTTGCCACAATCAGGTGGATACCGGCCGCACGGGCTTTCTGGGCAATGCGGCAGATATAATCTTCCACCTCTTTGCCGGCAACCATCATCAGGTCGGCCAACTCGTCAATGATAATGGCGATATAAGGCAGGTGTTCCAGCACATCGGGGTGCTGCTTGGCCAGCTTGTTATAGCTCTTGATATCGCGCACATTGTTTTCGGCAAACAGCTTATAGCGGCGCTCCATCTCGGCCACACTGGCCCCCAGGGCACCGGCGGCCTTGCGCGGCTCGGTCACAACGGGCATTAACAGGTGGGGAATGCCGTTGTACTCAGCCAGTTCCACCACCTTGGGGTCGATCAGAATCAGTTTGACATCTTCCGGACCGGAGCGGAACAAAAAGCTGATGATGATCGAGTTGACGCAGACGGATTTACCGCTGCCGGTGGAGCCGGCGATCAGCAGGTGGGGCATTTTACACAGGTCCGCCACCTGGGCTGTACCGGCAATATCTTTGCCCAGCGCCATGGTCAGTGGGCTGCGCATGTTGATGTAGTTCTGGGATTCAAACACCCCGCGGATGCTGACGGTAGACCGGATCTTGTTGGGCACCTCGATACCGACGGCGGGTTTGCCGGGAATGGGGGCTTCGATACGCACACCGGCGGTGGCAAGGTTCAGGGCGATATCATCCGACAGGCTGGTGATACGGCTGACCTTGATGCCCGCCTGGGGCTGCAGCTCATACCGGGTCACGGAAGGGCCGCGGCAGATATCCAGGATATGAGTCTTAACACCAAAGCTGTCCAGCGTGTTCACCAGGATATCGGCGTTTTTCTTCATCTCGGCGGCCGCGCCGCGTTCATCTTCCGGCTTGGCCGCATTGAAAAGGTTCAAAGATGGGTAAGTATACGGCGGGAACTCCTCTTTGGCCTGGGCGGCAAAGGCTGCCGTAGCTTCGCTGCTGGCATCCTCGTCCGCTTCGCGGGCTGCGCCGGCGGGTGCGGTGGCTGCCGGGGCGGCAGGGGCTTTCGCCATTGCTTTGGCCACGCTGGGCGGGCTGGAAATGGGAGCCGAAGCCGAATTGCCCATGCTGGAAGATACCCGCAGCCGGTTGGGGCTGCCGGGGCGGCGTTCATCCGTTACGCTGTATACTTTAGGCGCAGCGGCGGCAGGCTGGGCCGTGGGCTGCGGTGCCGGGGCCTGCACGCTGACCCGCCCGGTGAGCAGATCCGATACCGGAATTCCGGCGTTCCAGGCAGCCTTGGCTGCATCGAAACCGCCCTGGTCAAAGCTGCCGCCCAATGTGGGGATGGCTGTAACAGGGGCAGGCGCTGGCTGGGTGGGTTCCGGCACCAGCGGTGTTTCAAAATTATCCGCGCTTTCGCTGCTGCCAACGTCATCCGGTTCCGGCAATTCCTCTACCGGCTCCAGCGGGGTGGAAAAATCTTCCGCTGAGGCGGCAGGTGCGTTATCACCCGGTTCCGGGGTCAGCGGAGTTTCAAAACTTTCCGCTTCATCCTCATCGGGCAGGCCCACATCGGCACCGGCCACGGGGGTATCCCGCCCAGTCACGGCGCGCTGGATCAGGTCATTCAGGCTGTCTTCCTCCACCGGGGCTTCCTCAGCCTGCTGGGCTTCCGGTTCCAGGTGCAGCTCAAAGCTTTCTTCCTGCGGCTGGGGTTCCGGCTGGGGCGCGGGGTACTCGCGATGGTTCAACTGCTCCAGCGGGTCAAGGCCAAAGGTGCCGCCGGGGCCGATCTCAATTTTCTGCAGCGGGTCATGCTGCACGGCGTTCTGCAAAGCGCGCTGGGAAGCATCCGGCCCCAGGTCCACATCAAAGTCCGAACGCTGGGCAGGCGGGGCAAAGCTTTGGGTGTGCTGCACGCCTTGGGGCGCAGCCTGGGCACGCTGCATATCGGGGTATGTTGCGGTGCCAGGCTGCGTATACGCCTGCTGGGGCTGGGCCGCCGGCTGGCCGGCCTGCGCCGCGGCGGCTGCCTGGTCGGCAGGGTTTGCCTGGGCCGCATTGCGGCGGGCGGCTTCCTCCTGTTCCAGATAGGGGGCCACATCAAAGGGGCGGCGGGTGCCAGGCTGCGGCGTGGCCGGAGACTCGCCGGCCATGGGCGGCAGGCTGCCGGTCAGGTTTTCAAGGGATTCTTCCTCCGCTTCATGGCCAAACAGCTGGGTATCATAAGCGGTTTCTTCCTCCGCACGGGCGGCGCGGCGGGCTTTGAACTCCTGAATATAATAGCTGATGAACTGCACCACATCCACCGGGGTAACGGCAAAAAACACCATCAGCCCCATCAGGATGACAATAATCATGACGATATTGGCACCGGGACGGCCACAGACGGCCAGCAGCGATGCGCCGATGGGCACGCCCAGCACACCGCCGGTCCAGAACTTGCGTTGCCCCCAGGCAAACAGCATCTTGACGGTCTGCCAGGGGGTATCCCCTACCTTAAAGTCCGAGAAGATGACCGCCGTACCGGCCAGCAGTACCGCCAGCAGCAGCACCTTGCCAATGAAAGTGCCCACATGGTAACCGGATGCCAGCAGATAGGCCAGATACAGCAAAAACGGGCCGACAAAATATGTAACCACGCCAAAGGTGCCGAACAGCCAGCTGCGTAGAACATTCCAGAAGCTCTGCCCCGGCACCAGCACCAGCGCAATGGCCAGAATACCAAGCCCGGCCAGCACCACGCTGCGGATCAGGTTTTGCTGCTGGGCGCGGCGCTGTTCCAGCCTGGACATCCGCTTTTTGCTGCCGGAGGCCGAACTGTTGTGTCTGGCCCCGGAGCTGCTGCTTTTACTGCTTTTGCTGCCGGAGGCGCGGTATGTGTTTTTACTGCTTTTTCCGTTTTTGGCGGAACTTGAACGTGCCATGCTCTCCCTACCTCTTTACTATAATATGCGTATATTCAGGCTGCCCTGTTCAGCGGGCAGCCATTGTTGATTTGCTTTGGCGCGGCGGGCCTGCCCCCGTTTTGAACGAAAGTTCTTTCGCCTTTTATCTGGCAGCGGGCGGCCATTAAACAGCATCCGGCGGCCCCGCATAAAGAGACTTTCCGCGCAGTGATTTTATCTGCCATCCGCCACGGCGGCTGTGCCGTGCTGTTTTGGGCAGGGGCATACTGCCCCTTATAGCATAAGGTATATTGTAGCATGAAAACGCCCGCTTGTAAAACCCCTTTCTCTTTCTATTTTCATCAAAGGCAACACCGCACAATTCCCGCCTTGCGGCTTAAGCACCGCTCCGGCAGCTGCGGCACGGCATCTGCGTTGCCAAAATGCTCGATAAGACATCCAGTATTATCTGCGCTTTTGGCTTAGCAGCTGCCGCACCTCGCTCGCCGTATCGGCACTTAGAATTATGCGGTATTGCCCAAAGCCTTTCCGCCCACTGGCGGGCAGCGCCCCCTCAATATCCGGTTTTCCCGGCGTCGATTTCGGCATACAGGTAGCGCAGCGCATCGCCCAGGTTGCCGATGGCGTCGATCAGCCCCTCTTCCACAGCCTGTTCCCCGCCCAGCACGGTGCCCATATCCATCACCAGCTCCCCGGTATTGTGCATCAGCTGGGTAAAGCGCTTGGCGCTGATGCCGGAATGCCCCGCCACAAAGCTGACGATGCGCTCCTGCATCTGCTCAAAATAGCGCAGGGTCTGGGGCACCCCCAGCACCATGCCGGAGTGGCGCACCGGATGCACCGTCATGGTGGCGGTGGGCACAATAAAGCTTTTACGGGCCGAAACCGCCAGCGGGATGCCGATGGAATGCCCGCCGCCCAGCACCAGCGTTGCGCTGGGCTTGCTGACGCCGGAGATCAGCTCCGCCAAAGCGAGCCCGGCTTCCACATCGCCGCCCACGGTATTCAGGATGACCAACAGCCCCTCAATGGCGGGGTCCTCCTCAATATCCACCAGCTGGGGGATCACATGCTCATACTTGGTGCTTTTCTGGTTATCAGGAGCCAGGCTGTGGCCCTCAATGGTGCCGATCACCGTCAGGCAATAAATGGCATGGCGGCCCTTGGTGGCGGGCACAATGCCGCTGTCCGTGATCAGGTCATGTTCCAGCCGCATGCGCTCCAAATTCTTGGCGTCCTTGGCAGCATGGGGGGCGGGTTGTTGTTTTGGGGTACGTTTTGGCATGGCGGGGGTCCTTTCCTTCCGACAGAATCGGTGCGCCGGGCAGTGCAAAACCCGGCTATACCCTGACAGTATGCCCCGCTGGTACGCTTTTTTATGCACAGAGGGGCGCGACTGAGCAAAAAAAGCGCGGAAAAACTTAGATAAAAAATTGACAATCGGCACAAGATTGATTATACTTTTACTAGAATTTACATCGGAATCACACAAGAGGCAGGGTGTTCCCTTTACCCCTGCCCGGAGAACGGGAGATTAGTCTTTATGTCATCAACAATGCAAAACAAAGCATCGTTGCCCGTGATCAAGCGGCTGCCCAAATATTACCGCTACTTGAGCAACCTGCAGGCAGATGGGCGTGATAAAATTTCTTCCAGCGAGCTGGCCCGCATGATGGGCACCACCGCCAGCCAGGTGCGACAGGATTTCAACTGTTTTGGCGGTTTTGGCCAGCAGGGCATCGGCTACAAGGTGGATGTGCTGCTTACCGAGATTGGCAAACTGCTGTTTGGCAACGGCGAGCTGCTGCCTACCGTGCTGATCGGTGCTGGCCGCCTGGGCACGGCGGTCTCCAGCTTTATCAGCCGCGATACCAACGGCTACAAATTGATTGCCGCGTTTGATGTCAACCCCGCCCTGGAGGGCAAGGAGATCAGCGGCGTAACCATCCGCCCACTGTCCGAGCTGGAAAGCTTCTGTGCGGCGCACAAGCCGGTGGTCGCCGTGCTGTGCGTGCCGCGCCAGAGCGCCATGGACCTTTCGGACGAGCTGGTCCGGCTGGGTATTCAGGGCTTCTGGAACTTCAGCCACTATGATCTTTCGGTCGTTTATCCGCAGGTCACAGTGGAAAACGTCCATTTGGGCGACAGCCTGATGAGCCTTGGCTACCGGCTGCGCAGCCATGATGAATAAAAGCCGGGCACACAGCACATGACTGTTTCCGGCGGGGTGTACCCCAGCGCCTGCCCCGGCATGGGTGCAGGATCCTGTGGTACACCCCGATTTTCATGCTGTTTTTCACTTTATTTTAATAAGGAGCCAAACATGGCAAAGCTATATTACCGTTACGGCGCAATGAACAGCGGCAAAACCACGGCGCTTTTGCAGGTTGCTTTCAATTATAACGAGCGCGGCATGCGGGTGCTGATTCTGAAAGCCAGCGTGGACACCAAAGGCGGCGATCGTATTGTTTCCCGCCTGGGGGTCAGCCACAAGGTGGATGTGCTGGTCAGCCCGGACATGGATATCCTGGATATCGTCCGGGCCGATATCGCCGCCCATGGCAGCGCCCCTGCCTGTGTGCTGTGTGACGAAAGCCAGTTCTTTACCCCGGCGCAGGCCGAGCAGCTGTTTTTGGTCACGGTGGATCTGAACATTCCGGTCATCTGCTATGGGCTGCGGGCAGACTTTATGAACCGCGGCTTCCCCGGTTCCACCCGCCTTCTGGAGCTGGCCCACACGATCGAGGAGATGAAAACCATCTGTGCCTGCGGCCGCAAAGCCACCTGCAACGGCCGCAAGGTAAACGGCGAGTTCGTGTTTGAGGGCGCCCAGGTTGCGATTGACACAGTGGATGCTGTAGAGTATCAGAGCCTTTGCCCCCAGTGCTGGTACCGGGAATACCGCGCTTTCCTGAAACGCCACCCCGCGCACCAGTGATCCATTCTTTTATTTCAATCTGTGTTCCGCCCTTTTATATAAGGCAACACCGCACAATTCCCGCCTTGCGGCTTAAGCACCGCTCCGG
>ERZ857951.1275-NODE-1275-length-27318-cov-4.254447_pt1 | contig 27318 bp, 23 predicted proteins | sample MGYA00519759_ERZ857951 | MGnify/ENA primary metagenome ERZ857951 (study PRJEB31778, sample SAMEA3449377) | human gut metagenome | biome: human gut; feature: human-associated habitat; material: faeces | place: United Kingdom | collected 2010/2012 ...
ATGCCGGTGTCCGGATGGCAGATTTCCACATAGCAGCGGTTGGCGATGTGCAGGCCCGTCTTGTGAAAGCATTCATAGCCGATGCAGCCCACGTCCGCCGTGCCGTAGCCCTGGCGCATGATCAGGTCGTATTTTTTTTCCATCTGGGAGCGCATTTTTTCCGAGAGACGCTCGCCGGTGACGAAAGCCACTTCCAGGAAAAGATCCTTGCGCAGATTCAGGCCCTTTTCCTCGGCCTTCTGGGCCAGGTGCATGAGGAAACTGGGCGTGCCCACATAGCCGGAGACGCGCAGCTTCTGCATGATGTCCAGCTGGGTGGCCGCGTCGGACGGCCCGGCCGGGATCACCGCACAGCCCAGGTTGCGCAGGGGTTCTTCAAACATCAGGCCCGCGGGCGTGAGCTGGTAGTTGAAGGTGTTCTGCACCGCGTCGCCGGGGCGGAAGCCCACGGAATAGAAGGCTTCGGTATAGCCCCAGTAGTCCTCTCCCCGGTCTTCGGGATCGAAGATGGGGCCGGGCGAAAGAAAGATGCGCTTGAGTTCGCCGATGTCCTTGGTCAGCAGCCCGCCCAGACGCGGCCCCATGGACTGCAGAAAGATCAGTTCTTTCTTTTTCAGAATGGGGATGTGCTTGATGTCCGAGAGAGTCTTGAACTTCTCCACATTGAACTGCGCGCGGTCAAAACGCTTTTTGACGTCTTCCGAATAGCGGTAGGCGTAAGAGAGCAGATCCTTGAGCTGGATCAGGCAGTATTGGCGGCGCTCGCTCTCGTCGAGCACTTCACGGCGGCTGTAAATGCCTTCAGTACGGTCTTTGCGGGTCATGACGTTCGCCTTGTAATATTGATGGGAGGCACCATATGTAAGCAATGATCTGTACTATTGCAAGTATTTTTTTATTTATATTTATATTTCAATATGTTACATGCAAATAAAAATGATTCTTGATCATGCGCACGGCGATGAACCCATGCAGCGGGCCGGTTACCGAAGGACATCCGGCTTCCGGGGTCACCGCGCATGCCGCGACCCTGATTCTATGTGGTTGCGCCCGGAGCACCGGCGGCCTGGTCGATTTTGGCTTGCCGGGCTTTTTCCTGGTCCACGGCGCGTTGCTTCAGGCTGTCGTAGACCGGCGGCGAATTCAGGCAGTTGGCGGCCAGGGCGGCCAGATAGGATGTGACCACAATGGCCGGGGCGTTGTGCAGCGAGCCGGTCATTTCGATCAGCAGGGCCGCGCCGGTGAGCGGCGCGCGCACCGTGGAGGCAAACAGCCCGGCCATGCACAGAATAAGCAGGGTAGCGCCCTGTTCCGGGCCGATGCAGTTCAGGGAGAGCAGGGCCGAGGCCGCGCAACCGCCGGCCAACGCGCCGCCGAGCAGCATGGGCATGAGCAGGCCGCCGGCCACGCCAGAGGCGAAGCTCACGCAGGAAAACAGGATTTTGGCGGCCAGCAGCAGCAAGAGCGCGCCCAGCGGCAGGGCCAGGCCTTCCAGATCCAGCGCGCCCGGACCAAAGCCCACCAGCACCTGGGGGTAGAAGTAGAGCAGCAGGCCGCTGATCAGAAAGGGGGCCAGCACGCGCACGGGCTGGGGCATCAGCGGGCTGCGGTCGGCCCAGTGGGTCAGGCGGATCAGGATGGCGTTGTAGGCCCCGCCCAGCATGCCCACCATGCCGCCCAGCAGGGGCACGATCCACCATTGCAGCAGGGAGAGCGCGCCCGTATTGTGGAAGGGAAAAACCCGCCCGAAGCCAAAGAGCACTTCGATCACAAACCAGGCTGAGGCGGCGGCCAGCGCGGCAAACAGCAGCATGGGCGCGCTGATCACGGTTTTCATTTCCTCAAAGGCGAAACAGAGCCCGGCGGCCGGAGCGCCGAAGGCCGCCGTGAGCCCGGCCACGCTGCCGCCGATGAGATAGCGCGGCATGGTCTGGGCCTTGTCGTCATGCCAGATGCGGCCCACGCCGCAGCCCACGGCCGCGCCCATCTGGATGCAGGGCCCTTCGCGGCCCACGGAAAGCCCGCCGCTCAAGGACACCAGGGTGCCCACGAATTTGGCCCAGATGACCGTGACCCAGCGCATGGGCAGATGCCCGGCCACGGTCAGCTCCACCTGGGGGATGCCGCTGCCGCTGATCAGCGGTTCATGCCGCAGCAGTTGCCAGGCCAGAAGGCCGAGCAGAACCAGCGCCACGAAGATGCTCAGGCCCACCAGGGGGTCGGACAGGCTGTGGCCGTGCACATAGTCCACAACCGCCGTATTGATCAGGGTGTAGGTCTGGCGAAACAGGCCGATCACCGCGCCGGTGATGCCGCCCGTGACCAGGGCCTGCAACATGAGCCGCCACACGCCCAGGGTGCGCAGGGCTTGCATTTCACGTAAAATCGGGGGGACTGAGGCACGAAATTGCACGGGAACTCCTTGGCTGGGCTGCAAACAACGCGAGTATGGCCGGAAGATGCGCAAGATTCAAGTTTTCGCGGGAAATTTCCCCAAAAAAGGCTTGCCAAAGCCGCGCCAAGCGGGTACAAGACTTTCCCACATGGGCCGAGGTAGCTCAGTTGGTAGAGCAGGGGACTGAAAATCCCCGTGTCGGCAGTTCAATTCTGTCCCTCGGCACCATAGATTTCAGAAGGCCGGAAACTGAAGAATCAGTTTCCGGCCTTTCTTTTATTCGGCTTGAGACCGCGCTGCGAGGTGGCTCGCGCGTTTATCCCTCTTCGGGCTGGAGGCGAAAATCCGCCACCAGCGAGCACAGGCTGTTCAGCGTGTCCAGGGGGGCCATCAGGGTGTCGCCCAGCAGTGTCACGGCGTAGCCGTCCATGCTCGCGCCCGTTTCAAAGTGCTGCAGGAGAAAGATCAGGGTGTGGAGATGGTTGCACGTTTTGTCAAACATCTCCTGCCAGCTTTGGACCTGGTGTTGCGCGAGCAGTATCCGCTCTTCCTCCACAATATAGCCGGGGACGCGGTAGGTGCGGACTTCCGAGGGCTTTTCGGCGGCGGGGGCGTCGCCGGGTTCGGCCACGGGCGCGGGCGGGCCTGCCGCCAGCAGGGCCTGGGCGGTTTGTCGCAGTGTTTCGGCCAGGGCAACCAGATCAGGGAGGGACCGCGCCGAAGGCGCGTCCGTGAGGGGATGGGACATAAGGCACTCCATTGGTTTTAGTATCGGCATTTGGCGATGAGAAATGCCGGGACTCAACTGCGCCCAATGGAACGCTGCTCGTATTCCCCCGAAGGGTCTTGTATTCGGAGCTATCGACCCGGCAATGCATGCTGTGGGCATGGATGCCCGAAAAGAAACCCAGCAGTGTATGCCGGGCAGATTGCGCGCCGCGTTTATCCAGCCGCGCCCGCTGCCATTGGAAGTAGTGGAAAAAGGATAAACCGCCCCCCGGCGGGCGTCAAGCCGTCGGGGAGGGATGCCCGGCAAGGGCATCCCTCCCCGGGTGGGGAAAGTGTTCCATGTCCTCAGCGCAAGTACCTAAAAAGCCGTATTTCCGCCGATGACGCCCGCGTAGCTGGAGCGGAACTGCGTGCCCCAATGCCCGTTCATCCTGGTGAGGATGTAGAAGGATTCAAAGGCGACGATTTTTTCATGCGCGGGCGTGTAGCGCGAGAACTGCACGGCCATGTGGATTTTATCCTCATCGGCCTGGATCATCTTGCGCCGGTCCCACTTTGTGTAGCCCCAGCCGGAGGCTTCGCGCAGGCGGCTGACGTCATTGTCCCGGGCGTAATCTTCGGGCGTGTTCCAGATCTGGACCGCGAGGCCGCCCAGGCGCATGTGCGGATAGTGCAGGCTTTGCGCCCAGCGCAGGGGCGAGCCGCTGTTGAAGGTTTCCATGAATTCGTCCAGCGCGGCCATGCCTGCGCGTTCCAGTTCGATCCATTGCGGCGTTCCGGGGGTGGCTGTCATATGATCCTCCTTGTATCCGGGGTTGCGGGTATGGGGATTGCCGTGCGGCGGGCTCAGGCCGCGCCGGTGAGCTTCCAGAAGGGATAGAAGACGAGGATGAGCACGATCAGCGCCATAAGCGCCCGCCAGGCGAAGACCATGACCATGTCCTTGAAGTTGATGTAGCCCGTGGAGAACATGTACAGAAAGGCCGCGTATTCGTAGGGCAGCACGTACTGGTCCAGGCCGAGCATGAAGGCGTAGGCCGGGGCCAGGGGATTGATGCCCAGGGCCTTGGCGATTTCCGCCAGCGGCACGGTGAAGGTGCTTACGGCGGCCACCGGCGTGAGCAGGAAGTTGAGCCCCGCCCCGGAGAAGAAGGAGGCGATGACAGTACCCAGCTCTCCCTTGCCCTGCAGCAGGGGCAGCACTGCCCGGGCGATGCTCTTGTCCATGCCCGTGGCCTGGGCCGCCGCGCCGATGGACATGCAGCCCACGATGAACAGCACGGAGGTCAGGTTCAGCGTGGCGAACTTTTTGCCGTCCACCAGGTCAAAGCCCGGCAGAAAACCGACAAAGCCCACCACCATCATGATCCAGCCGATGTTGATGCCGTGCCACTTGTCCGTCATCATCAGGACGGCCAGCACAGCGAAGAGCGCCAGGGCCTTCTTTTCGCGCAGGCTCATGGGGCCCAGCCCGGCGTACTGCTCTTCCACCCAGACGCGGGCGTCAACAGTGCTCTTGGGCCGCATGACCAGCCGCAGCACCACAATGGACAACACGCTGTAGACCACGCTGGGCGCGAAATTCTGCAGAAAATACTCCAGCCATGACACGTGCACCCCGGCCGTGGCGAGCATTTGCAGATTCAGGGTCACTTCGCCCGCGCCCGTGTACAGGCCCATGCGGGGCCCGGCCACGGCCAGGTAACCGGCCATCAGCAGGGTGGATGCCTCGCGCGAGCGGGCCTTGAAGCCCATGGCGTCGCAGATGCCGATGCAGATGATGCCCAGCAGGATGCACTTCCCTGTGGATGTGGGCATGAGCGGCGCAATGATGAAGCCCGCCAGCAGAATGCCCCAGAGCAGGCGGCGGAAGGAGCTGCCCGTGACGTGCAGGGCCCAGAGGGCGATGCGCCGGGCAAGCCCCGTATGTTGAAGCACCAGGCCGGTCATCAGCCCGCCGAGGATCATCCAGCCCATGGGCTTGGTCCACGGTGAAAGCACCTGAGCGGGCGTGCCCACCCCCGAGAGAATATAGCCCATGGGCAGCATGACAGCCACGAGCCCGTCGGGCAGCAGGGAAAAGCCCCAGAGACAGATGGCCAGCACTGTGAGGCTGAAAAACCAGCAGGCGGGCCGGGGCAGGCCGGCGACGACGCAGACGGCCAGAATGACCGCCGCGCACAGCAGGGAAAAAATCCATTTCAGATGTTCGTTGCGGGTGGGAGGGATCGCGGCCGCGCCGCCCATGCCGGTGGCTGCGGTTTCCGTGGCGTGTGTGACGTTCATGCCCGACCTCCATCATGGTTTCCGGTGCGGTGGCGCTTCCCGACTCTCCGAAAGCGGCGTGGGAAGCTGGAACGGAAAGAGCAAGAGCGGTGCCAATATGGATATTTATTTTTTATTGTGTATAATCAGTGTGTTGTTGTTCTCCATTCCAAATACGCTTTTTTTCGGGCTTGTTTGTTACATGGATTTTGTCCAATATCTGGATTAAATCTGAAAACAGGACCAACAAATGATCCATGATCCGCAAGAATCCCTGCCGCAGGCTCTGGCCGCGCTGCTGGCCGTGGATAAAATCCGCTACACGCGGCAGGCGCTGATTCAATTGGGGCCCTGGCCGCCCTCGGCCGTGGACGAAGTTTTGCGTCTTTTCGCCGCGCGGGGCCTGGCGCGGCCGTCGCGCTCGGGGCTCTGGCGGGGACGGGCCGAGGCGCTGCGCGCTTTTTCGCGTGAACGCGCGCCGGAAACCACGGCGCGTCCGTTGTTGCGGGCCGTGGCTTCGTTGGAGCGCGGAGCCGTTCTCGACGGCTGCGAAATATTGCTGGAAGAAGTGCGGCATACCCTGGACGACGGGCGGTGCGCGGCGGTGCTGGCGCTGTTGGACCTGCTGCTGTCCGGCCTGCGCCGATGGAGCGGGGACACGGAAGAGGCGGAGGCGCTGCGGCGCTATCTGAGCGTGTTTCGCAGCGTTCAGGGCATTTCCATCTATATGGGCAAGAGCGGCCAGGAAGTTTTGGATTTGCTGCCTCGGGCCCGCGCCGCCGCCGAGGCGCTGGGGGACAGGCGCGTCACCCTCATGCTGGACCTCACGGAGGCCAGCCAGCGTCACCTGACCCGGATGCACAATACGGAACGGCCATATGCCCTGCTGGCCCGTACCCTGGCCTCCATCAGGGAACTGGGCGACCCGGACATTCTGGAGGAGGCCTCGCACAGCATCGGCATCCTGCATTTTATGCAGGGCGCGTACAGCGAGGCCCTGCCCTATCTTGAAACCGGCGCTGTGAGCCGGTTCACAGCGCATTTCAACTACTTTGAAGAAGCGCGGTTGCGCTATATCGGCAGCGCCGCCTGCAGTCTGGGCCTTCCGGCCAAGGCTGCGGGCATTCTGCTGGCCGGGCTGCGCGAAGCGCGGCTGCGCCGTAACCGACAGACGCGGAAATGGATTCAGACCCATCTGGCCGACGATCTCATGCGCATGGGGCGGCCCGACGAGGGCCTTGCCCTGCTGGATGAGCTTCTGCTCTGCTGCGACCCGGCCACGGAAACCACTCTGTGGATCTGGAACATGCGCTCGCTGGCGCACTATCATTTTCTGAAAGGGCGCGTCGCAACCTCGCACAGGATTTTTTACGCCAGCATGCGCTATTGCGTGCGCATGGGGCTCCAGCGCCCCTATTACGGCTTCACCTGGCTGTTTGATATGCTTTGGGCCTATGAATGGCAGGGCCTGCCCCGGATTCCGGGCTATGATCTTGAAGATGAGCTGACGGCCGCGCAGCAAAGCCCCAACCGCCATCTCAAGGGCGCGGCCTTGCGCATTCGGGCTTTGCAGGCCCGCGCCAGAGGGGTGGACCCGGCCCAGGTGCGCGGCCTCCTGGTGCGCGGCCTGACCTATGCCAAGCGGGTGGGCAGTCCGCTGGAGATCGCCCGCTGCCGCCTCGCCCTGGCGTATTGCCTTTCGCGGCGGCGCGCCCGCCAGGCCGAGCTTCTGTTTTCGGCGGCCAGAACCGTGTTGCGGCGCTATACCCAGTATGACTGCCCTGACGGGCCCGGCGGCGGGCAGGACGCGCCTTACTGCCCCGACGGCCGAAGCTGCCTGCGCCGCTGCCGGGAAGGACTGGAGGCCCTGCCCGCCTGGTCGGATCTGGACGCCCATCTGGCCGACATGCTGCGCATCGTCAGCGAGACCTTTGAAGTGGAGCGGGCGGCCCTGTTCAGCCCGGACGCCGAGGGACCGGTCATGGTGCGCAATATCTCGCGCCTGGAGCTGGAAAGCCCGACCTTCCGCCCGGTGCTGAAAAAGGCCGCCGCCGTCATGGAGGCGGCTTCAGGCGAACCCGCGCGCGCCGCGCGGGGCACAGGAATATATCTGCCTCTGGCGGTTCCCAATGCCCGCCCGTGGCTTCTTTTTCTGCAATGCGAGTTTTTCGCCGGCCACATCAGCGCCCAAGGCACGGAAATATTCCGCGAGCTGGGCGGCTTGCTGGCGCGGGAGCTGCAAACCGCCCGGCGTTTGCAGGAAGGCATGCGCAAGGCCCTGTATGCCGTGGAAGAACGGGGCCGCGTGGCCGCCGAGCGCATGGCCGCCCTGGATGAGCCCTACTACGGGACCGGGCTCGACGACGTGTTGCGCCAGGCGGACAGCACGGCCGTCACCGACGCGCCGGTGCTCATTCTGGGAGAAACCGGCGTGGGCAAGGATCTGCTGGCCCGGCGCGTCCACGCGCGCAGCGGCCGGGCCGGAGCCTTTGTGCCCATTCATCCGGCCAGCATTCCGGAGCAGCTTTTTGAAAGCGAACTCTTCGGGCATGAAAAGGGTGCGTTTACCGGAGCCTGGCGGCAGAAGCTGGGCCATCTGGAAGTGGCGGACGGCGGCACGCTGTTTATCGACGAAGTGGGTGAGGTGCCCCTGCCCATGCAGACCAAGCTGCTCAGGGTTTTGCAGGAGAAATGCTTTATGCGGGTGGGCGGCATCCGCGAGATCCGTTCTGATTTCCGGCTGGTGGCGGCCACCAACCGGGACCTCAAAAGCATGGTGGCTCAAGGGCGCTTCCGGGAAGATCTCTACTATCGTATTTCCGTGGTGCCCCTCACCCTGCCGCCCCTGCGCGAGCGTCCCGCCGACATTCCCCTGCTGGCGCGGCGCTTCGTGGAGATGTTCAGCCGCCGTTACCAGCGCCCCGTGCCTCCCCTGGAAAAGGAAGAGGCGGAACGCCTGCGCGCCTATGCCTGGCCCGGTAATGTGCGGGAACTGAAGAACGTGGTGGAGCGGGCGGTCATCCTCCACTCCGGCGGCCCTCTGCATCTGTTGCGCCCCACGGAACCGCCGCCGCTTCCGGCGGAAAAGGCAGCTCCGCCCGGGACGCTTTCCGGTCTGGAATGGGAAGATTTGCCGAGCCTGGAAGAATTGCAGCGCCGCTACATCCGCCATGTGCTGCGTCTTGCCAGAGGCCGCGTGGACGGCGAGGCCGGGGCCCTGCGCATCCTCGGCATGAAGCGTTCGACCCTGTATGCGCGCATCCGGGCCTGGGGCCTGGACGCGGTTTCGCAGCTTTACGGCAGGGAGAAATAGGGCCGCCGGCGGCCGAAGCCGCCGGGACCGCAAAGCAATGTCGCGGGATGCGCGCCTTTACCGCATGAGCAGCGGCACCACCAGGCCCACCAGCACCAGGATGATCGCGCCGCCCAGGCGGGAGGAAATCTGGGCAAAGGGCATCAGCACCATGCGCCGTGACGCCGAAAGCACGGCCACGTCGCCGGTGCCGCCCATATTGGCCATGCACAGACCGGCGGAAATGGCGGATTCGATGAAATGGAAGCCCACCAGCACGCCGCCCAGGCCCGCGCCGAGCACCGCGCCCAGCACCACCGCGATGACCTGGAGGGTGTTGACGATGGAAAAGGTGTCGATGACTAGGGAGAGGTCCGTGTAGGTCACGCCGATGCCCACCAGCAGCGGGGCGGTCATGTACTTGGCCACGAACCTGAACCAGACCGTGCAGGACTGCTCCACGGATCTGGGCAGCACGTGGAAGATTTTGAACACGGCCACGCTGAGGATCATCAGGGCGTAGTAGTGGATGCCGGGAATGACCATGGCGGCCAGGCGTCCGAACAGCATGAAGGTGCAGGAAACCAGCAGACCGATGCCTAGGGCCGTGTAGGTGACCGGCAGGCTTGTCTCGTCTTCCGCCGCCGGAGCCTCGCCCTTGAGCAGCTGGCCTTCGCCGGACAGGCGCGGGAATGCCTTGCCCAGCTTGTCGAGCAGGCCGCCGGAAATGATGGCGACCACATTGCCCAGGGCCACCGGCGGAATCAGCATGGAGAGGATGTCCTTGAGCGCCGTGTCCGGGTTGCTCTGGTGCAGGATTTCAGCCATGGGAATGGCCCCGGCCCCCATGCCGCCGCCCATGATCGGGAAGGAGACGTAACTGATGCCTTCGCGCCAGCCCGTACCGGCCAGCAGACCCACCAGGGCGGCCAGGAGGGCCGCGCAGACCACGGCGGCCGTCAGGGGGACCACGTAGCGCGCCCCGGCCTTGACCAGCAGGCGGGCCTCGATGCCCAGAATGCTGCCGCAGATCAGGGCGCAGATGTAAAAGGTCAGGAAGTCGTCGGCCTGCATGAAGGTGTCGATGACGGCCTTGGTCGAGGCCGGCATGACGCCGCTGTATACCAGCAGGGCGCTGCCGAAAATGACAATAAGGGGCCCGCCGCCCAGATAATCCTTGATCAGCGGCAGGCGGTCGCCGATGTATTCCAGCAGAAAGCCCAGCACCATGACCACGGCGAAGCCGCCCACCATGCCTTTGGGCAGGGCGTCCAGGTACATGGCCGCCACGACCACCACGCTGATTCCCAGAAAAACAGGCCAGCTTATGCCTTTGATTTCAATGTCCGCTATTTGCATTATGTACCCCTGAAAGAAATATATTCTGTTATAGATAAGCATCTTTCAGGGTTGTCGCCAGAGGTATGAAATTTAAAAAAGCGCGGCGGAAGTTATGCAAGGGGGCTGATTCGCCGTCGGCGCGGCCTGGGACTCACGGTTCCAATCCGTTCCTAGCGGGCAAGAAATAAAATGAAGCCGCCGAAGGCGGGCAGAGCCACCATGGCGATCTTGAGCAGTATCTGCGGGGCCAGGCGGGTGAGCTTGGCCCCGAAAAACGCGCCGATCGTCTGGCCCAGAAGCACCTGGCCGAAAAGCAGCGGTTCCAGATGCCCGGCACTGAGAAAACCCGCTCCGCCCAGCACCGCGATGGGCAGGATGACCAGCATGGTGGTGCCCACGGTCTGATAGAGAGGCGCGTTGAAGACCAGCAGCAGGCTGAGCTGGATGAAAGAGGCCGCGCCCACGCCGCAGGCTCCGGAGATGAGCCCGTTGATCAGGCCGGTCAGACCCGCCAGCAGCCAGAATCTGCCGCCCCTGGGCGTCAGGAAGCGCTGGCGGAAGAGCGGGCTGTGGGGGTGGAAAATGCGCAGATAGATCAGCAGGGCCGACAGCAGCAGGGCCGCGGCGGTGAGCGGGGTGAGGACGACCGTGTCGAGGGAGGAGGAAATCAGTGCGCCGCAGAACGCGCCCACGGCCCCGAACAGGCCCATGGCCAGACCCAGGCGGCGCAGCACGTTGCCTTCGCGGAAATGGCTGTACGAGCCGGAAAGCGTGGTAAAGGCCATGGCCGCCAGGGACGTGCCCAGGGCCGTATGGATGGGCACGTCAAAACCCACGGTGAGCAGGGTGATCATGACCCCCGCGCCGCCCGCGCCCACAAAGCCGATCACCGCTCCCAGCAGAAGCATGGCCGCGAAAACAAGCATGGCATTCCCCGTGCTGAAAAAAACGCCGCCCGGCGGCGTTGGGATGCAATAGCGCCAAGCGGCGTCGGAGGCAAGGGCCGGGGCGGTCCGTGCGTAGCGGAGGCGGCTTTGTGCGTGGGGGAAAAGCAGTGCCTAGAGCGTTTTGATATTGAAAATATCTCAACGCGCTGTGCGGATTTTCACGGAAAATCCGCACAGCGAAATTATCGCAAGGCGAATTTACTTCGCCGTTAAGCGATAATTTTAAGCGCAAATTGCTCTGGAATATGGCGACGGCGCCGTGAAAACGGCATGGCTCAGGCATCGGCGGTGAGCAGATCCGGCGGCAAATGCCTGAGGATCCACTGGGCGCATTCACGCGGATTTTTGCCTTGGGAGTCGCAGCGCAGATCGGCCCAGGCCGCATACAGGGCCTCCCGCTCACGAAAGATGTCGTCCAGGGTCTGGCCCGGCGCGATGGCCAGCCCGCGCTGGGGATTGCGGGCTATGCGTTCTTCGATCACGGTCAGGGGCAGGTCCAGATGGACGATGGGGCCCAGCTTCGCCAGGTGGCGCATGGCTTCCTCCCGGTAGACCACGCTGCCGCCGGTGCCGATGACCGTGCGGTTGGCCTTGATGGCCCGGATTACCGTGCATTCCGCATCCAGAAAGGCTTCCTTGCCCAGGGCGTCAGTCACGTCCTGGAGGCGTACGCCGTATAGGGCCTCAATCAAATGGTCGCTGTCCAGAAAGGCCCAGCCCAATTCGCGCGCCAGCACGCCGCCCACCGTGGACTTGCCCGCTCCGGCCATGCCGATGAGGACGATGCAGGGGGCGAGTCGGGCCGGGGCCGCGACGAGATCGGGCGTGGGCATGTTTTCTCCTTAGAGTATTTAACACTTGAAATACCCGCTTACGGCGAGCAAGGCCCGCCTGCTCGCATTTCGTGACAAGGATTTGCGGACAAATCCCTGCGGAGCCGTTGGCGCATTTCATGCGTGAACTGCTCCGGAGCATTTAACGCTTGAACGGCTTTGGAGCTGGATAGGCTTTGAATTTGTGTTCAATATCAGGCGGCATTGTCTTCGCGGCAACCGTTTAGCTGCTCCCGAGCTTCGTGCCCGGCTGATTTCGGAAACTCTGCCCAAGCCGGACGGTGGTGTCAAGGAGCATGGGGCGGAAGCGGCAGCGGAAAAATATTGCCGCGAAATCCGGAGAAATGGGGGTTCCGCTCTAAAGTGGCTGGGGAGCGGGCCGATAAGCCGGGTAGAGGTGTAGTCTCATGCGCATGTTGATTGTCTTGACTGTTTTGCTGGGCCTGGCCGCGCCGGTCCTGGCTGTGGAATCCCGCTCCCTGCCCTCGTCCGCCGTGCCGGGCTATCTTGCCGGGCCGCAGGCTCCGCTCGTGTCGTCGCCCACCGTGGGCGCTCCGGTGGTGCCGTTGCCGCCGCATCTTCCGGCCCGGTTGCCCTCGGGCGGCGTCAACCTGGATGAAGCCTGGATTCAGGACGGCGGAGCGCGCCTGTACTGGAATACGCTGGTGATCCCGCGCCAACTCCGGATGGGCGGCGCGAGTTTTGTGGACCCGGCGGCCGTGCCGGAACTTCTGCCTGTCGACAGCGACAAGGTCGTGCGACCCGCGCGGCGGCGCGTTCCGGCCAGAGCCGTGACTTCTGCGGAAAAGCAGAAGCCCGGGCAGCGGACGGCTCCGGCAGGGGCGGGTTCCACCACGCTCAAGCTGCCCGCAGCCGCCGCTCCGGCCGCCAAGAAGGGGACCTCCCCAACGCCGTCGCCCGAGGCCGACAAGCCTGTGGTGTCAAAGCAGGCCGCGCCGTACAGCGGTCCCGCGCCCGCCGTGGCGGTTCCGCCCGTGCCTCTGCCGATTATGCCCGCGGACCCGGTCGCGCCCAAGGCTCCTGCGACGCCCCGTTGATCCGGAAAATTTCTCCGGGCATTGCGGAAGGTCGACCGGCTGTCGAGGCCCGGTCCGGGCGGCCGCGCGCCTTTTTCCGCCGGGACCGGAGCGATCCTCGTCATGTGCGCCGCTTGACGAGGGGACGGCGGGCGTGTATGTAGCTTCTTCCATATATTTTACCGTTCAGGGTTCAGACCGTTTTGTGCAGCCGTGCGGGTATGCCGCCGGCGCGAAACACGGGTAAAACCCGCAGCATCCGCGTCCGCCCCTGTTTCCGGGCCGATAGTTCCGGAGTCCGGCAACCTGCCGCGCCATTGTTGCGGGCGGAGTGCGTAAAAAAGAGAAGGGAGCAGAGTCATGAAAAGAACATACCAACCCAGTAAAATCAGAAGAGCCCGCACCCACGGTTTCCGCGCCCGCATGGCTACCCCCAGCGGCCGCGCCATTCTGCGCCGCCGTCGCGCCAAGGGCCGCAAAAACCTGAGTGCCTAGCCGGACGGGTATGACCGCCCTTGTCGTACGCCGGGGGCTTTTGTGTCGCGTCTGACCTTTCCACGGCACGTCCGTGTTCGCCGCAGGGCGGAATTTACCGCCTGTTATGAGCGGGGCAGACGTTACCATGCCGAGCATTTCCTCCTGTTTGTGCTTCCGAGAGAGCATGTCGGCGATTGTACGCGCACGGGCATGGCTGTTTCCCGCAAAGTAGGCAATGCGGTGGTCCGCAATCGCGTCAAGCGTTTGCTGCGGGAGTTTTTCCGTTTGCACTCCGACCTCCTGCCGGTCCATGCCGATCTGGTGGCTGTGGCGAAAAGGCATACCGGCGGTGACGCGCTGGACCTTTCCCGCGTGACCGCCGAATTTCTGCCGCTGCTGCGGCGGATAGCCCGGCGCGGGCGGGCGGCCGAAGCATGCGATTGAATCGAAAACGCCCCACGGGCCGAGCGGCTCCGAGCCGTCGCGGTCCGTGGGAGGGCGTCTCCTTTGGGGGCGCCGGGCCGTTGCCGCGCGCGACGGCCCGAGGTGGGGTGTGATGAAAATGCTGCTGCGCGGCCTTTGCGTTTTGCCCATACGTATCTATCAGCGCTGCATATCGCCGGTGCTGCCCCCCGCCTGCCGCTTTTATCCTACCTGTTCCGCCTATGCCGTGGAGGCCATCCTGCGCCACGGCGTGTTGCGCGGCGGCTGGCTGGCGCTGCGGCGTCTGGCCCGCTGCCATCCTTGGGGCGGTTCAGGTTATGACCCTGTTCCACCCCCACGGCGTCGCCGCGACGTCCCGCCTCTGTCCCAGGAGTGAGCGTCCACATGCAAGACAGCAAAAATTTGATTCTGGCCATTGTGTTGTGCTTAGTGATTCTTTTCGGTTGGGGACGTCTGGCCGAATACATGGGATGGGTGCAGACGCCCGACCCGGCGGCGGTGGCGCAGCAGCAGGAGGCCGTCCGTCAGGAGGCGGTCAAGGCGGAACAGCACAAGGAAGAAGCCGCCAAAGCCGCGACGTTGCCCGTGTTCACTCCGGCTCCCGGCCGCGACCTGACCGTTGATTCCCCGCTGTACGAAGCTGTTTTCTACACCGGCGGCGGCCCGCTGCGCTCCTTCAAGCTCAAAAAATTCCAGACCGGTCTCGCGCCGGATTCGCCCCTGGTGAACATGGTGGACGAACGCACGGCCGCTGTGGCGCCGTTAGGCCTGGTGATCAACAGCCAGCCGTCCTGGAGCACCGGCCAGTGGTCGCTGGACAGCGGCGAGCAGAACCTGAAGCTGGACGCCGGTCAGCAGGGCGCGTTGCGCCTTGTGGGCGTGGTGGACAACCTGCGCGTGGTCCGCGAACTGACCTTCAACGCGGACTCCTATCTGATCAAGGAAAAAATCCGGCTCATCAATGCCGGGGATCAGCCCCGCAGTGTGCGTGTGAGCTACACCGTGGCCTCCGACGCCAGCAATGCGGCCGGCGGCCGCTATGATTCCATGCGCGTGGCCTGGGACAACGACGGCAGCCTGTCCGAGGAATCTTCGGGCAAAACCCTGGAAAGCACGGGCGTGCAGGCCACGGGCAAGATTTACTGGGCCGGGGCCATGAGCACTTATTTCCTGTCCGCCGTGCTGCCCGGCGAAACCAACAACGTCACGGTCAAGGGCCTGTTGCAGAAAACCGTCTACCGCACCGCCGTTGAAGAGCCTGAAAACCTTCTCGCGCCGGGGCAGGAAAAGGAACTGACGGTTTCCTACTGGCTGGGCCCCAAGGACCGCACCCAGTTGCTGGCCGTGTCCGACCAGCTGGCCAAGAGCATCGACCTGGGCATGTTCAGCATCATCGCCAAGGGTCTGCTCTGGTTGCTGGAGTTCTTCCACAAGTACGTGCATAACTGGGGCGTGGCCATTATTCTGCTGACCATCGTGATCAAGGCCGTGTTCTGGCCCCTGACGGCCAAGAGCTATGCGTCCATGGAGAAGATGAAAAAGCTTCAGCCCATGATGACGGCCATCAGGGAAAAGTATAAGGACAACAAGGAGCTCATGAACAAGGAAGTCATGGCTCTGTACAAGACCTACGGCGTCAACCCGGCCAGCGGCTGTGTGCCCATTCTGATCCAGCTGCCGGTTTTCTTCGGCCTGTACCAGGCCCTGCTCACGTCCATTGAGCTCAGACACGCGCCGTTCATCATGTATCTGCCCTTTACGGACAAGCTCTGGCTGGCCGACCTTTCGGCCAAGGATCCCTATTACATCACGCCGGTCATCATGGGCCTGACCATGTTCCTGCAGCAGAGGATGAGCCCCCCGGCCACGGATCCCACCCAGCAGAAGATCATGATGTTCCTGCCTCTGATCTTCACGGTGCTGTTCCTGGGCTTTCCCTCGGGCCTCGTCATCTACTGGCTGGTCAACAACATCCTGTCCATCTTCCAGCAGTGGCTGATGATGCGTAAGAACAAGGCCGCCGCGCGGGCCGAGGCGTAGAACGGTTCAGGTGTAGAGGTAGAGCGATTCACGATTGAACTGTGTAATATTTCAATCGAAAAACGCTGTAAAAATGTTGAGCCGCGCGGCAGGGATTTGCCCGCAAATCCCTGCCGCGTGTTGCCTGCGGGCGGCCTTTCCCGTCCGAAAAGGCAATGCGGGATTTTAAAGATGCGCCCGCTTTTATTGTATCTGACTGCAAAAATTCGAGCATGGTTATGCTCTCAATTTTCGCAGGATCGTCAGCGAAAAAATGTGGTTTTTCGCTGACTCACGGCGGCTGCGTCGCCGCAACGCCCTATGGGGTTTGTGCGTCTAGAGCAGATTGCCTTTGAGAATTGACATCCTCAAAGTTTTTAAGCCGCCCGCTCTGCTGTCCTCGCCCGTAAAGCTCGAAGACTCGCTAACGGGCGAGACAACCGCGCAAATAAATTGCGCTTACGCCTTCGTGGCGGGCGTCTGCTTATGCAGCCGCCAGAGCAATTTCAAAGTGAAATCGCTCTAATTTGAAAATTAGACATGAGGCGTGGCCGGCGTATGCCGCGTTGGAACATCCGTCGTGCTCCGGCATCGAGCTGATTTTGTCCTCTCTGTGTGAGTGAGGTTCGTTATGGAAGGGTTCAAAGAATTTCAGGGCAAAGACCTGGACAGCGCCATCGAGGAAGCCTGCGGCTACTTCAACACGGCGCGGGAAAAGCTGGAGATTGAAATACTCCAGGACGCCAAGTCCGGCATTTTCGGCATCGTGGGAGCGCGCAAGGCCAAGGTGCGCGCGCGCAGGGCCCATCTGCGCGAGGCTGTGGAAAGCATCCTGGGCAAAAAAGGCGCTGCCGCCCCCGACGAAGAAGGGGAGTCCGCAGGCGCGGCTCCGCGTATCCCGGAAAAGAACGCCCGGCAGGAACGCCCCCGGCGCGGGCGGGAGCAGAGCCAGGAGCGCGGGCGCAAAAACGCCGCTTCCATTGCCGCTGAAGAGCCTTGTGCCCGCGCGGCGACGCCGCCCGAGTCCGGCGCGGCTCCCGCTGGGGAAATGGAAGAGACGGCCCAGGCCGCGCCGTCCATCCGTTCCGCACCGGAGCCGGAAGTGGGTGCCCGCGCTGACGTCGCTCCGGCTGGGGACGAGAATCGTCCTGAAGGCCAAAGCGAGGAGCGGGAAGCCGCGTGCGCCGCAGGCCGTGACGAGGCCCGCGCGGAAACACGCGCAGGCGGGCGGCGGGAATCCGGCCGCGCTTCCGGGCGTGCCCGGCCCCGGCGCGAGGAAAGCCGCCCTGGAAGCCGGGAAGGAACGCCCGGCGAGGGACTGGATCTGTCTGGGGAGGATCTGGACGAAGCCGGTGAAGGTCTGCCCGTGACGCCTGTGGAGCAGCTGGATGCCGTCCGTCTGGAGGCTCTGGTTCAGGAGGCCGTGCGCGAGCTGGTGCGGCCCATTGTGGGTACGGAGATGTGCCTCGACGTCAAAGTGGGCGAGGGCCGGGTGCAGGTCTGCGTGGACTGCGACGAGGACTCCGGCCTGCTTATCGGGCGTGAGGGCCAGACCCTGGCGGCTTTGCAGTATCTGGTGTCGCGCGTTGTGTCGCGGGGTATGAATGCCGCCGTGCGTGTGCAGCTGGACGCCGGGGAATACCGTCGGCGCCAGGACGAAAAATTGCGGGAAATGGCCCTGGCCCTGGCTGAAAGGGTGCGCCAGAGCGGACGTTCGTATTCCACGCGGCCCCTTTCTTCCTATCACCGGCGCATTGTGCATGTCTGCCTCCAGGACGCCGGGGATGTGCAAACCCGCAGCACCGGCGACGGTCCCATGAAAAGAGTGGTCATCATGCGCCGGAAGCTGGAAAAAGCGTAGCGGACGATTTTGGAGCAATTTCAAAGTGAAATTGCTCTAACGCCGCACCGTGTGCCAGCTTTGAAATTTGTAAAATTTCAAAGCTGACGATACGCTTACTCCGCCGTTCAGCCCGACTGTCCTCGCCGTAAAGCTCGTAAGCACGCTGACGGGAGAAGCGACAGCGCAAATAACGTGCGCTTACGGTTTCGTAGTAAAGCATTCCAACGTTGAGATGCTCTAAAATGCTCCAGGGAGCAAAGCTGTCCATGTCCACCATTGCCGCCATAGCCACGCCTCCCGGAGCCGGGGGCATCGGCATTGTGCGCCTTTCCGGCCCGAGGGCCAAGGCGTTGCTGGCGCGCATGTTTCTGCCCCTTTCGCCGCGTTTTGAAAATTTTCGCCCTTGGTTCCTGCACCGTGGCCGGGTCCTGGACCGGTATGGTGAAGCCCTGGACGACGTGCTGGCCGTGTTCATGCCCGGCCCGCGCACCTTCACCGGCGAGGATATGGCCGAAATCCACTGTCACGGCGGCCCGCTTATTGTCCAGGCCGTGTTGGAAAGCATTCTGCGTCTGGGCGCGCGCCAGGCCGAGCGGGGCGAGTTTTCGCGCCGGGCCTTTGTCAACGGGCGCATGGATTTGAGCCAGGCCGAAGCCGTGGCCGAACTTATCGCCGCGCCCTCGCGCGAAGCCCTGCGTTACAGTCTGAACCGCCTGGACGGCCTGTTGGGCCGCCGCGTGCTGGCTTTGCGGGAAGAACTGGAAGCTCTGCGCGTCCAGGTCTGTCTGGCTGTGGATTTTCCCGAGGAAGAGGTGGAATGCCTTGCCCCGGCGGCCTTCGGCCGGGCTGTGACTGAAGTGGCCTGCTCCGTGCGGCGCCTGCTGGCCGGGCAGAAGCGGGCCCGCGTCATGCAGCTGGGAGCCGTCGTGGTCCTGGCCGGAGCGGTGAACGCGGGCAAATCCAGCCTGCTCAATGCGCTGCTGGGCCGCAATCGGGCTTTGGTTACGGACATTCCGGGCACGACCCGCGATTTTCTGGAAGAAGCCTGCGATCTGGACGGGCTGCCCGTGCGCCTCACGGATACCGCCGGTCTGCGCCAAACCGAGGAGGGCCGGCACGGCGCGGATGCCGTGGAAGCCCTGGGCATGGCCCTGAGCCGGGAAAAACTGGGCGAAGCGGATTGCATCCTGCTGGTGCTGGACGGCGCGCGCCTGGGTGAGGCCGGAGCCGCCGCGGAAAGCTGCCCCGACGCGGCGGCACGCCAGGTGCTGGAACTGGCCGGAGATACGCCCGTGCTTCTGGTCTGGAACAAGAGCGACCTCTGCTCGCCGGAATTGTTCCCGCCGCGCTGGGCAGACGGCCTTTCCTGTTGTAAGGTAAGCGCGCGTTCGGGCGACAATGTGGACGCTCTGGCCATGACTCTGCGGCAGGCCCTGCTGGCCGACGGGCGCGACAGGCCGCCGTCCGACGGCCTTGCGCCCAACGCGCGGCAGGCACTGGCTCTGGAAGAGGCGTTGGCCGAGCTGAAAGCTCTGGAAGCGGACGTCCGCGCGGGCCAGCCCTATGACTGCTGCGCCGTGCGCCTGGATACGGCGGCGGCGCACCTTGGTGAAGTGACGGGCCTGTCCAGCCCTGCGGAAGTGCTGGACAGGGTCTTTGCCCAATTCTGCATCGGCAAATAAATGCATATGGACCTGAATATGCTGCGCCGCCGTTTGAGCGGCGATGAAATCAACGCCATGCCCCTTTGTCATTATCAGGGGCCGGTGCATGTGATCCGCGTGCTGGAAGACTGGAAGCAGGCCCTGCCCGATCTGCGCGCGGACGGCGTGCTGGGCTTCGATACGGAAACCCGGCCCACCTTCCGCAAGGGCAAGGTCAACGCGCCCTCGCTGATCCAGCTCGCGACGGAACGGGCCGTCTACCTGGTCCAGCTGGCCTGGCTGCCCTTTGGCCCGCATCTGGCCGAGATTCTCGCCGATCCAAACATCATCAAGGCCGGTGTGGGCATCCGCGACGACATGCGTGAGCTCTCCAGGCTGCACGACTTTGAGCCCGCCGGTCTGGTGGACCTGGGCAATGCGGCCCGCGCCCACAAGCTGTCCAGCCAGGGGCTGCGCACCCTGGCCGCCAATCTTTTCGGCTGGCGCATCTCCAAGGGCTCGCAGTGTTCCAACTGGAGCCTGATGGAACTGAGCCAGCGCCAGATCGCCTATGCCGCCACGGATGCCTGGATCGGACGCCTGATTTTTCTGCGCATGCGCGAGTTCGGCCTCATTCCGCCGGTTCCGGCCAGTCCGGCCAGCCTGGTTGTCCCGCGCGCAACCCCCGGACCGGAGAGCGACGCATGAACAGCGACGGCCAGAATCGTGGGGCGGCTTCCCTGCCTCCCCCTGCTTCCGGCCTGATCCCGGCCCTGGGGCCGCGCCTCGTTTTTTTTACCGGCGGCACGGCCTTGCGCGATTTAAGCCGCCAGTTGGCCCGCTATACCCACAATTCCGTCCATCTGATCACCCCCTTTGATTCCGGCGGCAGTTCCGCCGCTCTGCGCCGGGCTTTTGCCATGCCCGCCGTGGGCGATATCCGCAACCGCCTGCTGGCCCTGGCCGACAGCGCCGTGGTGCCCCGGAACGTGCTCGATTTCTGCGCCCGACGCCTGCCCGAAGAAGGGAATGCTGAAGCCCTGCGCGCCCGACTGCGGGCTCTGGCGGCGGTGGAGCATCCGCTTTGGGCCGCCATGCCGGAGATCTTCGCCGGGGCCCTGCGCCTGCACATGCGTTTTTTTCTGGAGCGCATGCCCCGGGATTTTGACCCGCGCCTTGCCAGCCTGGGCAATCTGATCCTGGCCGGGGGCTATCTGCACCACAAGCGTAATTTCGGGCCGGTCCTGGCCTTTTTCAGCCGCCTGCTCCAGGTGCGCGGGGTGGTGCTGCCCATTGCGGGCGAAAGCCTGCATCTGGCGGCGGAGCTGGACGACGGTTCGCGCCTGGTGGGCCAGCACCGCTTCAAGGAGCTGACGCGTCCCGTGCGCCGCCTTTTTCTTACGGTGCACGAGCCGGACCGCGCCGGGGCCGCCGTTCATCCCCAGACGCCCTGCCGTCCGCCTCTGGCGCCCGCCGCGGCCGCCTACCTGCGTTCGGCCGGGGCCATCTGCTATCCCATGGGCAGTTTTTACACCAGTGTGCTGGCCAATCTGCTGCCGCAGGGCGTGGGCCGCAGCGTGGCCGCCGCGAACTGCCCTAAAATCTTCATCCCCAACTCGGGCCATGATGCGGAAGTGCACGGCCTTTCCCTGGTCGGGCAGGTGGGCATGCTGCTGCGTCATCTGCGCGAGGATGCGTCCGAGGCGCGCACTGAAGAGCTCCTGCACTGGGTGCTGGTGGACAGCCGGAACGGCCGCTACGAGGGCGGCTTGGGGCCGGAAGTCCGCCACGCTCTGGCGGATTTGGGCGTGCCTCTGCTGGAACGCGACATGGTCTGCGAGGGAGATCCCCAACGGCATGATCCGGAATTGACGGCCAGAGCCCTGCTGGGCCTGTTGCCCGACGGCGGACGCGCCGGGGAATCGGAGCTGGGATGAACGCGCGCGAACTCCGCGTTGATGCTGCACTGGCCGGACAGCGACTGGACCAGGCCCTGGCCGCGCTGACGCCCGAACTGGGGCTGCGCGGCCGCCGCCGGTTGATCGCGCGCGGCGCGGTGCTGGTCAACGGCAGGGTGGGAGATGCGGGGTGCCGTTTGCGGCCGGGCGACGTCCTTGCCCTGCGCGGCACGGAGGACGGAACAGGTGCGACGCCGTGTTCCGCGGACATGCCGCGCCTGCTCTCCCGCCAGGGAGACTATTGTTTTCTGTACAAGCCTGCCGGGCTGCACAGCGCGGCCCTGGCCGGGGACAACGGCCCCAGCCTGGAGGCTCTGTTGCCCGTCTTGCTGTCGGAAGAGAGCGGAGGGCGTGCGCCGCGGCTCATGCAGCGCCTGGATTATGGAACTTCGGGCATTGTCTGCGCGGCCTTGGGGGCAAAGGCGGCTCAGGCCTTCCGTGTCGCGGAGCGGGCGGGCCGGTGCGAAAAGCGCTATCTGGCCCTGCTCAGAGGGACACTGGCCGGGCCGTCCACAGTCCGGCTGGCCCTGGATACGGCGGATCGCCGCCAAAGCCGTGTGCTGGCGGACACGGACGACACGCTCCGCTGGACGGAATTTCTGCCCCTGCACGTTTGGGGCGGCGCGGCGGCAACAGGTCCGCTTGCGGGCCTGGTCCGGGATACGGCGCACGGCGAAAGTACTTCTTTCGCGTCCGGCGCGGGCGAAGGGGAAGATCCCGGCGGCCTGACCCTGGCCGCCTGCCGCATCCGTTGCGGCGCGCGGCATCAGATCCGGGCACACGCGGCGGCCCTGGGCCATCCCCTCTGGGGGGACGGCCTGTATGGCCGGTCGGATCAATCCGGCCCGGCCGGAAAGGGATTCTTTCTGCACCACGGGGCCCTGCTGCTGCCCGGCGCGGCCTGCGTGCAATCGCCGCCCTGGCCGCTGCCCGAAGCCCAGGCCGGGGCGGTCAGGAAATGGCTTGAAAGCCCGGCTCAATGCGGTATACTGAGGCGTGGGCATCGCAACAGCCCGGACCCGCATCAGCCGTAACAGGACACACACCTCGTCCGGCCTTGCCGGTGACTCTTTTACCAGGAGAGCGCATGTTTGCCGCCTTGCTACCCAAGTCCGCGCCTTTTTTCGCCATGTTGCAGGAGCAGAACGGCTTGTTGCGCCGCATGGCCGGGTTGCTGGTCGAGATGCTCGAAGATCCCTCCAAAATGGACGACGTCCATAAAGAAATCGCCTTTCTGGAAGAAGAAGCCGACCTGCTGCACACCCGGATCATCCGGGCCCTTTCCCAAACCTTCATCACGCCCATCGACCGCGAAGACATCCTGCGCATCAATCAGGAGCAGGAAGAAGCCATGGACTGCTTGCAGAGTCTGAGCACCCGCCTGCATATTTTTGAATTCACTCGGGTGCGCTTTCCGGCCCTGCAAATGGCCCGGACCATCAGCGCCATGCTCGACCTCACCCGGCTGATGCTGGAAGGTCTGGCCCATCGGCGCGACTGCCACAAAACCCGCGCCTTCCGCACGCTGCGCGGCGAATGCGACATGCTTCTGGCCGTGGGCCTGGCCGAACTGATGGACGAGCAGCAGGAGGTCACGCCCGCCCTGATCATGCAGATTCTGAAATGGAGCCAGGCCTACGAGCGCATGAGCATGCTGCTGGAACAGGTCAACACCCTGGCGGAAACCATTGAGGAAGCGGTGCTGAAAAATGTTTGAGGTGCCCCTCCTTCTGGCCGTCATCGTGTTGGTGGCCCTGGTTTTCGACTTCACCAACGGCGCGCATGACTGCGCCAACGCCATCGCCACCGTAGTGTCCACCAAGGTGGTCACGCCGCGTTTCGCCGTGGGCGCGGCGGCCCTGCTCAATCTGGGCGGAGCCCTGCTGGGCACGGAAGTCGCCAAGACCCTGGGCAGCGGCATTGTGCTGCCGCATGTGGTGGAAGGCAGCCACGTGCTGGTACTGGCCGCCCTGGTGGGGGCCATCGCCTGGAACTGCATCACATGGTATTACGGCATTCCGTCCTCGTCCTCCCATGCCCTGATCGGCGGGCTCATCGGCGCGGCCGTGGCCGACGAGGGCTTCGGCGCGCTCAATGTCAGCGGCATTGTGGACAAGGTACTGATCCCCCTGGTGGGATCGCCTCTGGCCGGCTACATCGCCGGTTTTCTGATTATGTGGCTGATTTACTGGATTTTCGGACACGTCCACCGCAGCAAGGTCAACTGGACCTTCCGGCATCTGCAACTGGTGTCCGCCGGGTTCATGGCTACCAGCCACGGCCTCAACGACGCCCAGAAAACCATGGGCATCGTCACCCTGGCTCTGGTGATCTTCGGCGAGATCGACAGCGTGGAAGTGCCCCTCTGGGTCAAACTGGCCTGCGCCGGGGCCATGGCCCTGGGCACGGCCGTGGGCGGCTGGAAGATCGTCAAGACCATGGGCCACCGTATCTTCAAGCTGGAGCCGGTGCACGGCTTTGCCGCCGAAAGCTCGGCGGCTCTGGTGATTACCGGGGCTTCGTTGCTGGGCGCGCCGGTAAGCACCACGCATACCATTTCGGCCTGCATCTTCGGCGTGGGGTCCACCAAACGGCTCTCGGCCGTGCGCTGGAACGTGGCGGGCAGTCTGCTCGTTGCCTGGACCCTGACCCTGCCCGCCGCCGGGATAGTCGGTTTCATTTCCTACAAGTTGCTGCATTTCATCTGGAATTGACGGGCTGATTCGGGGCGATACGGCCGTGTCCAAACGCACAAAAGCCGTTCTGCTTTTGCAAGCTGAACGGCTTTTGTGCGACGTGACGTCTCACCCTGACGATAAACTGAGGGCAGCCCAACCCGAGAATGTCAATTCTCAGGGCTAATCTGCTCCAGGGGCCATCCGGGCTCGCGCCCGGCGGTGCGGATGTGGGGGGGGATGATTCAGCGATTGCTGTTTTCGCGTTCTTCCTGGCAGGCGCGGCAAAGGCCCACGCCGGGCAGCGCATCCAGACGTTTCTGGGGGATGGGATCGCCGCATTCACGGCAACAGGCCACGCCGTCGATCCATTCCGGTCCGCCGCGATCCATGGAAGCGCGCGCCCGCACCAGGGCGGACTCCCTGTCCAAGCGTTCCAGTTCGGTGGCCTGATCAAACACGTCCATCACTGTCTCCTTGCTTCTTGCGATAAGGCTGTTCGTCTTGCTGGTTTAGGCTCAGCCATCCTTAAAAGCGCCTGCTGCAAAGCCGCCTTTTTCCGTGCAGCTGCGTTACAAAAAAGAAATTGACCTCGCGGTATGTTCAATACAGCTTCGCCCAATTTCTCCTTTGCGCCTTGCTGTCCGAAAAAATTCAGCTTTTCGCGGACGGCGTTTTAATGAAGGCTGAGCCTAGGCAAAGTAAGCGGCAACCCCGCCGGGGCGGGGTTGCCGTAAGTTTTTCGCTCTATTTTTCCAAAGACCCATGCTCTTAGCATAAGGGGGCGATGCTGTAAATCATTGATTGCCCGTCAATTCGCCCGGAGCACATCTTCCAGCACGCGTACAAAGCCGTCCAGATCCGCCTGGTCAATGGTCAGGGGCGGCAGCAGGCGCAGGGTGACGCCGTGGCTCAGGTTGCAGATGTAGCCCCGGCGCAGCAGTTCTTCCCAGACCGGTTGGCCGTCGCCGGTCAGTTCGATGCCCAGCATCAGGCCCACGCCGCGCACTTCACGGATTTTCTCGGGCAGGCGCTGTTGCAGGGCCGCCAGTTCTTCCTTGACGTGCGCGCCCAGAGCGGCCGCGCGTTCTGCCAGATGGTCGCGCAGCATGATTTCCACGGTTTTGGCGGCCACCGCCGAGGTCAGCGCGCCGCCGCCGAAGGTGGTGGCATGGCTGCCCGCCTCAAAGCCCCGGGCCATTTCGTCCGTGGCCAGCATGGCGCCCATGGGCAGGCCGTTGGCCACGGATTTTGCCATACTGATGGCATCGGGCTGAAGATTGTAGTTCTGGAAGGCCCAGAATTTGCCGGTACGGCAGAGCCCGGCCTGGACTTCGTCGCAGAGGAAGAGGACGTTCTTTTCCCGGCAGAGGGCCTGCACTCCGTGCAGATAGTCCGCGGGCAGGGGCACCACGCCGCCCTCGCCCTGCACCACTTCCACCAGCACGGCGGCCGTGGCGGGCGTGATCGCGGCCCTGAGAGCTTCCAGATCACCGGCGGGCACCTGCTTGAAGCCCTCGGGCAGGGGCGTGAAGCCCTTGCTCAGGCTTTCGCGGCCCGTGGCGGCCAGGGCCCCTAGGGTGCGGCCGTGGAAGCAGCCGCCCAGGGTAATGATTTCATAGGCGTCGCGCTGCTTGACCGTGCGCATATAGCGCCGGGCCAGCTTGATGCAGGCCTCGTTGGCCTCGGCCCCGGAATTGCAGAAAAAGGCCTTGCCGTGGTGGCTGGTGGAAAGCAGCAGCTTGGCGAGATCCAGTTGTTCCTGCTGGTAAAAGAGATTGCTTACGTGCCAGAGTTTGCGGGACTGGCGTTCCAGAGCCTCACAGACTTCGTCGTTGCAATGTCCCAGGCCCGCCACGGCGATGCCCGCCAGCAGGTCCACATATTCCTTGCCGTCCACGTCCCAGAGGCGCGCGCCCTTGCCGCGCGCGATAGCCAGCGGGTAGCGGCTGTATGAGCGGCAGAGCAGGTGTTCTTCCTCGGCTTTGACGGCGTTGAAGGCTTGCGACATGGAATTGGACTCCTTATGGGATTGCGTCTGAAAAGGGTTCACCTCCAGCGGGCGGCCCGGCTGACGGCATGTCCCGTTTTACCGGTGTCGTCGCCGTTGGCGGCGGCAGGATACGAAAATCATGCGCGGCGAGGCTGCGGCCCGCTTCAACGGCCCGTGTGCCCGAAACCGCCCGCGCCGCGCCGGGTGGCGGCCAGTTCCGGCACTTCCTGCCAGACAGGGCGGACATAGGGCTGAAAGATCAGTTGGGCCATGCGCTCGCCGCGCTTGAGTCGTCGCTCTTCCCCGGAGGTGTTCAGAAGCATGACCAGGATTTCCCCGGTATAGTCCGGGTCGATGACGCCCACGCCCTGGGCCACGGTGAGCCCGTCGCGCGCGCCCAGGCCGCTGCGGGAGTAGACAAAGCCCGCCAGACCCGGCTGTTGCGGCTGCACGCTGAGCCCTGTGGGCACGCACAGCCGTGCGCCCGGCGCGATATGCGCTTCGGGCGTGTCCAGGCAGGCCCGCAGGTCGAAACCGGCGGAAAGGGCCGTGGCCGGGGCCAGAAAGTCTTCCCGTTCCTGGGCGTAAAGCTCGCGCGCGCCGGAGCGGACAAAGGCGACATGCACCGGGGCTTCGGCTGAAACCGGGGCCGGAGTCTGGCCGGAAATGAGAGGAGTAGTTGTGGTCTTCACGCCCAGTCATGTAGCGCAGGAAGGCTGCGGGGGCAAGTGCGCGGGGGCGCGCAGGCGTCATATTTGTCGTCCGCGGGCGGCGGGGTGAAGTCAAAGGAGGAGGGGAACCAGGCGGCATAGAGATAGACCGCCAGCAGCATAAGGGGCACGGCGACCGTCGCCGAGGCCAGGGAGAGCAGCAGGAGCACAGTGCCGCGCACTGCCCGGCGCAGGAGCGGACGCGCGGCGTACAGCAGAACCGCCGTGGTTACCAGGGTGGCAAAAAATTTGTTGACGGCCGAAACGGACGGGTCCAGCGCGCCCGCGCCCCAGAACAGCAGGCAGGCAAGCAGCACGCCGGGCGCAAACAGACCGAGGAACAGGCGGAATTCCTCCGGCTCCAGAACCAGTTTCGCCAGCCAAAGCATGCCGGCGAGAGCCAACAGCAGGCCGCCGAAAAGCATCAGAGCGGTTCCCATGCCGCACCTCCGGGAAGATTGAGAATGACGGCCGCTGCCGGGCAGGAACGGCCCGCGCGGGCGTATGTCCAACATACGCCGACATTCCGCACGGGGCTAGTGTCTAAAGTAGATCAACTTTGAAATTTTACAAATTTCAAAGTTGACATTCCGGCGAAAAACGTGGTTATCGCTGCTGTCGATCCCCATATGGTTCCGTTGTCGCCAACGGGGACAGCCTTAGAATCCACGCCGCGTTGCTCTCGATGCCTGTACGCCCTTTGGGCTACAGGCACGG
>ERZ857951.1278-NODE-1278-length-27292-cov-3.547748_pt1 | contig 27292 bp, 25 predicted proteins | sample MGYA00519759_ERZ857951 | MGnify/ENA primary metagenome ERZ857951 (study PRJEB31778, sample SAMEA3449377) | human gut metagenome | biome: human gut; feature: human-associated habitat; material: faeces | place: United Kingdom | collected 2010/2012 ...
GCAGCCGCCGAAGCGGTGCTTAAGCCGTAAGGCGGGAATTGTGCGGTGTTGCCTTTGTTTTTTCGTCTTTTTATTTTACCCTATCAGCCGCCATTGCGCAAGGGGGCGGTAAAGATTCCGGTTATTTCCGCCTGCATTGCTCTTTGGAGCGCAGCAGGGCTGATTTTGCGGTGCAGCACACCCATTTTTGTGGCAAAACCCGGAAAATGACCGGGATTTTAGCGGTTAGTAATAACTAACGCATTGACAACAAATTTTCCGCATGGTACACTATTCAGGCAATAAGGGAGTAGTCGGCGCGGCACTGGGCAAGAGCAGCCGTGCAGTTTTGCCAACACAATGAGCTAACAGCAAAGGCTCTGGCACTACTTGAAATGACGAGACTTATCCGCACAGGGTTCACCTGCATGCTGTGTGCAGGTGCTGGGCGGATAGGTCTTTTTTGTTTGCCCGGCTCTGCCCTTGGATTTGATTTGGAGGTATTGGGGTATGAGTTTGTTTGACTTGATCATGATCGGCATCAGCCTTTCGATGGATGCGTTTGCGGTTTCCATCTGCAAGGGGCTTTCGGTGCGCAAAGTACAGCTGTCCCACGCGCTGATCTGCGGTGCCTGGTTCGGCGCGTTCCAGGCCATTATGCCGTCCTTTGGCTACTTCCTCGGTTCCCGGTTCGAGCACCTGTTCAACAGCGTTGGCCCTTGGGTTGCCTTTATCCTGCTGGCTGTGATCGGCGTAAACATGGTGCGGGAAAGCTTTGGCGGCGATGAAACTGTGGACAACGATTTTTCCGCCAAAGCCATGCTGCCGCTGGCCGTTGCAACCTCCATTGACGCCTTTGCCGTTGGCGTTGGCTTTGCCGCAATGGAAGCCAACATTGTGGTTGCTGCCCTGCTGATCGGCTGCACCACCTTTACCCTGTCTGCCATCGGCGTTAAGGTTGGTGCCGTGTTTGGCGATAAGTACCGCGCCGTTTCGGAGCGCATTGGCGGCCTTGTGCTGATTTTGATCGGCCTGAAAACCTTGATCCAGAGCTTCCTGTAAAATTTGGCTTTCTCTTATTTCCGTTATTCTGATAAAACAGCTGCCCGCATCCTTTCCGGTTTTTGGCCGGAGTGATACGGGCAGTTTTCTTTGGGATTGATCCTGCACAAAAAAGTCCCGCCCGGCAGCGAGGGGTGCTGCGGGCGGGACTTATTTTTTATCAGGGGGTATTCTGACGCTTTAAAATAAATTACTTTCTGCTGTGCTTTTTGCGGGAGTTTTTGCCCTTTACAGCAGGCTTAGCAGCCTCAACAACCGGCTTTGCAGCTTCCACAACGGTCTTAACGGCTTCGTCAGCGGCCTTGGCGGCAGCCTTGACAGCAGGCGTCTCGGCAACTTCCTTCACGGCCTTGTCGGCAGCTTCCACAGCAGCCTTGACAGCGGGCTTTTCGGCAACTTCTTTTACAGCCTTCACAGCTTCATCGGCAGCGGCCTTAACGGCGGGCTTTTCAGCAACTTCCTTGACAGCGTCGGTGGCCACGGCAGCAACGGCAGTGGCAGCCTCGGCTGCCTTCTTTGCGGTGGTCACAGCAGCCTCGGCAGCCTTTTTGGTGCTGGTCTTGCAGGTGGCCTTCTTGGCGGTCTTAACAACCTCAGCGGCAGTTTCGGCAACCGGCTTATCGGCAGAAGCCTTCACGGCGTCAACAACCTCGGTAGCAACTTCGGCAGCAGCCTTGGCAGCGGCGTCAACGGTCTTGGCAGCGCTTTCAGCGGCAGCCTTCACTTCAGCCTTTGCTTTAGCGGCGGTAGCCTTGGCGCTGGTCTTGGGCTTGCGGGTCACTTCGTTGATGGTCCAGTACTGGTTATCGCCGTTCACATCGGCCCAGATCTGCAGGACTGCACCGTTTTCGGTGTTCATGTTGACCAGATCCAGGCACTTGCCGGCCAGGTTGGACTTGATCTTTACGCGGCCATCATTGGCGGGCTCCACGATCCACAGCTGGCTGGAAGCGTTAGCGCCTTCCCACTGGTGAACATGGGTGCCATCGGTCACGCCGGAGCAATCCAGGTCCATCATCTTGCCGGTGAAACGGTTCTTGATGCGGTACACGCCCTCGCCGGCGCGCACAAAGCTCCACTGCTGCCATTCGGCGTTGGCATTATCCCACAGCTGGATCTGAGCTCCGTTCTCGGTGTTGTAATCCTTTACTTCAACAACCTTGCCGTTTGCAGCGGCGATGGTATAAAACTTATCCTCAGTAATAACGGTCTGAGCAATTTTCTTGGTAGCCATGTATAAGCTCTCCTCTCAGTTTATCGTGTTGGTTGTTCAGTTTTGTACGCCTGCGGCTGGCAGTGTTCTGCGCAGCCCCCCTCCAAAGCGTCATCTATATAAAAAGGAGTGCTGTGTTGGTTCAGCCTCCTTGTGTTCTCCTCTATTATAGCCAATTATTCCCACATCGTCAAGTTTTGTGCGGCGTGACGGCATTTTACACAAAAACGCCGGGAAGGGTGGAATCCTTCCCGGTATTTTTATGGGGATTTTCCGTTTTTATGCCGATTGCGCTTTTGTTGCGCACTTATCCGGCAGAAAGGCTATTTCAGGAGTTTTCCGCAAAATTGCCGGTGTACAGGCGGTAGTAACGGCCCTTTTGGGCAATCAGCTCATCGTGGGTGCCGCGCTCAATAATGCGGCCCTGTTCCAGCACCATGATGCAGTCCGAGTTGCGCACGGTGGAAAGGCGGTGGGCGATAACAAAGGTGGTGCGGCCATACATCAGGCCGTCCATGCCCTGCTGCACCAGGCGCTCGGTGCGGGTATCAATGCTGGAGGTTGCTTCGTCCAGGATCAGTACCGGCGGGTCCGCAACAGCGGCACGGGCAATGGCAAGCAGCTGGCGCTGGCCCTGGCTCAGGTTGGTGCCGTCGCCGGTCAGCGTGGTGTTATAGCCATCCGGCAGGTGGCGGATGAACTCATCGGCGTTGGCCAGCTTGGCGGCGGCGCGGCATTCCTCGTCCGTTGCATCCAGGCGGCCATAGCGGATGTTATCCATAACCGTACCGGTAAACAGGTGGGTATCCTGCAATACAATGCCCAAAGACCGGCGAAGATCCGCCTTTTTAATCTTATTGATATTGATACCGTGTTTGCAAAAACACGGATGAAGCAGCGGAAGCAATCGCACTTAATAAAATACAGATGACAACAAAAACCAACTGTCCTTTATATTCTTTCATATAGGAGAACAACCTTTTAAGTGCTGTTTTATCAAACTGCATTTTCGACATTTCAGACTTTGCGGGCACACTTGCCAATGATTTTTGCTTTTTATTCATTTTCGCCATCTCCTTTCACCTGCGACCGATATACTTCCCGATAAATATTGCAATTTTTCAAAAGTTCCTCATGAGTGCCGACAGCATCGATTTTTCCGTCATTTAGAACAACAATTTTATCTGCATTCTGTACCGAGCTTACACGCTGTGCAATGATGATTTTCGTGGTATCGGGAATGTACTCGGCAAAAGCTCTTTGTATTGCAGCGTCTGTTTTGGTATCCACAGCACTGGTGGAATCGTCCAAAATCAAAACCTTTGGATTTTTAAGCAATGCACGGGCAATTCAAAGCCGCTGTTTTTGACCGCCTGAAACATTATTGCCGCCTTGCTCAATATAGGTGTCGTATTGTTTTGGCATGGCTTCAATAAATCCATCGGCACAGGCAAGATGACAGGCATGTTTTATTTCTTCGTCAGTAGCATTTTCATTGCCCCAACGCAAATTTTCTTTAATTGTACCCGAAAATAATTCGTTTTTCTGAAGAACCATGGTAACGGAGCTTCGCAGTGTATCAAGGTCGTAATCTTTGACATCAATGCCACCCAATGTCAGCGTTCCGCCTGTTACATCATAAAGACGGGGGATTAACTGCACAAGACTGGATTTTGATGAGCCTGTTGCACCGATAATGCCAACCGTTTCTCCCAAAGAAATCGTCAGATTGATATGGTCAAGCACCTTTTTATCGGCTTTGGACGCATATACAAAATCAACATCTTTAAAAGTGATAGAGCCGTCTTTTACAGCCATTACAGGACTCTTAGAATTTTGAATATCCGTTTTTTCATTCAAAATTTCTGCAATACGATGGGCGGATGCCAAAGACGTAGTAATCATAACGAATACCATAGAAAGCATCATGAGGCTCATCAAAATGTTCATGCAGTAGGTCAGAAGGCTCATCAGCTCTCCTGTTGTCAGGCTGCTTCCGACGATCATCTTCGCACCGAGCCAGCTGATCAGAAGAATACAGCTGTAAACGGTAAGCTGCATCAGCGGCGCGTTGAAGGAAAGGTTTTCCTCTGCTTTACAGAAAATTTTGTAGATGTTCTCTGCTGCTTTGTGGAACTTACTTGTTTCATGATCCTCACGCACATACGCTTTTACTACGCGGATGGCGGATACGTTTTCCTGTACGCTCGCATTCAGCTCATCGTACTTCGGAAATGCCTGATCGAAATATTTCATCGCGGAACGCATGATCAAAAACAGACACGTTCCGAGGATAAGAATGGCTACCAGATAAACGCTTGCAAGACGTGCATTGATATAAAACGACATAATCATCGCGATAATCATGCTCGACGGTGCACGCATGCACATACGAAGAATCATCTGATAGGCATTCTGCAGGTTGGTGACGTCTGTCGTCAGGCGGGTGACAAGACCTGCGGTGCTGAATTTGTCGATATTCGAAAATGAATATTCCTGAATGTTTTCAAACATGGCCTGACGCAGATTTCTTGCAAATCCGGCAGACGCTTTTGCTCCATATTTCCCGCCCATGATCCCGGCAAACAGACCGATGGCTGCTGCTGCCACCATGAACGCTCCCACCACGTAGATGTGATGGAGATCGCCTTTTTCTACACCATCATCGATAATGGATGCCATCATAAGAGGAATGATCATCTCCATGATAACCTCCAGAATCATAAAAATCGGAGTGGCAATGGAGGCTTTTTTAAACTCTTTTACCTGTGCTCCAAGTGTTTTTAACATGATGTCTCTCCTAACATATTTTTTACATTGCTTTTGAGCTGGTCGATGACACGGTAGAAGGTATCGAGATCTTCTTTTGCAATTCCTTCAATTGTCTGTTCTTCCAGAATATCGATCATATCTTTCGTCTTCTCGTGAAGCTCTCTTCCGGTATCGGTCAGCACCAGTTTCTTCAGACGTGCATCATAGGGAACGGACTCCCGTCGGATGTAGCCCTTTTTCTCCATGAGCTTTAAAATATTCGTCACGGTGGACCGACAGATCTTAAACTCCGCCTCGATATCCTTCTGGAAAATATCTTTGTCTTCGTTCCGGCACAGATACCCTAAAATCCATCCGTGCATGGCGGTCAGTTCATCGACCCCCCGCTCTCTGGCGGCTGCCATCAGATTCCGTGACAGTATATTGTCCAGTGTCCGCAGTTCGTGACCGATTTTTCTTTTTTTACAACACACGCTGCTTTTTTCCTCCTTTCCCCTTTGCTGTCGTCCCCATCTGTTCGTTATAAAACTGTTTGAACAAGGACTGTTCTATAAGCAACTGTTCTATAGATAACTGTTTCATATTAAACAGTTATCTATAGAACATTCTAGGAGGTTTTGTGGGAAATGTCAACCTGTTTGCGTAAAAAATTTGAAAAAAATGCTCCGGATAAAAGTTTTCCACTTTCCGCCCGGAGCATTCCGCTCGTTTATTCTTCGATTTTTCTTCTTAAATAGCTTCCCACCATATGGGAAAAGTTGCGGATGTCGCGCGCATATGCGAAATCCTTGCCGAAAATCTTCTGCTCCGCCATAAGCTCCGTCTCCTCGCCTACAAAGACCCCAAGCACCGAGACACCCTGCTGCCTAAGGCGCCGCACCTCAGTTGCCGTGTCATGCAGCGCATAGTCATCCCGGTACGGCTTTGGATTTCTCGCATTCGGCCGGTTCACCAGCACATCGTACGGCTTTCCGTCGCTTAAGAGGATCAGCAGCTTCCGGTCCTCCTGGCGTTTTAAAAGATCCATCCCCGCAGCCTTGACAGCAAGCCCGTCGCGGTTGTTTGATGATGTAATATACTCAAAAATATTGCTGTTCTTCTCCCGCGGATCGTCGTAATCGCGCATCCGGTGCAGAATCGTGTAATCCCAGAACGTACAGAAGCTCATCACGCGGAACGGGATGTGCAGGCGGCTTAAGGTCTCCGCCAGAATGTACGTCTGCAGTGTCACATTCTCCTGGCGCGGCCGCTGGGAACCGCTCGCATCCACGAGAATATCCACGACAAAATCCAGCGAATTCCGCCGCTGCTCCAGCCGGAACAGATCCGCATTCTGACTCCGTCCCACCTTCCACATCCGCGCGGGCTGTAAAATTCCGTGGTCTGCATCTGCAAACGACTGGTCCTCCTGCAGCAGCATCGCTTTTTTCAGTTCCTGATACAGCAGCGAAATGTTCTGCCGCACCGCGCGGTGCTGGTCGTAATAGGCATGAAGGTTTTTATCCTTCTGCTTCTGCGCGTAGGAGAGCTGATAATACTTTCCGACCGGATTTTTCAGCACACCCTCCGTGTAATAGAGGCTGCAGTCGCTGTGGATGCCGCGGCAGAGCTGGTAATTCCGGCTTTTCTCCTCACTCTCCGAGAGCCACGTTTTTCCGTAATTGCGCTGAATGTACTGATACATCCGTGCCAGCGCTTTCTCATCAACGACAACGACCTTTTTGGTATCGCTTCCCGCTGTTTTTTCTTTCTTCTCTTCCGCCTCTTTTGATGTGAAATTTGTCATATCAAGCGAAACTCGCTCCAGATATGTCTCGAGCCCGTCCTCGTACAGTTCCTCCGAAATGAAATCCTTCCAGGAATACTCGGTGAGCTCCTCGATCGTTACCGCAAGAACCGAGGCAAGATCACCGTGCTTTTTCACAAATGCGGGATCGACGACCTTATTGTACAGCTCGTCCGTCACCCGGATCAGTTCCATTGTATCCGCTGTTTCGGATGCGTGCTTCAGCAGCTCCATCCACTCCCGCGTTTTCCCCGAGTATGAAGGGCTTTTTCCCTCGTCCTCCTCTCTTCTTCCTCGCAGATACTCCAGTTTCAGACGACCTGTCTCATTTTTGGATAAAGATTCAAACGAGTGGTCCAGTATTTCCTCCGCTGCTCTCCTTCGAAAGCCCTTGACACCGGGGCGCTCGCTTTCGAGCCGCTTCGATACGACCTCCTCCGTCACCAACTGGGCGAGCATCATCAGTTCTCCCTCCGCTGCGCCGCTGTAAACCTTCTTCACCAGATACAGGCTGTAGGCTTCCCGATCAAAGTAACACGAAAAGGCACCCTGGCGGATCGTATCGTACAGCACCGTATCCGGCTCTTTCGCATACCGCTCCACGTCCGGGTTCAGCTTCAGCGTGTAGTCGCCGCTGACAGTCCAGACGAGATTGCGGATCCGGCTTTCCAGCTCCATCTCATGCGTTTTTAATGTTTCCTCTGTCACCATACGTATTTCCTCTAAAAAATATCCTGCGGCGTCCACTCTTCCGGAATCCGCGTGCGCACGACATCCCGCACGATCTCTTTTTCAAACAGGTCAAAGCATTTATTGACAATGCCGATCTGCACCGCAAGATACGGGGACAGCCCCTGACGCATCGTGCCAATCGCTCCGAACAGACCGCGGAGGTCGAGCGCGCGCGTGGTGATTTCCGCCTGTTTTGCCTTTTTCTGCAGATCGAGGTAAAGGCCGGCCAGCGCTTCGCGTGCCGCCGGTTTCAGATCCGGGAATTTTGACTGCATCAGATAAAACAGTGTCTCTTCTGTAAGCGGCGGCATGTCAATCACCAGAAAGCGGGACACCAGCGCTTCATTCAGCTCCCTCGTTCCCGCATAGCCGTAATTCATCGTTCCGATCATCCGCGCCGCCGGGTGAAGCGGAATTTTATCGTAGCCCGGCACATCGATGATACGGCGGTAGTCGAGCGCCGCGTGAAGAACACTGACCGCATCGTTTTTCGCCATGTTGATCTCATCGAGAATACCAAAGCCGCCTTCCTCGGCACAGCGGTAAATGCTGCCCTTCCGGAGTGTGACCTCCTGGTTCTGGAACGTATCGGTTCCGATCAGCTCGGCGCTTCCTGTGTTTACATGGAAGGAAACGTTGTACGTCGGTCTTCCGAAAACGTACGCCAGTGTCTCCGCCAGCACGTTTTTTCCCGTTGCCTTTTCGCCGGTCAGCAGCAGATTTTCGCCCTGCAGAAGCGCGGCAATCGCCATCTCCAGAATCTCTTTTCCGAAAAACGGGATTTCCGGCGTGCTCATGCGGTTCTCTAAGCCCTCCGCCACCGGATAGCTCTCGCGGAATCTCCGCACGCTCTCAATTAACGCCCCGCTTACGCCCTGTTCCTGTAAAAATGAATCGTTCATCTTCTATTTTTTAATCCTCTCTGTCGTTAAAATATCGCTTTGCTTCTCTATAGTATACGGGATCCGGCCGCTTTCTGCAAGGTCGGACTTTGGCTCACTGCCCGCACAAAAAGACACCGGAAAACAGGTTTTCGTCCCATTTTCCGGTGTCTTGCTTCTATTTTATCTTCGATTCATCGATCGCATTATCCACGGATTCCGGAAAGAATCTCCTCTGTGGAAGCTTTTGCCTCCTCGTCCAGGTTCTCTTTCTTATAGTTCTCATATCTCTGTTTGTGATGCGGATTCTCTGCCCACAGCTCGTCTGCGGCTTTTTTCCACTCAGCAGCATACAGATCACATTTTCCGCACAGATGCTCTGCGCTCTCCGGAGACTGCAGGTCGGTTGACTTCGCGCCGGTCTTCTCTACCATCTCACGCAGCAGTTCCGGATTTTCGAGCATCGGACATGGACGCAGGTGGTTGCGGTTGAACGGCTGTCCATCGCGGTATGCCTGGAACAGCGGCTGCTGCAGTGCTTCGATCAGGGAAACTTCGTTGATGTTGGCGCCGGAGTAATGGATGAAAACACACGGCTCCACATCGCCGTTTGCATTGATATGGCAGTAGTTTCTTCCTCCTGCGATACAGCCTCCGACAAACTCACCGTCGTTCTGGAAGTCCATAACAAAGATCTGTTTGTCGCTCTTATCGGAACGGATCTCACGCAGTCTGTGATAGATATATTTTCTCTGCTCAACCGTCGGCATCAGCTCCGGTGCAGCGTCCATGCCGACCGGCATGAAGTGGAAATACCAGCTGTAACGGCATCCGTGCTCGATCAAAAGATCCAGGAACTCGTCACTTGTAACGGTCTCGAGGTTTGCTCTTGTGTAGCAGATGGAAGTACCAAAAAGCAGACCGTGTTTTTTCATCAGATCCATGGCTGCCAGAACTTTATCGAAAATACCCTCGCCGCGGCGTCCGTCGTTGACCTCCTCGAAGCCTTCCAGAGACAGGGAGAAGGAGATATTGCCGAGCTTCTGAACCGCCTCACAGAACTCCTCGTCGATCAGGGTTCCATTGGTGAAGCAGTGGAATTCACAGTCATGATGCTCTTCTGCCAGACGCAGGATGTCTTTTTTGCGCACAAGCGGTTCGCCGCCGGTGAACATGTAGAAGTAGGTTCCCAGCTCTTTTCCCTGGCTTATGATATCAGAAAGTTTCTCATAGGAAAGATTCAGCTTGTGGCCGTATTCTGCTGCCCAGCATCCGGTGCAGTGCAGATTACAGGCACTCGTCGGATCCACCAGCATGGTCCATGGGATATTGCAGTTGTATTTTTCACGGTTCATACGGATCTGTTTCGTTCCGACGAAAGCTGCCTGGAATCCCAGGTTCAAAGCAGTCATTTTGATCACCTGCGGATCCAGCTCATCCAGTCCGCGGTTGACGTACTGTACCCATTTGTTGTCCGGATTCTGCAGCATGGTGCGGATGTTGTCGAAGGTTTTCTCCGCAAACATATTTCCGGTAAATTTCTGTACAAAATCCGTCAGATTCAGCAGTGCTTTTGTTCTGTCATCTCCGTGGTTCACATATTTTAAAACACCATCGATCGCAGCGCCTGCAGCGGCTCTTTCTACTTTCATTTTTGCATCCATTGTTCACGATCTCCTTTGTAATAGTTTAATATTTTCGCCCGGAATTGATCTGGTTTTGAATACCACATCCTGGCTTTTTCCCATTATATTCTTCATATTTTGAAAATACAACCCAAAGTTCCGCTGTTTGGGACACATCAAAAAAAGTGTCCCACAAGGGAACACTTTTTCCTGTTTTTCTCTTTCCGTTATATTTTACATTGCATTCTCAGATTCACACAAAGCATTTTCTAATTTTCGATCAGAACCGCGCGGATCGGGCCGCCGTACTGGTGTTTCTTTTTGACCGGAGCAGCCACAAGAAAATAATGACCCGAGGTCACTTTCTCCAGATTCAGATTTTCGACAATCACCGTACCTTTTTTCAGCAGCTGCTGATGAACATCATTCCCCGATGTCTCATTTCCGACAGTTTCCTGCTCCACACCGAGCAGCACCAATTTTTTCTCTGCCAGGTAATCTGCCCCATCGCGTGTAATCTGCGCATCGCCGCGGATCAGAAGACGTTCACAGTCCTCTTCCATGACCTCCTCGAGCACTTCTCTTGTCACTTTTCCCTCAAGCTCCGCCACCTGACAGATGCCAAGTGACCGGTCGAGCGTCGTCTGCGCCGTTCCTTCCTCCGTCATCAGATGACGCGGCGCGTCCATTGCGGAAAACTGCTCTCCGGAAATGTCATATAATTTCATATTTTCCTATCCTCAAACCGGGAAACTCCCGTCTTTCTTTTTTCCAATATTTGCCGATACTGCCAGATTCTGCCGGCAGCCAAACCTTGTTTAGTATAGCCTATTTTCGGACGCTTTACAAGGCTCATTTCTGCAAAAATTCTGACTTTTATACAGCAATCCTGTCTGCAATAAACAATTTGTCATTTTCACTCCCCTGGTGTATAATAGAAATATCCAAACGGTTACGCTATCTTTCAAAAGGGAGGGAAATCTTATGAAACTCCGGCTAAGCCCGTGGATCTGCGCCACAGCTTCGCCGGAGTTTTTTACACTCTTCTGGTTTACGGAATCAGACGGTGAATGTCTCTTGGAAACAGGGATGCGTTCCGCACATTTTCAAATCCGAGAAGCCGTGCCGTAAACCGCTCCAGCCCAAGACCGAGGCCGCCGTGCGGGGGCATGCCGCAGCGGTGCATCATTAGATAGCTCTCAAACGCTTCCACATGCATGCCGCGGCTTTCGATCTTTTCCACCTGCTCCCGGTAATTGTGGATGCGCTGGCCGCCGGTCGTCACTTCAAGGCCGCGGAAGAGAAGGTCAAAACTTTCCGTCACTGCCGGGTTTTCTCTGCTGTCCATCGCGTAGAACGGGCGCTTGGCGCTTGGATAATGTGTCACAAATACGAAGTCACTGCCTGTCGTTTTCTTCACGTATTCGCACAGCAGTTTTTCCTCCTCCGGTTCAAAGTCCAGTTTCTCCGAAAAGGCTCTTTTGTATACACGGCTCACCAGCTCTTTCGCCTCCGAAAAACGGATTCTCGGAATCTCCGTGATCACCGGCACCTCTGCTTTTAAAAGCGAAAGCTCCGCTCCGCATGTCTCCTGCAGCCGTGCAAACGTGTACCGCAGCATCTCCTGTTCCATCGCCATGATGTCCTCGAAGTTCTCGATATAGCCTATCTCAAAGTCCACGCTTGTATATTCGTTCAGATGACGCGCCGTGTCGTGTTTCTCCGCCCGGAAGACCGGTGCGATCTCGTAGACACGCTCGAAGACGCCGACCATCATCTGCTTGTAAAACTGCGGGCTCTGCGCCAGATATGCCTGTTCGCCGAAATACGACAAAGAGAAGATATTAGCTCCGCCCTCGGCTCCTGCCGCTACGAGCTTCGGTGTGTGGATTTCGGTGAAGTGCTGTCCATCTAGAAATTCGCGGAACGCCTGACAGATCCTGGCCTGAATCTGGAAAACCGCGCGCTCTTTTTCATTTCGCAGCGTGATGGGCCGGTAGTCCAGCAGGTTCTCGATGGAAGTGTTGACCCGCTTCTGGTTGATGACAACCGGCGGTACTTCTTCCGGCTCGGAGAGGATTTCCACTTCTAACAGATGCAGGTCATACCCGCTTCTGGAACGCTCTTCACGGATCACCTCCGCGGTAAACCGGACACACGCCTCTTCTTTTAATTTCTCCAATGCAAACCGGGCATACGCCGGCTCGTACACGCACTGTACCATCTGCCGTTTCGTCCGAAGCAGCACAAATGCAAATGAGCTCATTTTTCGGATTTTGTAAATGCTTCCATGCAGCCGCACGATTTCGCCGATGTGTGCTCCTAACTGCTCTGCTTCGAGTTCCTCTGTTTTTCTTACTTTTACGGTATTCATTTCTGTCTTCATAGTCTTTTCTGCCTTTCTGTTCTGATTTTTCTTTATCGCCGCAAAATCAGCAGAAAATCCATATGGACATAATCTGTATGTCCCATACGATCACAACCCTTCTCTGATGTAAATTTCAAGTCATTCCCGCATGGATAAAAAATGGCAAAGAAAAACCACACGGGGTATTTCTTTTTCTCCCGGTGTGGTTTCCCTTTGCCTTATCTTCCACACAGGTACAACACAATCAGCGCCTGTACCTGTGAAGTATAGTAGTCTTCACTTTGATACAAGCGCTATCAATCGTCGTCCCTGTGCATCTGTACGCTGTGCATCTCGTTCATCGTTGATAACCTCTGTTTCGTAATTTTGTTGTATTATAGTTCTGCGTTCCGGTTTTGTCAACCCTTATTTTCCATAATCGATGATCACCACTTCCGCTTTCGTTCCAATCCGCATCGGCGGTCCCCAGAGGCCCACGCCGGAGGTGACGATGCTGTACATATCTCCGACTTTCTTCATCCCGCAGGCATTCTCCCACATCAGGCCGGTAAGGATATTGCCTGGGAAGAGCTGTCCGTCGTGCGTATGGCCGCCAAGATCAAGGTCTGCGCCTGCCTCTGCCAGCTCGGTCAGCTCCGACGGCTGGTGGTCAATCACAAAAACTGGAAGCGACTGGTCCAGTCCTGTAAGCAGTTCGGACGGCGTGTCGCGTGTCTCCTGCGTTTTGCGGATCCGGTCGGGATCTTTTCGGCCCGCCAGATAAAAGGCATCATCGATACAGACCACATCATCCTCCAGCAGATGAATCTTCGCGCGGTCCAGAAACTCACCGAACCGGCGGTCGGCGATGCGCTCCTCCTTCGTCTCAAACGTAAAGCCCGCGAGAATCTTCTCATCGAGATCGTGGTTGCCGTAGCAGGCGTACGTGCCGTACCGGCTCTTTAAGCCCGCCAGAAGATCCGCCACGCGGTCCGGCTCATAGATGGCATCGTACTCATTATCAAAAATATCCCCGGCAATCACAACGACATCCGGCTCCTCAGCATTGATTTTTTCCACCATCTCTTCCATCTGATGACTGCCGATGCTGTACCCCAGATGAAGATCTGCGACGAGCGCAATTTTCAGATGTGCATCCTTTTTCGATGGAACCTCATATCGTGTCGTGTAAATATGGACTGCATGCACCATTCCGTAGATGCACATTCCCGTCACAAAAAGGATCGCGCCAAGGCCGACCGCTTTCAATCCCATCGGAGAATACAGCCAAGTTTTCGTCAGTGCCGTATGCGCAAAAATGAAGCGCAGCAGCACCAGAATCGCGGTGAAGCCAAGAAAATACAGATACATGCCAAGCCAGCAGTTGCTGATGACCTTTAAAATCCGGTGAACGGGATCTCTTTTGATCAGAAAGCTCGTCAGCAGGGAAAGTGCAAGAAATGCATACAGCACCAAAATGACACCCAGCACGGCCGGATGGCGGAACAAAGGATGCACCTCCTTCATCCACCGCAGCAGCCAGTAGGCGGTAAATACATTTGCCAGTATGTAGACCGGCGCAAGAAATATTGCAAGCATACGTATGTTTCCTCTCTTTTTCGATTCAAATGCAGGGCAGGAAAAAGCGTGCCGAACGAAACGTTTCCGGCACGCTTTTTTGCCAGGCATTCATCAGAGTTTTTTTTCTATGATATCAAACAGCTCACGCCTCCGCTTCCGCCAGCGCCAGCCATTCGCAAGTTTGTTATAGAAATAGAACGAATCCACAAGCACCATGTTCAGGCGGCCGATCCGGTCTTTCGTCGTTCCGTTGTAATGCTCGCCGCCGCAATCAATCTGCGGGCACGTTTTTACGTAGGCGATCAGATCATCCTCACTTCTGATGGTATCTGGCAGCTCGGTGTACGCTTTTCCGATGCAGTCCAGCCGGTGCGCATCGCTTCCGCCAAAGCCGGGCTTATTGAATTTCTCCGCCAGCCGTTTCGCTTTTGCGTTCGTCTCCGCGCTCTCACACGCATTGAAAATTTCAACAAAATCGAACTGCGGGAGAAGCTGGGCAATCCGCTGCTGATACTTTTTCTTCCGTTCATTCGTGCTGATCATGCTCATAAATTTTTCGCCGTACGGATGCGCCGGTCCTAAAATTCCGCCGTACGCATGGACGATCTTGACAAGGATCGATCCCGGCAGGCCGCGCAGCTCCAGAATTTTTAATTTTACGCCGAACGGCATAATCACAAGAATGTGGCCGCAGTCGCACGTATCGTACTCAACACCTTTTAATACCACAAAATCCTGGTGTGCTCTTCCCTTGATGGCATTCTTCCACTCGCGGTATCCGTCATAGGAATCGTGGTCGGATACCAACATTCCTCCAAATCCTTTTCGTTTCAGTGTTCGGATGTACTCCTCAATCATGACTTTTCCATCCATCGAACCCTCTTTTGTGTGGCAGTGCATATCAAATTTCATGCAAAACGCCTCCTTTTATCTTCCATGTTCGAAAACCATTTCGTTTTTCCTATTTTTCTGGAATCGTTTCGGATGGTTCCGCCGCGTTTTTGGCGCGGCAGAATCGATAGTTTGTACCATATAACTTTATTTTACCACTTTTTCCACAAAAGAAAAAGAAATTTCTTCTGAAGATCTGGTAAATTTTCCTTAAAGAATGGAGTTTTTAGACAATTCCTGTTCTTTGTCCCTGTTTTTACCGTGTTCTTTTTGCTATGATAAAAACAGCTTATTTTACTTGATCGGAGGAACACATTATGAATTCACAGGACATCACCCGCGCACTGATCGACACAACAGTTGCACGCGCGATGGTGGAGATGGACGCAGATCCGAAACGCAGCGTCCGCAAGCTCTGCGATCTTGGCCGCCAATTTTCCCGCGGCCGCTTTCAGAATCAGATTTTTGCCATTTTTCAGGATCTTCTGCGCAACGATGAAAGCCCGTATTATCAGGCGATCGACTTTCTGCTGCGCAGCAACGATCCGGAAGCGCTTCGTCAGTTCGGCATCAACATCGGCTACAACAGTTTTACCTACGGTGCGCAGATTCTGCGCCAGAAGCAGAAAGAACTTTCCTTTGCTGTTCCCTGGGTTGTCAAGCTCCGTCTCGACAGCCGCATCCCGGACACTTACGATTCCTCGTTTTTTGCATCCGTGGTCAGAACCGGTCTGACATACGGCATCTACTCTTATCAGCTCCGCTCCATGGATCATCATGAGGATATGGAATCCTACCTTGCCGTTATCCAGTCGCATCCGGAATGCGCGTTTCTCTGGTTTCTTTCCGATACGCCGCTTACCGAAAAACAGCAGAAACTGCTTCTATCCTGCCCGAACCTGATGGTTTCTCTTCCAATTGATGCCTCCTCAACGGCTTCCATGGCAAAAGCCCTGCGCCGTCAGAAAACGCTGTTCGGTATGCACAAAGTCTATCAGGATGCAGATGCTGCCGCTTATCTGCTCTCTTTTGACCACCTGTATTCCCAGATGGAACAGAGTGTCTTTTTCTTTCTGGTCGCAGATGATTCGTGCTCAAAAGAAAGTATCCGGGCTGTTTCCGATGTTGTTCAACAGTACCGCTTCACCCCCATACAGCCATTCTTCCCGATCGAAGTGCAGGAAGACTCCCGCAAAATTGAGCAGATTATCACCGCCAATCCGGCGTATCTGCTGCTTCTGCCGGATCACATGGCCCGCACACTCGATACGCCCACCGTTTCCTTTGAAGAGTTGTCTCTTCGGAATATATTTTACCGTGAACTGCTCGCAGATGCATAAAAGTACAGCCAAAGCGGAATTTTATTTCTTTGGTTCCGCTTTGGCTGCTATTTTTTCTGATGATCTATATATCACTTCTTTCAGTTCTTCGACAAACGTTTCCGGTTCCAGCTCGCTTTCCATGGAAAACCAGCGCAGAACCGCGGTCAGGAAGGCATCACAGAAGAACGTTACAAACAGTTTCTGATTCTGTACCTGAAAGAGATCCTGTACAAAAAACGCCATGACCGGCTCGAGCATCTCGTAAAAGTAATCCTTAAAACTGTTCTGCCCTTCGATCCTCAGGGCACTCTGGTAAAATGCTTTATTCTGATAGAAAATATTGCAGACCGCCACCAGCACATCCCATTCATTCTCAAAGTTCTTTCCGCCCATGTTTGTCAGAAAGTCCACATAAAAGATCCAGTTTACCAGATCGTATTTATCTTTAAAATGATAATAAAAGCTTTTCCGGTTCAGACCGCATTCCTCGCAGAGATCTGAAATACTGATTTTCGCAAAAGACTTGCATACCATCAATTTTTTCATTGCATCTGCAAGCGCACTCTTTGTACTGTTGGAATCCGCCATCTCTTCTCTCCCTCTCTTTTCGACCGTTTGTGCTATTATTCTACACCATCTTTTTCCTTTATGCAAGAAAAGCGCACCAGGAAAAGGCTGTATTTCCTTTTTCTGGCACGCTTTTTGCAATCATGCTTCTTCCGTTTTTCCATCTGCCTCCAGTGTGAACCAGAATGCCACACCGTTGTCGTAATTCTGGCAGCCGCACTGCTGCTGGAAGGAATCCATAATGGCTTTTACGATGGAAAGGCCGATGCCGCTTCCGCCGTATTCCCTTGTTCTCGCTTTGTCCACCTTGAAGAATTTCACCCATACCTTGTCGAGATCCTCCTCCGGGATCGGGTCCCCGGTATTGAAAACGGTTGTCTTTACGACATTCCCTTCTTTTTTGCAGGTGATCTCAATCGTGTGGTCGTAGTCCAGATGGTTGAGGGCATTCGTCAGATAGTTGGTGATAACCTCCTCGACTTTGAATTCATCGCCCCAGACATAGAGCGGGTCGCCGCCGGTAAAGAGCACTTTTGCCTCTTTCTGGCGGATCAGGATGTCGGAGGACTGCAGCACGCCTTTGATCACGGCGTTCAGATCGAACCGTTCCATATTGACCTGATCCTCACCGAACTCGAGTTGGTTCAGGTTCAGGAGTTTTTTGACCATCTCGTTCATCTTTGCCGCCTCGTCGATGATGACATCACAGTAGAACTCGCGGCTTTCCTCATCGTCGTTGATGTTGTCTTTCAGGCCTTCCGCATAACCCTGAATCAGAGCGATCGGGGTTTTCAGCTCATGTGTGACATTTGAGAGGAACTCGCGGCGCATTTCATCAATCTGCGTTTTTTTGTCAATATCTTTCTGCAGCTCAACGTTCGCACTTTTCAGCTCGGAAATCGCCTGCTCAAGCTGCTCGGACATGACATTGAAGTTGTTTCCAAGCTCGCCGATCTCGTCTTTTCCGCCGCTCACGTAGCGGGCATCGAAGTCAAGGGCTGCCATTTTTTTCGAAATTTCGGTCAGCTCCTGCACCGGACGGACGATCTGGCGGGTGATGATCCAGATCACAATGGCACCGATGATGATGATCGGAATGCCGATAAAGAGGTAAAACTGGTTGGAAAGGCCGACCGCATCCGTGATGCTCTCCAGCGGGCATCTTGCAAAGTAGCAATTTCCATTGTCAAACCAGCCGATGATCTGCAGATACTCGGCATCGGCGTGGCTGTCGTAGAATTTCTGGATCTGATAGTTGTCTTTGCTGTCAACGACTTTGGTATTTGCCTGCTCGTTTCCGCTGATCAGGCCGAAGATCAGGGTCTGGAGGCTCTGGCGGTCGGTTGCGTTGGAATAGACGAAGCTGCTGAGCTCCGGTCCGGTAATAATGACTTTCAGGTTGTTGGTAGCGCAGAACTGCTCGAAGGTATCAGGGATATCGTCGCTGTCTCCGCCTGTCGCATTCAGTTTCTGAAAGCTCTCTGCCAGAATGTGTTCTTTATCCCGGATATAAAAGGACCCGAGAAAGAAGTAATTGATCAGGCCGATGATAAGCAGGGTAGCTGCCATGGTCGCAATAAAAGTGTAGGCAATTCGTTTTTTGACGGAGTGTTTTCTTCCCTTTTGTGGCATTTTCAAGTGAAACCGGTGCTTTTTCTCCGTCTGGTTTCCCATTGTCACACGGGAATCTTCTGCAGGCATCTCCATGGAAGTCTCATTTTGTTTTTCTGTTCCGTTCATGATTCGTCCGCCTCGAATTTATAGCCCATGCCCCAGATGGTCTTGATTAAATCGCCTTTGTCGCCCATTTTGCTGCGAAGTTTTTTGACGTGGGTGTCGATGGTGCGGGCGTCGCCGTAGTAGTCGTAGTTCCAGACGTTGTTCAGGATTTTTTCTCTGGAGAGGGCGATTCCCTGGTTTTCGAGGAAGTAGGTGAGGAGTTCGAATTCTTTATAGCTTAACTCCATTGGTTTTCCGTCGATGGATGCCATGTGGGCGGCTTTGTCGATGCGGATGCCGCCGGCTTCTAATACGTCGTCTTCGCCGGTTTTGCCGCTGCGGCGCAGGATGGCTTCGACGCGGGCGACGAGGATTTTCGGGGAGAATGGTTTTGAGATGTATTCGTCTACGCCGAGGTCAAAGCCGAGGAGTTCATCGCGTTCTTCGCTTTTGGCGGTGAGCATGATGATCGGGACTTTGGAGTTCTGGCGGATTTCGCGGCAGACCTGCCAGCCATCCATTTTGGGCATCATGACGTCGAGGATGATGAGGGCGATGTCTTTCTGGGCATAGAAGGTATCTACGGCCTGTTCGCCGTCACCGGCTTCGATGACGTCGTATCCGGCTTTTACTAAGAAATCTTTGACGAGTTTGCGCATGCGGCTTTCGTCGTCTACTACTAGGATTTTTAATTTTTCCATGAGTTTTGTCTCCTTTATATGACGGACGGAAAACGCCCGGCTGCCCACCCGCTCGTGCTTTTTCCTGATCTCGTTGTGTTTTTATGTTTGATATTTTTACCATTTTACTTTAACATGGGTTTATGTTTTTTCTGTGAAATGGGTGAGTTTATTTTAACATATAGGAAGGGAGTTGGAAACTTCTATTTTTTGTATTGATTAAATTTGGGTATGAAAAAAGATCTCCTGGGGTTGGCAGAAGATCTTTTTTCATACGGGTTATTCTTCTTCGTCGAGATAGTATCTGCCGTAGGCGTCGGCTGCTTTAATGGCGGCGAAGACGGTCTCCGGGGTTACTTCGAATGGCATGTTGTGGAGGGTGTCGTTCTCTGCGCATGCGGTTTTGGCTACTTCCATGAGCTGGTCGTCGGTTACGTTTTCGGCACCGAGTTCAGCCAAGGTGACTGGGAGACCGACTTCGATGCACCATAAGATGATGTCTTCGAGTTCATCAAGCGGTACGTTTTCCAGGACGAGCTGAGTCAGGGTTCCGAAGGCTACTTTTTCACCGTGGTACATGTGATGGCACTCTTCGAGTACGGTGAAGCCGTTGTGGATGGCGTGGGCTCCTGCGAGGCCTGCGCTTTCAAAACCGATTCCGGAAAGGAGGGTGTTGGCCTCGATGACTTTCTCGACTGCCGGGGTGCATACGCCGGCTTCAAGAGCGATTTTGGCTTTTACGCCTTCTTCCATCAGAGTGTCAAAGCAGAGTTTCGCGAGTGCCATCGCTGCCTCGGTTGTTTTTCCACCGGCGCAGGAAGTAGCTCCGCTTCTCTGGCAGGCTCTTGCTTCAAAATAGGTGGCAAGTGCATCACCCATTCCGGCTACGGTCAGGCGGACTGGAGATTTTACGATGATGTCGGTATCCATCAGAACCAGGTTCGGGTTTGCCGGAAGGAAGAGGTATTTCTCGAATACACCCTCTTCTGTGTATACAACAGACAGTGCGCTGCACGGTGCATCGGTCGATGCAATGGTCGGGCAGATGAATACTGGTGTTTCTGCGTAGTAGGCAACTGCTTTTGCGGTATCAAAAATTTTGCCTCCGCCGACACCGATGACCAGATCACAGCCTTTTTCTTTCACGATAGCAACCAGACGGTTGATCTCACTCTCACAGCACTCGCCGTTGAAATAATCAAAAACAACGTCGCAGTCGCTTCCCGCAAAGCTTTCTTCGATCATTGCTCCGATCCGTCTGTAGCCTCCCTGGCTGATCAGAACCAGTGCTTTCTTTCCGCATTTTGCCGCATATGTTCCGATGTTTTTCATTTCCCCTGCGCCCTGTAAATATTTAGAAGGGCTAATTAAAATTTTTGCCATTTCTCTTACGCTCCTTTTTTGTTTTTTGAACGTCAGCCTCCGCTTCTGGCGTTTTCTGCGAAAAATGAGTTTACCGCAGAACTTGTCTTTATTATAATAACTGCGCTGTAAAATTGCAAGAATATTTCCATCCAAAATGAACCCCGGAAGTTCACATATTTCCCCGGGATTTTTCGGTTTATTCTGCCTGATCGTAAATGATTTTGCAACGCAGCAGTCCTGTGCGTCGTTTGGGTAAGTATACGGTGCAAACAGATAGACAACTGTCGGGGCATCGTAAAAAGCATTCTGGATTGTGCTGTCATCAGCGATGCTGTCGGCTTCGAGAATTTTGTCCAGTTCTTCCTTTTTGATCTTCTCCGGCTGGTAAAACGGGTGGAACGTCTGGCTTTGATTAAAGTAACCGCCCCTCTGATACGTTTTCACGTAAATTGGCTAAGGGTTGGCTGTGTTGACGATCGCATCGGCATGAACTTTTGTGATGTCGTTTCGGATGATTTTAAATGGCATGGGGATCACCTTCTTTCGTGGGATTTATAGCTGTTTTAATTTATAAGTTGCAAACAGCGTATAATGGTATATTTACCATCCACTCCTGCTCTTTATACTTCAATGTTGAAAATCGAACTGCTTCTTCCGGCTGGAACTTTTCGCAATATGTTTTAAGACTATGGGATCGAATGTTCTGTTCCGCCTTTACTTCAATCGGCACAATACTCTTTGCCTTCTGAATCAGAAAATCCTGCTCGAAAGTTGCTTTTTCATTTCCATAATAATATGGCGTATAAGGGGTATCTGAAATCAACTGCTGCAGAACGTACTGTTCTGTAAGCGCGCCTTTAAATTCAACAAAAATATCGTTCCCCTCCAATATGGATTCTGCTGGCAGTTCACTCATTGCTCCGAGCAGTCCTACATCCAGTACGAATAATTTATATGCATTCATATTTTTATACGCCTTCAGCGGCATATGAGGCTCATTTACCCGGTTGACTTTATATACTAATCCACAATCCAGAAGCCACTGAATTGCTATTTCAAATTCGCTGCTTCTGGCTCCTTTCTTTATCTGTCCAAAGAAAAATTTTTTATTCTCCTTCGCCAGCTGCATCGGAATAGAATCCCATACCATTCGTATTCTTGGGAGAACTTTTGCTTTAATATGCTTTCCAAAATCACCCTCATACTGCCGTACAATATCACTCTGTATCTGTCGTACTTCTGCATAATCTTTATTCAAGCGAAATGCATCTACAACTGCTGGCATGCCGCCTGTATAATAATAATTTTTCAGCCAGAACAAATATTTATCCGCAAAATTGTCAATTAAATTGTAATCCTTTGTTTCCAATGCACTTTCCAGCCCTTCTTCGTCCATAGCGCACAGGAATTCTCTAAAATTGAATGGATATAAATCCAGTAAATCTACTTTTCCCACCGGATAGGATATTCCCTCATGAAGCGCCACGCCAAGAAGTGAACCTGCTGCTATTACATGATATTCCGGTGCTTCTTCGCAAAAATATTTCAAAGATTCCAACGCTTTCGGTGCATTTTGAATTTCATCCAGAACAATCAATGTATTCTCTGGGGTGATCGTTACGCCTGATTCAATATTGAGGTTCATAATAATACGTTTTATATCGAAATCCGTATCGAAAACCGCCTGCATTCTCTGATTATTGTAAAAAGAAATGTAGGCGGTTTTTTCATAATATGTCTTACCAAATTCTTTCATTAACCACGTTTTACCAACCTGCCGGGCTCCCATTAAAATCAGTGGTTTTCTGTTACTTTTTTTCTTCCAGTCTAATAGTTTATCCATTGCAAATCGACGCATGCTGATCTTCCTCCATTTCTCTTTTTTATTATTTCACATTTTTCCCTGGTTATTCTTACTCTAATTTAACATTTTTCCCGACCTAATTCAATATAAAATTAACATTTTTCCCGACTTCACCGGAACAGAATCTGCTGCGAAACCTTCTCTTAAGACAAACATAATCTCTCTACGGAAAAATACGACGGCCAGCCACCGTCGTATTTTTCGTTATCGAATATTTTTATTTTTCTTCTCTGATCAGTCTGAGTCCGTCTTTTTCCAGCAGATACTCCTTCCCGCACACCTCTCCGATATACTTCCTGTCATGCGAAATGCTGATGATGGCGCCTGGAAATTCGCGGAGCATTTTTCTTATGACCGGTCCCGATAAGGGTGAAAAGTTTCGGGTTGGTTCATCCAGAATCAGCACATTGGCATTGCCAAGGCTCATTTTCAGAAGCAATACTTTTGCCTTCTGGCCGCCGGACAGTTCGCGGATGGGGTGATCCATCTCGTCTGCCGTGTATTTCAGCGATCCGAGATACGTCCGAATCTTCGTCCTCTCACTCTTCTCCCCGGTGGAATCCAGAAAATCGACCGGCGTCATGGAAAGATCCAGCTGATCCTCGTAGTTCTGCGGCATGTAATCTACGCGGAGATCTTCCCGTGCTTTCAACTCTGTCGCAATCTTTTTCAGCAGTGTTGTCTTGCCTGCCCCGTTCGGGCCGACAATGCATATTTTTTCCGGTCCTCTTATCTTTAAGGTGATATTTTCCGCCAAAACCCGCTCTCCATCCGGCGTTTCCAGTTTCGGAAGACGGTATTCGATGACCGTTTTCCCGGCGGGCATGGCTGCCTCTGCTCCTCCAAGCTGGAAGTAAATCGCTTCCTCCTGCTCCGGCATTTCTGTCATGCTGGCATCTCCTTTTTCAAATCTGCGGTTCATCGCCTTTACGGTATGCATTTTGTCCTTCAGATTTTTCGCCACGGACGGTGCCTGACGGGAACAGTTGTTCAAGGCGTTCTGCACGCTCTGGTATACCTTTCGGTATTTCTCATCGCGCAGCGCTTTCTCTCTCCTGTCACTCTGCGCCTTCTGTTCCTGGCGCTCGAAATTCTGCAGGCGCTCCTCCACATACGTCCGATAGGGAAGCTTCACAACCGTGTATCTCGATTTCGTCTTCCGCACAATCTGTTCAATATGAATGACCATATTTGCCGTGTTTTCAATCAGCGTTTCATCGTGCGAAATAAAAACAACAATATGCTCCCATTCGCGGATCAGTTTCTCCAGAAGTTCCAGTGTCGCAAGATCAATATCATTTGACGGCTCGTCCAGCAGAAGGACCGTGGCATCCTCCATGAGAAGACGCATCATCTGCGCTTTCACCTTCTCGCCGCCGGAAAGCTCCCTCATCTGCTGATCCCGATAGAAAAACTCTTCCGTCAGACCAAATTTTCTTGCCAGCACCGCCAGATCCTTCGGTGTCTGATCCCAGAACTTTTCTTTTTCATAGAAATACTCATACACCGTCTTCGTTTTCTCCGCCTCCGGAAGTTCCTGCGGCAGATATCCAAGCCGCTCCTTTCCGATGATGCGCTCGCCTGTGGATTCGATGTAATCTTCCGTCAGTGCGGGATCGTACATCCACTTCAGCAGCGTCGATTTTCCGTTTCCCTCCTCTCCAATGATAACGGCCTTATCACCGTCATTCAGTACAAGCTGAAAATCTTCGAGAATCACCCGCAGATCTTTTTTATGTGTCAGTGTTAATTTTTTTATCTGCATCATACAGAAGCCCCCTTTGCTCCGGCAGCCTCTTTTCTGCTTTTTTACGCAAAACGAGCCTGTCCTGCGTACGCAAAACAGACCCGCAAAAAAATATCCCTGTTCTATTCTCATAAAAAAGGGAAATGATTCAGCGATTCTCGTCTTTAAGCGTACACGAAAAACAGGCCTGTTTTCCAGGCTGTCCGTTCTTTGTGTTTTTCTTAAAGTCGATTATCGCAGAAACATTCCCTCACCTTTACACCAATGGTGCTCTTTCTTTTTATTTTCTGTTCCCTATTATAGGACAACTTACAGATAAATGCAATCCGTTTTTTTACAAATTGAGAAGTTCCTCTGCCAGCGCCTGTGCATGCTCCAGATACCAGCCGTCTTCGTCCTCTTCTGCTTCCACAAACTCGATATACTCATTCAGCGTGGCCAGCTTCACATCCAGATTGAACTGTTCGCGTGAAATCTTTGTCTTTAACGCTTCATACATCCGATCCAGAAACAGCTCTTTCTGTGCATCGTTCATGTAGAACGGGAAAGTACTCCGTGTCTCGGTCGCATGTGCCAGGAATCTTGCAATGTCCAGAGAATACGGCATCATTCCACCAAATCCCCAGTCAATCATGACAACATTTTCGCCGTCATAGATCACATTCCACTGCAGGAAATCACCGTTTGACATCGTACATGGACAGGTCAGCTGGCGGTCCAGGAACATCTGATACGCTTTCCGCAGAATTGGATCATCCGCTACGGACGATGCTCGGCGCAGAACGCGTTTCCAGTATTCGACAAATCTCTGCTCCACTTCATTTTCCGGCGCTTTGTCCATCGACGGTGTCCAGAAATACGACTGAATTTTACTTAAGGTTTCTGCCGCTTTTTCTGTTGTCTCGTCCGTCATATCCCGCATGTCGTTTCCTTCTACATACTTCATGCAGATCCAGTCCGCATCCTCTGCCTGCCGCATGCCGACATACTGCGGTACGTGAAACTCTCCTTTTGACAGATACTGCGCATAAATCTGCGCTTCTTTGCTGCCGGTTTTCTTCAGTGTATATTTTCCTGCATCTGTCTCGATCACATACACATCGTACTCCCGCACTTCATCTTCCGCCTCGCCCCACTGCTCGCAGATGCGTGAAACCGCTTTCACCGGTTCTCCGATGATTTCAAATGCCATTGTTTTGATTTCATCTGAATCTACTGATTTCTGAAAATTTCCTAACTCCATCTCTTTTGTCAAATCCTTCTCTTTTTCACATTATTCTATTACTATATCACATCTGTGACACTTTTGTCATTCTATCTTTCTGGCTTTTAAAAGCTTTGGAAAGTTTTTTCACAAAAAAGCAGGCGCACCAGACATTGCCGTCTGATGCGCCCGTATCTGTCAATTTTATGATCCAATCGAGTATTCCATCGATGCCACGCTTAAGATAACGGTTGCGCTTTCATCCCCTTCCGTAAAAGCCGTCAGCTGCAGAACCGTATCCTGCTCCCCCTGCCACTGATAAATCTGATTTCCGAGTCCAGTTGCAATTCCTCCGCCGTATAAAGAATTCAGTTCGTCTACTTCTTTCTGAATCCATGTATTGGCATCCTGTTCGATGTCAAAAGTAAAGGAAACCTGACTCAGCTGACCGTCCGAAAATTCCAGATCCATGTTAGATTCTGCATTTTCCAGGGAAAATTTTTCTTTGCTCTCGTATGTCTTTGTGCTGCTCTCATCACCCTGTCCCAGATCTTTTTCATCAAACTTCAGGGAGCTCTGTTTGAAAAGCTGTTCCGAATCCGTTCCCCATTCAAAATCCGCATACTGGAAAACCTGCTCCTCTGTACAGAGTTCCTTTAAATCCAGATCTCTGCTCTGTGATCCTCCTGCAGATGCGCAGCCCGCCAGCAAAAACAAAGGTAATAAAAAGATTGTCTGTCTTATCTTCATAAACTTCCCCCCTTCTGTTTCCTGATTTTTTAATTAATACTGAATATTCTATCGTTTCTTTATTTTTTCTGTAAATTTATTGTATCATACTTTATTCTGCTGCGCAATACTTTTATCATGTTTCTATTTGCATCAAAGGAATGGCCGCCTCATGATACGCATAGAAAAAGACCGGTAACCCGATCTTTTTCCATACACCTTTTATCCAATTACACTCGTGCCAAATGGCATAAACGAAAGCCTTGCCATCTTGAAAAACTGCCGTCCAAACGGAATTCCAACAATCGTAATACACCAGATGCATCCTGCAAAAATCCATGCAAGTCCGCCGAACATGCCTCCAAATATAAACCACAGAATATTTCCCAAAGTTCTCATATCCACATCTCCCCTGACGCCATTCCAGACGCTGCCAGCTATCCATTATTTTGTGAACAGTTTGCCGCATCGATCGCCAGCACCAGTAATAATGCCGGAATTTCATTGCTCGGATTATCATATTCGATGACATACGTGTCACCCCAGCTCAGAAGTTTTTTATGTACGTGGACGACTGCACTGCAGGCTTCATATACATCGTAATCCCATCCCATGAAGTCACCTTCTGCACGCCATCCCATGAAATCTACATCGTATTTGGGGCGGAACAGTGCAAAACGTTTTTCGATATGTCCCATTAACTGCCCGTTCCATTCAATTTCAAAAGTCGGAAGAAAGCAAAATAATTTCTGTTTGATAAACCCAATTTCATTATGCGCCGCATCGTACACATGCAGACGGTGTCCCAGCGAGATAAATTCATTTTTCACAAAATACTTTTGGTTCCCCTGCTCGTCATAGATATCATACGTGTCTGACCAGGAAAATACACGTTGTTTAATTAGTAACTGCATATCTGCTCCCCTTTTCATTTTTCTATCAGAAAATCGACTTTTTTATGGAAAATTTTTCCTTTTCCCTTAATTTTCGACCACGATTTTGACCCCATTTTTTTCGGTCTGAAACGGTCTAAAACGCTATTTTTGCCCTGTTTTTTCTACCCAAAATGTACAAAAAAACCGCTAAAACACTGGATTTTAGCGGTTTTTCAGGTATGGACCTGAGGGGAATCGAACCCCTGTCCGAAAGCCTATTCATTCAGGCATCTCCCATTACAGTCATTCTATTAAAGGTTCCCCCATCGGCACGCCGGATGACAGGCTTGC
>ERZ857951.1292-NODE-1292-length-27036-cov-13.333902_pt1 | contig 27036 bp, 16 predicted proteins | sample MGYA00519759_ERZ857951 | MGnify/ENA primary metagenome ERZ857951 (study PRJEB31778, sample SAMEA3449377) | human gut metagenome | biome: human gut; feature: human-associated habitat; material: faeces | place: United Kingdom | collected 2010/2012 ...
CCGCAGCTGCCGGAGCGGTGCTTAAGCCGCTAGGCGGGAATTGTGCGGTGTTGCCCAAGGTCTATCTGAAATCAAAAACGCCGGATATTTCCATTTCTCAGCTGCACCCCAACAAAAAAGCAGCGGCCAGCAATCTGCCAGCCGCTGCTTACCTTATTATAATAGCGCTCCCGGATGTTCCGCTCCGCTTCATCTCAATTACTCTTCGCTGTCATCCGGGATATCTTCCTCAAAAGCATCCATCCAGCTTTCGTTGTGCCACTTATCTTTTTCACCTTTTTCCTTGGCGGCAACCTTCTGCCGTTGTGCCTGGTCGTTCATTATGGTGCCGATCGGGTTCAGCGCGCGTTCTTCAATAATGTGGTAGAACAGCCCCATCGGGTTATTCACGTTGGGGTCCTTGGCGGCCTTTGCCCAGAACACATCAAAGTCCAGTTCATGCGCCATAGCTTCCATCAACGGGGTCAGGCTGCCATACTTTTCAATCACTTCATTCATGCAGGCCAGGTAATGCAGCCGCATTTCGTCTTTCAGCCCATTGCGCAGGCTGGAAGGCGATGGCACGCACCGCGCTGCCAGGTGGCGGTAAATTTCGTGGTAAGCGCCGCGCTGGCCGCTCGTCAACGTCTTTTCCAGGTATCCATCATCTACAAACTTTGCAAACTCTTTTCGCATATCCTGCCGTTTTACAATCGTTTCGGGAATCAGTTCTACCTTGGGCGGCTCAGGCTCCGGCATCGTTTGCTGCACCGGCTCGTCCATCACATGGTACTCCGCTTCCAACAGCTCCTCTTTGGGTTCTGCTGCCGGCTTTGCCTTGCGGAAAATATAAATGCGATAGTTATCCATATCCTCGCGCAGCACCTTGTTCAGGTACCGCGCCGGGCTGCGCATCGTCTGCGACCGGGGAATGATCTCCTGTGCATAACGGGGTGCCACACCGGCCAGCCAACTGGTCAGCCCGCCGCAATCCAGGATGATGGCATTCATCTTTCCAAACACCGTTTTGTTGCCGCCGTCCTGCTCGCCATCGCCTGCCTGGATGGTGCAGCAGGCATCTGCCAACACATCAATGATCACTTCCACCGCGTGTAGCTCTTCGGGCGTAATCTCCGCGCGCAGCTGATCCATGCGCGCTTTCACAACAATTTCCTCCCGCAGCTCGGTGCGGTGGCGTCCAAAGGAATAGGGGATCGTTGTTTCCGGTGCCGAAACATAATCAAAGGTGATCACGCTGGGGTCATCCAGCAGCGAATCCTCAATCGCCACGGTGGGGCGGCCCTTCTTTTTGCTCTTTTTGCGCACTGTGCTGTTGATGCTGTCCAGGTTGGCCTGTGCAGCGGCATCATCCACCGGGTCAATCGTTACCACCAGCGAAAGAACCTTCTGCCCCTTTTTTTCGTACACATCGTAATTAAAAATAATATCCGTCTTTTCGTTAATTTCCGCCTTTGCCTTTTCCAGTGCCAGGCGGCGGAAATCCGACCATCGGTTGGCCGTATACGAAAGCTGTTCATACAGCATGCTCAGGTTCCATACCAGCGGTTCCCCGGCCGCTTTCTTTTTCAGGTACAGGCTCTGGTAGCTCTTGCACAGCTCGTAAATGCGGATGGAATAGGTGGACCGCATCAGCATGGTGTAGGTCACATCCATGGTGGTATACAGGGTTTTCAGCTGCACCAGGTGCGGTTTCAGCACCGGATCCAGCGTGATGGTCATGCGCGCGCGGCCCTCATCAATGCGCACTTTATCGATCCAGCGGAATGTTTCCACCGTAGAAGTTCCGTTATTCTTGATCCACTGGATGGGCGCGTTGGCCAGCTCCTCAATATTTTTGCGCACCTGCTTGTACAGCGCCCCGCTGTGCGGGTCCATGCCGGTCATCTTGATAAAATCATAAATGCTCAGCTCATAAGAGGGCAGGTCCGTATCCTCCGGCTTAATCATCGAAAAAATATGCAGCATCAGGCGCTGCTGGCTCAGCGTCAGGTTGTTGCGCGTCATCTGTACAAGGTCATTGGATTTGCGAACGATGGTCTGGTCCCCGCGTTCTTCAAACGTAACGACAAACGGATCATCTTTTTTCTGTTTACTTGCCGCCATAAGCAGGGGCCTCCTATATCGGTTGCTGTATCCCGGGTGGTCACGCACATCATGCTAAACATTATAGCACATCCTGTTGTCCAGCGCAAGAATTGCAAATTTACACAGGGTTTCACCGCCATTACCCTGTGCAAAATGCAACACCCGCGTTGTGGTTTGCCATATATCCTGTGGGGGCTGCCACCCGGGTGCAGGTTACACAGGGTTTTATTGTGCTTTTCTGCCCTGCCGTTTCAGGGTTCTGTAACCTGATGGAATGGCAACACCAATTTTTTCCCGTTCTCCCCCATCTCCCGGCTTACCTCTGGTTGTTATTATGGCTTAGTTGTTTAGTTCTATATTAGTAATAGGTAGAGCCTGTGTAATTTAACAACGCAAACCTGTGTGTTCAACCAACTGCAGCCTGTGCATTCCACCACCATTTTCCTGTGCGGAAAGCAACCTGCGTAAAGTTGCAAATAAGCCAAAAACAGCCAAACCTGTGTAAATTGCAACACGGGGAACGGGCCTATCCTGTGTGATTTTCCAACAGGCACGCGGGTCACGGCGGGGCAGGGGAGCGGGAATACCCTGTGTAAAATGCAACTGTTCCGGGGGTAACCTGTGCGTTTTTCCAACGGTAAGCGGCATAGGGAAACAAGGCAATCCTGTGCGTTTTTCCAACACATTTCGGGAATGTTCGGCACAGAATGCGGGCAATACCCTGTGCAAAATTACAACAGCTCACAGCTGCTTCAAAAAGATCAGTTGCAAATTTACACAGGGTAGCACCCCTATATTATAAGGTAAGTGCCGCACAGAATGGCGCGTGAGGGGTTGCAGTTTACACAGGATAGATTGAAAGCTGGGAGCTGGAGGTGTATCTGAAAACAAAGAAAATGACGGATATTTCGCAAACGCAGCCGGATTTTGTGCTTGCGAAAGATCCGCTATTTTCGTTGCTCTCAGATGCACCTCAGGAGCTGGCGCAAATAGAGATCGGCAAGGGGGAACCGGGAATCAGGGGCAGGGCAGGGGGGGGCAAAAAAGCGAATGGCATATCTGCAGCAAACCCGCACCCCGGTGTAAAGGGAGAACGGCGTCCCGTTGGCGGGCGTGCAATCCACCAAACCCGCACCCGCCGCCGCAAACACCGCAAACCGTTTGCAGGGGCGCGGTGTACCCATCGCGCCGCAAAAAAACGGGAACCGTGCGCCGCAAACCTGCCATCCCTCCCACAAGGCGCCCGCCCAGCCGCCAGGCCCCGCCGCAAACAGGCGCATGCGAAACAAATAATTGCGCAAAAACAGGAAAAGGCAACAAAAAAGGCGAATTTTGCCGCAAAGTTGCGCTCTGTGTGCGCAGAGGATCATAAACGCGCGGTCAAAGTATATAAAAGGGACCGCTGCCAAAAAGAAAATCAGGAGTAAATTATACAAAGGCTTTGAACACATTATATAATTGGAGGAAAGCGCAATCAGTAAAAGTGCTGAAAAACAGGAATTTGCGTGGATTGTATTGTCTTTCTGGTGTAAAGGTGCTATATTAAGAAAATAAAAAGTAAATGCGCAATGAGAAGACTCGATGCGGTTTTTTTTGAAAATAACATGGCAACGGTTGCGCAAGTAAAAGAAGCTGGCTTCTTTTACTGTTCCACAGGGGATCCCCTGTGGAACAATGTGCTTCCATCAAGCCAGCGCGAAAGACGGGTGAGCAGATTGAATAGAACAGGAAAAAACACAACAGGTTGGGCGCGCCGGCTGACAGCGCTGCTTGTCACCGCTTGCCTGGTTATGGCAATGGCCCTGCCTGTATACGCCGAGGTGGATCCTCTGCCCGACGCACCTGACGAAGTAGAGCTGCTGGAGGCTGAGCAGGGAACGGCCTCCGGGGAGGATACCGTTCCGCCGGAGCAGAACGCCGCCACCCCGGTGCCGGATGCCGCCACCCCGGAACCGGAACAAAGCGCCGAGCCGGAGCAGCCCGCCCCGACCGAAACGCTGGAGCCCACGGCAGAACCCACCCCGACCCCGGAACCGGCAGCCACCGCAACGGCCACCCCTGTGCCGACCGTGACCCCCACCGCCACCCCGGAGCCGACCGAACAGCCGCAGAAGATGTACGCCGCAGAAAGCGTGGATAACGTGCAGGCAGTTAGTGAGCCGGAAGCGGCAGATGGATTCACGGTTTACTTTGTCGTTCCGGATACGATTAATGGGCAGACCGTTTTAGATTCCGATGAAATTAAGTTTAATGTAAAAACTGAAAAAACCCCGGGCAATTCTGATAATGTGTGGTGGCATCCGCATTCAATGGAGTGGACTGGATGGGAAAAAAATGGACATAAGATTTATGCCGTTAAGAATTGTAAAGATATATTAGGAAATAAATTTCTAGAAATACAGTTCCAGTTATGCGATAGTCTTGGTTGGAAAGCACAGATTACGCTAAATAATAACCTGGGTCTTATAAGCTCCTACAATAACAGAATGTATGATCCAACTGCTAATAATAATACAGGTGAATGGACAGACAATACCATCCTGACGAGTTATACATACTATGCAAACAAACCCATCAAGTTCGAAAACCGCAGTACAGCTGAATTAACGAACGTAAAGGCAAATTTCTATATTCCTGATGAAAATGGAGCCTTAACACCGGTTAATGGTGCCTCAGAAGTTCAAACTGTTGCTAAGGGAGACGTCGCTAGTTTTATCATCCCAACCGATCCATGCTCTTATGTTCAGTTTACATGGGATGAGGGCGGTCAAAGCAAATCCAGCAAATTCTATAACTTCTATGGTGAAGATGTTATTGATGATCAAGAATCCTTTACATACAGTGATACAAGTAACTGCTTTATCTATACTGGCGCAAACAACGTAAGATGGGGTATAGAAAAATCTTTCCCTATCTATTACGATGCTACTTTCTCAAAGCTGCCAACAACAGGAACGAATGATACTAGCGGCAACTTTTCAATCCCCAGAGCCGATCAAAGTACGGTTTACTACCTCTTAAAAGGAGATGGCCCAGAAAGCATAGGCGGCCCAATGAGCCGGATTAAGGGCACAGATTACTATGTAGCAGATGTGCCGGATGGCTATACCGAAATCGTATTCTCTTCGTATCCGTTGAATAGCGATGAATTCACTACAAAATGCGGCGACACTACAGGTTGGGAAACCATCCCTTCAGACTATCAGAAAACGGAACAGTGCTTCTATGCGGATACGAATGACGATGCAGTATATAGCAAGGGAACGCGTGGCGGCTACTGGGCTCTAAAAGACACCACCCCGCGTGATGCCGAAAAGGGGAAGAGTACTGGCACTAAAGTAGTAGATATTGAATCCGCTCCTTTTACGGAAGAAGCAAACACAAAATATGTTACCAGTACGCTGTATGACTATTATACAGATTACGAACTGAACGGCAATAACCGTGGCAGTTACGATCAAAAGTCTTCTACTGTAAGTCACCGCAACTGGGTACCCTTCCGTGAATTTGATCAGGCGTTGAGCGATTATTATGAGAAGGCAGGTGCCCAATACCCGATTTATACCGGACATTTCCAGCCTGGAGGAGGAACTAACTTTAGCGATATTGCTAGTACATTAAATTTGTTTGGGTACAACAACGTTAAGCGTTTCATGGCAATCAATAACTCTCAGTATAATGAAGACCCTAACAACAATAGTAATGGTCATACAAACTATGCCTATCAGGGCTTGGTTAAGGATAAAACATCCACCGGTAACGCAGATGGAGCACCGTTGTTAAACGGAACAGAAAAAGCAACAGTAGAGCCGCACTTTAACAAAGAATTCCTCTTAGGAGAGAATAGTAAAAAGGCAAAGCTTGGCGATGTGTACGACAACGTTGCGTTCCCCTTTACCAAGAAACAGATTTTTGATGAGGATCAGGGCGTTGATTATTGGTGCTTTGACAGCAAGGATACAACCTTGTATCTAAAACAAAATTCGGAACAAAATTCGGATTCAAAATATTTTCTCCAAAGCCAAAGTGCCGATAACAGAGAGTCTTCAAGGAATGTGAGTGCGTCATCGACCCCGAAAGACCCTTATGGCTACTTCCCGTTCAATGAAACAGCAACCTCTGGTGTGTTTTCTACCTACAATTACGGCTTTGGCACCAAGCTGCAGATGGATTTTACCCTGACGGATGACGGCATGGTGGAAGCAGATGGAAAAAATGGAAAAACCAACATCAAGTTCTTCTTCTCCGGTGACGATGACGTTTGGATATTCATTGATGGCAAGCTGGCGCTTGACGTTGGCGGCGCCCATGGTGAGGTTTCCGGCCTGCTGGAATTTGGCAAGGCAGATGAAAAGAATAATAGTGTAACAGCCTATGTCAGTAGGGTCAAAACAGGCGGAACGTCATCAGAAGGTGATAAAGATGAAAAAGTCGAACCTGTCAAGACCGTAACATATAATAAAGAGGTCATCAATTTCTACGCGCAAGGCACTACTCTTAATGACCTCGGCAAAGGCAAAAAGCACACCCTTACCATGTACTATATGGAACGCGGTATGTGGGAGTCCAACATGGCGGTGGCGTTCAACTTCCCGGATAATAACGAGCTGCAGGTTCAAAAAGAGGTCGATCTGAAAAACGTTACTGATGATGACTTCAAAAACTGCTTTAAAAACCAGAAAATCTTCAACTTCACCATCCAGAACCAGGCAACCCATTATGGAAAAACAGATGCCGTTGGCCCGAATGAAAGCGGAACTCAGTCCCAAAAGGTGAATTTGAATGAGAGCAACATTGCCGCCGCAACCCCAGGAAACGAATATGACTACATTTTCAGGCGGGAAACAAACCCCTGGCCAGATTCCGGGAATGAAAACGAACAGGTCCTTCACTGGTACGCACGCTATATGGATACGCAAAGTGCAGCGCGTGAGAAACGTCGTGGCATCCTGACGCTGGGAAAACCCATCAATATCAAAGACATGCGCTTCCTTACGTTCCAGGTTTACGTTTCCCAAAAAGATGGTAGTGACCTTTCCCTCAACAACCTGTATCTGGAACTGCTGGATGATCAAACACCTACCCCCGTCCAAAAAGGCAGCCTTGGCACATCAGGCATTAACGGCGCAACGTATGGCTCGGTCGAAGTGAAGACAGGCGCATGGGTCACCGTAAAGCTGGACCTGAACAAGATGAAAGCGCAGGACGGTTTTAACGGCAAGGTCAAAACCATCCGCGTGGGCGATAACTATAGCCGCCACATCTATTTCAGGAACTTTACCTTCATTCCCAAAGCGGTGCCAAAAACGATGACCGGCTTTACAACCGATCAGAAGGAAATCCCGGATTACGGCTCCGCCAAAACCGGTCAGTTGCAAAACGCCATAAACGCACAGTACACATCCACCAAGGACAACGACACCCAGTTGGTGGACGATGACGGACGCTTTGTTCTGGAAGATGGAGAAACCGTTACCTTCAGCGACCAGTTCCGCCGCGGCAGCTACATTTCGCTCAAAGAGGATCTGAACCAAAACCTGTACGACACCACATGGACGGTGTGCGAGAACGGGCAGGCGGTTACTTCGATGAAGGGCGATAGCGAATCCGTGACAGTTACCGACACGAACAAGTCGCTGGACAAGCAGGAGGGAAGCAGCCCCAATGATGGCCGAACGGAAAAAATAAGACCGAATGATGATCAAACGGGTAATAGCTATACCGGAAACAAACCCTCCGCCGACACCATCGTCTTCCGCTCCTATAAGGACCCGGACGAAACAAGCTCCACGCTGACAAAGCTAAAGGTAAAATACGTCAACACCGTCAAAACCGGCGGGCTGAAAATCCAAAAGAAGGCCGCAGAGGGCGAAACCTTGACCGGAACCTACACCTTCAAAGTTACCTTTAATGATGTTGGCGGTGAGGGTCTGGAAGAAAAGCCCATCGAAAGAACCGTTACGATTGATATGGGCAAGGGCGAAAGCACCGGAACCATCACCGGCATCCCCGTTGGCACCCGCTATACCATCGAGGAAGTCAAAACCGATGATTCCAGACTGCAAAGCGTAACTGTTCCGAAAGGTCAATCCGCCCAAGTGATCTACAATACCATGGTGGAAGGCGAGATTGTGGCGAGCAAAAATCCGGACAATCCGAACGATCCGAAAGATCTGGAAGTTACCGCAATCTTTACCAACACTAAGCGCAAACTGATCAACATTGAGTTCGATAAGCTCTGGAAAGATGCAAATGATACGGTCCTTGGTACAACGAGCCAGCCGAACGAGATTTACATCCAGCTCCAGCGCAAAAACAGTGCTGCGGATGCCAAATGGGAGGTTGTTGACTACCCGACCTCGGGCAGCAAATATGTTACGGTTCGCCATACAGATAACGGCTGGCTGTATCCCTTTAACAACCTGGATCAGTACCCGGTTGGCGGCAGTGCGGATAATAACTATATTTACCGCATTGTGGAAGGTACGGTAGAGAATGGCGAATTTAAACAGGCAGCGGAAGATGGAACCATTACGATTGACGGCAAAACGTATGTTGTAACGGCTGAAGCAACAGCAAAAAGCGAAAAGGACAGCGAAACCGGCGCAACTACAACGCCAGCCACAGCCACCGATGGAACCATCACCGGCGGCAGCGGCAAGATTGTGCTGACCAACAAGCTGCAGAACCCGAAGTTTGCACTGGATATCATCAAGAAGGACGCGGAAAAAGACGAAAATAACAATGAAGTATTCTTGAAAGATGTTGAGTTCAAGCTGGAAAAGCTGGTCGAAACAACAACCGGAGGAGAATCGCAGTGGGTAGTAGATAAAAACTACCCATTCAATAGCACAAACAAAGGTTCCATTACCGGTACAACCGGAACGGACGGCAAAATAACCCCGAACCCGTTCACAAATCTGGAACCCGGTACATACCGCCTGACGGAAACCAAGGCACATCCGGAGTACAACCTGTTGGCACAGCCAATTGTGATCGAATTTACCCAAGCCGGCACGTGTTCTATTGATGGGCAGGTAATTCCGGTCGGAGACAAGTTTACGAAGTCCGGCAACACCTACACCATGACCCTTACCGTTCTGAACCGTAAAACGCCTGAGCTGCCCCACACGGGTGCAGACGCGCCAAGCCTGTGGCTGCTGATCGGCATGCCGCTGGCGGTGGCAGGGCTGTTGATATTCACATTCCGCTACAACAGGAAAGGGGGCCGGCGACATTAACCATCCCCCGGAAACCCAGCAACCCCCAGGATACAGGGCCTGCCCGCCCGTGCGCACCCGTTTACGGCAGGGCGCAGCCTTAAGCCAAGTGGGCAAGCGGCCCAGTTTTTCCTCCTTTTTTCTTCACGGCACAGTGCGGGCGGCGCGGCAGCGTTTCCACGCTGCAGCGCCCCGCACTGCACGCCGTGCTGATGCAGAACCCTTAAGCCGGGCGGCCCCGCCGCCCATCCGATGATGATTTTTTTAAGAGAAGAGGTACTGAAATGAAAAAAGCAAAACGTTTTCTCACAGGCCTGTTGAGCGCCGCCTTGGCCCTCAGCCTGTGCGCCATGCCAGCAATGGCAGATGAGGGTACCGTAGATACGAGTACCCCCCAAAAGAGCACGAGCGTGATTGATACAACAAAAAAAGGCTCTATTACTATTTATAAGTACAACACAACAGAACAAACCGCACAAGGTGCAACGGGAACGGGCGAAATTCAGACCCCGCCGGATGGAGCAACGCCGCTTCGTGGTGCAGAATTTACCATTTATCAGGTTAAAGACGCTGATTGGCTGCAAACGTATTATGGCGGGGGAGCATTAGCCAAGGGAGAAAAGGCTCCTGAAGTTGATGATTACTTCAATAAAGAGAATGGTGTAGTTAAAAGCTATGAAGCCTCTAATTTAGTTACAGGCATTGCAGATAAAGCTAAAGGTACTCAAACAACAGATAATGACGGTTTTGCTCAGTTCAAAAATTTGGATTTGGGTCTGTATTTGGTTATTGAGACTAAAAAGCCGCAGTCTGTTGTGACAGCTGTTACGCCGTTCCTAGTTTCCGTACCTATGACGAGAGTGCAGACTGGTGACCAGGCAACGAATGGTCAGCTTCAGGAATGGCTCTATGACATTGTTGTTTACCCGAAAAACAGCACGGTTAAGGGAACGTTTTACCTTGAAAAGAAAGGTGTAATCGGCAACGATAAAGATCATTCAACAGCATTGCCAGGCGTGAAATTCCAGCTTGAACGTTTGAATGATGGTGTTGAGCTTGAAAATGCAACAGATGAAGACTGGACTTTGATTCTGCCCCCCAAAAAGCAAGATGAAGAACAAAAGAATTATTTTGTAACCGGTGCAAATGGTAAGATTCAGGTTGATAACCTGACACCGGGTACTTACCGCTTTACAGAAATTGGTTATGATGAAAATCAGGATGGCAAGTACATTGTAAACGCTGGGGATCGTTATGTATTTGTTGTGAATCCGGATGGTGCGACGGTAGCGAAGCCGATGAACGAAAATAACAATAACGACAACGATTATGTAGCAAACAACGATACTGTTACTGTTTATAACTATGTACCCGATGTAAATAAGCAGGTACAGAAACGCGGCGATGAAAACACTTGGCAGGAAGCAGCCGATTATAATGTTGGCGATATGGTTCCTTATAAGGTTACTGTTACTGTTCCTGAAAACATTACCCGCTTGAAGACCTTTACCGTGACGGATACCCCGACGAATTTGGAAGATGATGTAAATACAATTAAAGTCCTTTATATCAATGGTGAAACAACCACTGAACTGAATGAAACTGCTGCAATTAAAGCAATCAATAAGGCTAACAAGGGCTTTGAAATCCAGTTTGATCCGGCCGAGATGAGTGACTATGCCGGAAAAGAAATTGTAATTACATACCAGGCGAAACTGTTGGATACTGCTGTGACCACGACGGTTGGCAACTCGAATAAGGTTTCTTTGATCTATTCGAAGAAAGTTGGGACGAGCGGTAATCCGGATACCGATGACGATAAGAAGACCGTTCAGGACGAAACGGTTGTGTACACCTTTAAGATTAAAATCAACAAAACTGATGAAAATGGAAAAGGATTAAATGGTGTAGAGTTCGACCTGTATAAAGAAGTTACTAACGGAACGGAAAATGCGATTACTGGCAATGCAGCAAAGGCAAAAGGCTTGGATGAAAACAAGTACTGGCTCAAAGTTAATAAGCTGCCGCTAACAACAAGTCAAGTGGACGGGTTTGACGGTGTTCTTGAAGTAAAGGGCTTGGCGAACGGTACTTACAAGCTTGTTGAAACGAAGACCTTGAAAGATTATAACTTGCTGAAAGAACCTGTTGATGTTTCGCTGAATATTGCTTACAAGACTACTTGGAACGAGACAAATTATTACGAGAAAGGCGTTTGGGTTAAGCGTGATGTAACCGTGAAGAACGAAAAATTCGACTCTAAAGAGGCAACGAATGGCGGTACGCAGGATGGCAAGGATGGTGACGGTGTCATCTCCACGACCATCATCAACCGCAAGGGCTTCAACCTGCCCACCACCGGTGGTTTCGGCACCCTGCTGTTCAGCGGCATTGGCGTGCTGCTGGTTGTGGCCGGTGTTGGCGTGCTGCTGAGCTTGAAAAAGAAGAACCGCGCCTGATGCGCCCGCCGCAAGGCAAAACAATGTTACAATTCACCAATAGGGTATAGAGGGATAATCCATCATACACAGGGGGAGGGCCGGATTTGGCCCTCCCCCTATGGTGGGTTATTGGGGAATAAATTTTTTTGGGTGTACATGGCCGTTGTTCGGTTGATTTTTAGGCCCTGCGTGGGGAACCACCCTACGGGTTAGGTTTGTGGCGAGGAACCACCCCACGGCCGTTAGGTTTGCGGCGAGGAACCACCCCTCAGTCTGCGTTGCAGACAGCTCCCCTCAAAGGGGAGCCACCGCAAACATAAGGTAAGATATTGGCGCCCCTTGAGGGGTGACTCCCCGCGGGGCGGGGAGATGTCGCGAAGCGACAGAGGGGACGGGGCGCTGTTTGCGCTGTCACCGAAGGTGACTGAGGGGTGGTTCCCCGTGCAGAGCCTAAAAATAAATAGGGCAAGGCCCGTCAAACGGGCCGATGGCGAGCATCGGCCCCTACAAATGATTTGCAACGTTTGCGGCGCGGGGTGGATGGGCGGCAATTATTAGGCCCGTCAAACGGGGCGTCGGGGACGCCGCCCCCTACATGCAGGGCGAGGTTTATTACAATTTTGTGGTGTGCAACGCCGTAAGGCCCTACAGATTATTTTATTGTTATTCACTACCCTAAAAACCACCCCCAACCCAATATCTCCTGAGCGGCGCAATGCGCCGCGGTCCACCACAATTATTCATTATTCTTTATTCTTTATTCTTTTGCCTACTTCCAATTCCTAATTTCTAATTTCTAATTGCATCAGTTCCCAACTTCAACCCTCTCACGGAAAGGTTCGCGGTGACGCTATGGATACCACAACAAAACTAAAAGTCGGCTTTGCGGCCTTGATGATCCTGTCCGGCATTGGGGTGGCATCGTACCCGGTTATCAGCAACGCGGTGGCGCAGCGCCACGCCAGCGAAGCGATCCAAAATTACGATGATACCGTAAAAAGCATGGATACCGAAAAACTGGACGCCGCCAAGGAGGCCGCCCGCCGCTATAACCAGCAGCTGGACAACGCCGTGGAGCGCGATGCCGCAGGCGAAGCGGAGGATACCGGCACCAGCTATGTGGACCTTGTGGATGTGGGCGAAAGCCTGGGGTATATCACCATCCCGAAAATTGACGTCAACCTGCCCATTTACGAAGGCACCAGCGATGATGTGCTGCAAAGGGGCGTTGGCCATCTGGAAGGCTCCAGCTACCCCCTTGGCGGCGAAAGCACCCACAGCGTGCTGACCGGCCACCGCGGCCTGCCCGAAGCCGTGCTGTTCACCGACCTGGACAAGCTGGAAGAGGGCGACTGTTTCTACCTGCATATTCTGGATGAAACGCTGGCATACCAGGTGGATCAAATCAAAGTGGTGGAACCGGAGCACACCGAGGATCTGGAAATCACCGCGGGGCAGGATTACTGCACCCTTGTTACCTGCACGCCGTATGCCATCAACACCCACCGCATGCTTGTGCGCGGCACCCGCATCCCTTATAATGGAGAGGAAGAAACCAACACCCCGCAGGCCGTGCAGTATCAGGCGCTGCGCACCGGAACGGTGGTCAAGCGCGTGGTGGATGCCTGGCCGTGGATCGCGGTAACGGGCAGCATTGTGATCGGCGGCGAAGCGCTGCTGCTGCTTTTGCTGCTGCACCGCTGCAAAAAGCGCGAGGAGGATGACTAAATGGGACGGCTGATTGCTAAAATTCTGGCCTGGCTGGCCATTTTGCTGGGGCTGGCGCTGTTGATACAGCCCACCGCCGCCCAGTGGTGGACCAGCACCCGCAACGCCAAAACCGCTGCGCAGTTTGCGGCCCGCGCCGAAGCCCAGCCCACCGCCCCCGCGGCGGAGGAAACCACAGCCGAACCCCCGGAGCCGGAACGCGCCTACCCTGAACTGTACGCCGCGATGCAGGACTATAACGCGGAAATTTACGCCGGGGGCCAAAGCGGCCTGACCGACCCGTTCGCCTACGAGGAAGCCCCGCTGGACCTTGCTGCCTATGGCTATGACGATGATGTGCTGGCTGTGCTGTGGATCCCGCGCCTGAACCTGGAGCTGCCCGTTTACCTGGGCGCCAGCCGCGAAAACCTGGCCAAAGGCGCGGCGCTGCTGGGCCAGACCTCGATGCCGCTGGGCGGCGAAAACACCAACACCGTGATTGCTGCCCACCGCGGCTATTATGGCGCGGAAATGCTGCGCAACGTGCAGCAGATCCAGGTGGGGGACAAGATCCAGCTGACCACCCCGTGGGAAACGCTGATTTACCGCGTGAGCGAGCTGAAAATTATTGACCCCAGCGATATCAACGCTGTGCTGATCCAGCCGGGGCGGGACCTGCTGACCCTTTCCACCTGCCACCCCTACACCCGCAACAGCCAGCGCTACCTGGTAATTGCGGAGCACGACACCGCCGCTGCGGACACCACCAAAGAGGAGGATTTGCAGGAAAGCGCCGCTACCTGGGACGAAACGCCGCGCCAGGTGACCGTGGAGGATGCCGGCGGCAGCTCCATTGCCGAAGTGGCCCCCCAGGCCCTGACCCCATTGCCGGGGGAGGGCAGCGCGGAATCCGAGGGGAGCGCGATCTCCAATACCATGATCTGGCTGGAAAACAACGCACTGTGGGCCGGGCTGGTGGTTATTGCCGCCGCCGTTGGCATTATGGTGATATGGAAAAAACACCGGGAGGATTAACCATGCAGTACACACAGCAGGCCGCCGCCGTTACGGCCGAAGTAAACAAGGCCGTGCAGGGCAAACAGCAAACGGTAAACACCATCTGGATGGCCATGCTGGCGGGCGGCCATGTGCTGATTGAGGATATTCCCGGCGTGGGCAAAACCACGCTGGCGCTGGCCTTTGCCCGCGCGCTGGACCTGAAAGAAAGCCGCGTGCAGTTTACGCCGGATGTTCTGCCGTCCGATTTGGTGGGATTTTCGGTCTACCAGAAAGAGACCGGCAAGTTTGTGTACCACGCCGGTGCGGTGATGTGCAACCTGTTTTTGGGCGATGAGATCAACCGTACCTCCTCCCGCACGCAGTCGGCTTTGTTGGAAGTGATGGAAGAAGGCACGGTGACGGTGGACGGCGTTACCCGCCCGGTGCCCGCACCCTTTACCGTAATTGCAACCCAGAACCCCATCGGCGCCGCCGGCACGCAGATGCTGCCGCAGTCTCAGCTGGACCGTTTCATGGTCTGCGCCGTAATGGGCTACCCCGATGAGGAAGCGGAGCTGGCAATTTTGGCCGGGCAGAGCAAAGGCCGCCTGCTGGACCGTGTGCGCCCCGTTGCCGGTCAGGCGGATCTGCTTGCCATGCAGCAGGAGGTCAGCACGGTATTTGTGCATGAGCTGATGTACCGCTACATTGTGGCGCTGGCCCAGGCCAGCCGCAAGGACCCGCGCCTGGCCGTGGGGTTAAGCCCCCGTGCCACCCTGGCGCTGACCAGCATGACGCGCGCGGCGGCGTACCTGGCGGGGCGGGATTTTGTTGCCCCGCAGGATGTGACCGCTGTGTTTGATGCGGTTGCCCGCCACCGCCTGGTGCTGAACGACCAGGCCCGCGCAGGCGGCGAAACGGTGGACAGCGTAATGCAGGACCTGCTGCGCACCGTGCCGCGCCCCCGCCCCGAAAAGGCTGACCGCCATGGCAGGTAAGCTGGGCCGGGCGCTGGTGCTTTTGGTGCTGCTGGCCGCGGCGCTCATCACCCAGGCACCGCTGGCGGTGTTCCTGTTAGCGTTTGCGCTGGTGCTTCTGGTGCTGCTGCGGCTGGATGCCGCCTATCTGCGCAGGCAGGTAACGGCAGAGCTGCTGGTGCCGGACAAACCCGTGATACAGGGCGAAGATTTTACCCTGACGGTTCGGCTGAGCAACCGCAGCCGGCTGCCCATCCCTGCGCTTGTGGTGCTGCTGAACGCCGCCGATGAATGGGGCGGGGGGCAGATCACCCTGCGCTGCGCCGCCATGCTGGGCAGCAAGGAGAGCGCCGAACAGCGCATTACCTTAAACGCAGGCAAAAGCGGTGTGTGGAGCATTGCGGTGCGGGGCATCACCCTGCGGGATCACCTGGGGGTGTTCACCGCGGCGTGCCCGGCTGCCGTGCAAAGCCGGAGCATCTGTGTGCTGCCCGCTGCCGCGGCTGGCAAAGCCAAAGCGGAAACCGCCCCCGATGAGGACGGCGATGAAGCCGACACCCGCGCCGCCCTGGGCGGCAGCTATGAGCTGCGGGAGTACCGGGACGGGGATACCATCAAGCAGGTACACTGGAAGCTGAGCGCCAAGCTGGACCGCCTGATGGTGCGCGAACCGCTGACCGCCCTGCGCGCTGCCCTGACCCCCGGTGGGGACCTGGACGGAGCGGAGGAATGGGGGGATTTTCCCCAACAGGCGGCGAAGCACCGCAAAAACCCGCCCAAGCGCAAAAAAGAACGTACTGCCCTGAGCCGGCGCGGCGCTGCCGACCCCGGCAGTGGGCTGAAGTTTGTGGACCGTGTGCTGGTGAGCACCCAGCGCCCCGCAGCGCACCCCGCGTTGTGGCTGGCGGCAGATGCCGCGCTGCTGCTGGCGCTCACCTTTGGTTTGCTGCTGGTGCTTTCCACCGGGTTCGGCATTGCGGTGCCGTTGTGGGTGTGGCCCGCGGCAGCCGCTTTCTGCGCCGGGTGGGCGCTGTTCCTGCGTGCGCCGCAAGCCCTGCGCCGCTGGGGGCTGCTGGCGGGGGTGATTGTGTATCTTGTGGTGTTGTTCATCTGCCAGCGGAACTTTTTGGCCGGGGCGCAGCAGTGCGCCGGGAACATTGCCCAAAGCCTGAACGCCCGCCTTGGCAGCGCGCTGCCGGTGGCCCAGGGCGGCAGTGCGGCGCAGCTGGGGCTGTTTTTGCTGCTGGCCGCCCTGCCCGTTACCGGGGCGCTGGCCGCTGCGGCCCTGCGCCGTGCGGATGCCCTGCTGCTGGATCTAATGCTGCTGCCCGTTGTTGTGCTGCTGGCGCTGGCCGGGGCCGCGCCGGCTGTGCCTGCCTGCCTGCTGCTGTTGGCCGGTTGGATGGGGGCGTGGGCGGCTTCCTGCTCGGTGCAGCGGCGGGCCTTGTGGGGCAGGCGCGATACCGAAAACTACCGTCAGAACCTTTGCCGCCATTATAATATCCAAAAGTCTGCCGCGCTGGCGGCGGGCGGGCTTTGCCTTGCGCTGGCGCTGCCCTGTTGGTGGCTGCTGCGCCCGGCGCTGGGGGTTCCCCTTGGCTGGCTGCAGCCCGCGGCCCAGCGGGTGGAATCCGCCGCGCTGAGTACCGCCATTACCTGGCTGCCACGGGTCAGCGGCGGCAGGCTGAACATTCAGGTAGAAGCCGCCGCCGGTGGTGTGGCGGATGGCGCCTTGAGCCAGGGCGGGGGTATCCAGGTCAGCGGAGTGACGGATCTGGCCCTGACCGCCAGCGACAAACCCGAAGAAACCGTATACCTGCGGGGATTTATCGGCGGCAGTTATGACGGCACCACCTGGCAGGCCCCTGATGCCGATGCCTTTGACAGCGCCGCTATGAACTGGAAAACCGAGGATAATGCCCGGCTGACCATTGCAAGCCTGCCGTTTTTGCGCACCGCCTATGACGGCACCGCCCAGCCCCAGACGCTGACGGTGGAGCGCATCCACGCCGATACCCAGTACACCTATGCACCGTACAACGCCTACTGGGGTGATTATTACACCATCCAGGGCGATGGCGCCGCCGCGGGCCAGACCGCGCAGGACGATGTGTTCCTGTATTACCCGCGGGATACCGCCCAAACCCAGCTGGAAGCCCGCGCCGATGCCGACCCCAGCGTGCTGGACCGGATGGAGGCATCCTATGCCGCTTACGCCGCCAGCCGCTACACCGCCGTGCCGGACGGCTATGACGAGCTGCAAACCCTGTGCGATGAAGCCAAAAAGGACCAGAAGCTGACCGAAGCTGCGGACATTGGCGATTACATCCGCGCCTATCTAAACACCAACTACCAGTATAACGCCAGCGCTCCCCAGCCGCCGGAGGGGGCCGACCCCATCCGTTACTTTTTAACGGAATCCAAACAGGGGTACAGTGTGCAGTTTGCTTCGGCAGCAGTGGTTATGTTCCGCATGTTCGGGCTGCCTGCGCGCTATGTGGTGGGCTATGCCGCGCCGCAAAGCCTGTTTACCCAACAGGAGGACGGCAGCTGGCACGCCATCTTGCAGGACGATAACGCCCACGCCTGGGCGGAGGTGTACATTTCCGGCCAGGGCTGGACCCCCATGGAGATGACCCCCGGCGTGCTGGTCAGTGCCCAACAGGCCGACCTGCGCACCGACCCGCTGCCCGAAACTCAAGATCAAGACACTGCCCCCGCAGCAGGGGAGAGCAGCGCAAACGAACCCGCAGCCACCATCGTGCCCCGCAGCAGGCTGGTTTTGGCGGCGTTGCTGGGGGGGTGCCTGTTGGCTGCTGCGGTGCTGCTGGTGCTGGCCCGCCGCCATGCCATGGGGTATGGCCGGGGCAGCTGCAACGCGCGGGTGCTGGCCGTGTTTGGCAGCATCTACCGCCTTTTGGTGCATCGCGGCCTGCCGCCGGATACACCATCCGATGCGCCGGAGTTTGCCGCATTTTTGCAAAGTTGTGTCCCCGCCCTTGAACCCCAGGATGCCGAAGCTCTGCTGGCATTGGCCCAAGCCGCCCAATTTGGCGCAGGTACGATGACTGAGCAGGATACGGACAAAATGAGAAAACTTTACCAGGTTATAAAACACACTGGAAAACGGAAACAGAGCCAGAAATCGGTTGAAAAGCAGAGCCAGGAATGATATAATGACCCCGTACTGGGGTAGCGTGTTCTTTGCTTTCTTTGCACAGGGGGCTACCATGATCCAGGAAAATGTGGTATAATATGTTAAGTCTATTGACCGAGTAGGGAATAGCCGGGGTGGGGGACTGGTTTCTGGAACGGTACCCTGGGAACTGCCCGTGGGGCGGAAAACCGGCAAGGACAGAAAGAAGATCTTATAGAAGCAAACATTAACAGGAGTAAACCCATGCCGCGTCGTAAACAGACAGAAGGAGAAAAAAAAATTGACATCAGCCAGATGGCTGAAGACCTTGGCGTGTCCAAGACCACGGTATCCCGTGCCCTTTCGGGCAATGGCCGTGTCAGCGAAGCGACCCGCGCCCGCGTGGTCCAGTACGCCAAAGAGAAAAACTATGTGCCCAATATGCTGGCACGCGGGTTGGTAACCCAGCAGTCTTATAATATCTCACTGGTGTTCTCGCGCCAGTTCGGCAACCTTGCCGCACCATTTTTGCGCAAAACCGTCAGCGCCGTGTACGATATTGCCACCCGCAATGATTATGATGTGCTGATGACGATGGTGGGCGAGCAGGAAACAAGCCCGATGCAGCGTCTACTGGTCAACCGCAAGATTGATGGCGTGATTTTGGCCCGCACGCTGGAGCGTGATCCCCTGATCCCCATGCTGCAAAAAAGCGGCATCCCCTTTGTTGCCATTGGCCGCCCGGCTGACCAGGATGTCATCTCGGTGGACCATGATCAGGTGGGCGGCTGCCGCGAGCTGGTCAGCCTGCTGCTGATGAAGGGCCTGCACCGCATTGCTTTGCTGGGCGGATCCATGCTGTACACCGTCAACCAGTCCCGCCTGGAAGGCTATAAGCAGGCGCATGACCGCGCCTGCTGCAAGATTGATGAGAGCCTGCTGTTTTTGGAGCTGGAAAGCGACGATCTACGCACCAGCGCTGTGGAGCTCGCGGTACAGCGTGGGGCGGACTGCATCCTGTGCATGGATGACCAGGTTGCCCAGCTGGCTTTGAACACCCTGAGACAGCTGAACCTGCGCGTGCCGCAGGATATCCGTCTTGCCTCCCTGTATGACGACGAAGCGCTGCAGGGGTGTACGCCACAGATCACGGCGGTCTCTTTTGATGCCGAACAGCTGGGCCGCCGTACCGCACAGCAGCTGCTTTCCCTCATCCGCCATCAGCCGGTGGAAACCCGCACCCTGCTGGGGTACCAGGTGGGGTTGCGTTTATCGACCCAGACCTGAGAGAAAAGTAGATAATGATAAATCAACTGCCCGTACACGGTATGATAAGCCGTTGTGCGGGCAGTTTTTTCGATAAGGGGTTTTGAAAAATATAGCGGTCACATAGTATCCCAGCGCCGCAGCGTCAAGCACAACAGGGCAGGGACATAGAAAAACAGGAGGCAACAAGTATGAAGTGCATGGATAAACATGAATTTGAGCAGCAGAATGTTTTTGGAACCGGTGCCGCAAACACTGCTTACGCCAAGTTTTTCATTGGCCAGTCGTTCCTGAACCCGCTGACCGACCCTAAAACCGGTCTGTTTTTGGCAACGTTACCTTTGAGCCCGGCTGCCGCAACAACTGGCACATCCACCACGCCGCCAAGGGCGGCGGCCAGCTGCTGGTTTGCACCGCAGGCGAAGGCTGGTACCAGGAAGAAGGCAAACCCGCTGTCAGCCTGACCCCCGGCACCGTGATCACCATCCCGGCCAACGTCAAGCACTGGCACGGTGCCAAGGCCGACAGCTGGTTCAGCCACATTGCTGTGGAAGTTCCCGGCAAAGATTGCAGCAACGAATGGTGCGAGCCCGTTACCGACGAAGAGTACGCCAAACTGAACGGATGAGCAGCCGCTAATAAAGGCAACACCGCATAATTCTCGCCTTGCGGCTTAAGCACCGCTCCGGCAGCTGCGGCACGGCATCTGCGTTGCCAAAATGCTCGATAAGACATCCAGTATTATCTGCGCTTTTGGCTTAGCATCTGCCGCACCTCGCTCGCCGTATCGGCACTTAAAATTATGCGGTATTGCCTAAAAAATAAAATCCAGCCGGCACGACCCGACAAAGAGCAGTGGGTAGTGCCGGGTTTACTTTTGGATGCTTTTTTGTCTACAGGTTCTTGCGCCGGGGCGGGCAATCTGCTACACTGAAAAAAATGTTATGTACAGGAGGCTGCAATCATGTATTATCTGGGTGTGGACCTTGGGGGAACCAATATCAAAGCTGCGCTTGTGGATGCAGACGGTGCTATTATAAAGGAAGCGAGCACCCCCACCAAACTGCCGCGCCCGGCCGAGGCCGTGTGCGATGATATTGCAGCCCTCTGCAATCAGCTGGCACAGGGCCAGCTGGTAGCGGGCATTGGCGTTGGCTGCCCCGGCACGCTGGATGGCGGCCTCGTGCGCTACTCCAACAATCTGGACTGGCATGATTTTGCCATGGGGGATTATCTGCGCGCCAGAACTGGCCTGCCGGTTGCTCTTGCCAACGATGCCAACGCCGCCGCTTTGGGCGAAGCACTGGCGGGCTGCGCCAAAGGAGCCGAAAGCGCGGTGATCATTACGCTGGGTACCGGCGTGGGCGGCGGTGTGGTGCTGGGCGGCAAACTGCTGATCGGTTACACCGGCGCAGCGGCGGAGCCGGGGCACATGGTGATTCTGGACACCCCGGATGCCCCGCGCTGTACCTGTGGCCGCCCCGGCTGCCTGGAAAGCCTGGCCAGTGCCACCGCCCTGATCCGCATGACCAAAGAAGCCATGGCAGCCCACCCCGAAAGCGCCCTGCATGGCATAGCCGCCCAAAGCGGCGGGGTAAATGGCCGCACCGCCTTTGATGCCGCCGCCCAGGGCGATGCCGCAGGCAAAGCCGTGGTGGAACAGTACATTCATTACCTTGCGGTGGGTGTTGCCAACATGATCAACATCTTCTTCCCGGAAGTGATCGGTCTGTCCGGCGGGGTGGCCAACCAGGGGGAGAACCTGCTGGCTCCCCTGCGCGCCGCGGTGGGACCAATGGTTTTTGGCAATGCTTACGCCCAAAAGCACACCCGCATTACCACCTGCACCCTCGGCTACCGCGCCGGGGTGATTGGAGCAGCGCTGCTGGCCAAAAACCAGGGATGATGCCTTTAGCGGGATAAAAAAGAGAAGATAAAACAAAAAACAGGAAGGAAACACCTTGAGTTTGAACCATACAAAACAAAAAAGCTGGCCCCAGCGCCTGCTGGCTTTGCTGGCGGCGGTGGTGCTGTGTGCCGCGCTGCCTGCCGCCGCGCTGGCAGAGGAAAATACGGCCAGCATCCAGACGCAGGTGAGCGAAACGGATGAGGATATCCCCTGGGCGGATCCGCCGCAGAGCACCCCCGAAACCGGCCGGCCTGACCCTGCCGTGCCAACTCCGCCGCCGCAGGATCCCGCCACCCCGGAAACCGCCCAGACCGGCGAGCATCTGGAAGGCTACAGCCTGAGCCTGGGGGAAACAGTCACAATTTATTTTTACGTTACCCTGCCGGAAGATATCCCGCAGGATGCCGCCATGCAGTTTACCCTGCCGGATTCCACCGTAACACAGGTGGCAGTGGCAGATGCAAAGCAGGTGGAAGTAAACGGCAAAAGCTGCACCGCTTTCCCTTGCCAGGTGGCCGCCAAACAGCTGACGGATGATATTGAAGCCCGGATGGTGGTAAACGGTAAATATGGCCCGGTTTATACTTACACCGTAAAGGATTACCTGAACTACCTGCTGGAACACGATTATCCCCAACAGGCAAAGGAGCTGGCCGGCACCCTGCTGGTGTATGGCGGCAAAGCGCAGCTGTACTTTGGCTACCGGACCGATGCGTTAGCCGGCACCGCGGAGCCAAACTCCACGGCCAACTGGAGCAGCTACCAGTTTGAAAGCAGCGGCACCCAGACCGATGATTATTACGGCAGCAGCCTGCTGCTGGAGCCCGTTATCCAGATCCGCCACTATTTTATGGTGCCGGACGGCGCGGAATGCACTTTTACTTTTGCCTGGAACGCGGGTGAGCCCGAAAGCGAATTGCAGCCCGTGGATACCAACACCCGCTTTGACGGCAAAAAGGTATATTATGTCGTTACACCGGCCATTGCGTTCCGCCGCGCGGATGCCATGCCGGTGGTTGCCATGCGGCAAAACGGGGCGGACCTGTGCATCCTGCGCTATGGGGTGTTCAGTTATGGCGATATGGTCCGCGCGCTGGCAGCGGTGGATGAAAGCCAGCTGCCGCTGCTGAACCTGCTCCGCGCGCTGGATGACTTGACCACCGCCGCACAGCGTTACAGCGTGGCAGGCTGATGCCGCAACGCCCCCAAATATAAAAAGGAAAACAGTAATGAAGAAAAAAATAGTCCTGGCCGTTGTGGTGGCTGCCGTGGTGCTTGCCGCTGCCTTTGCACTGCACCGGCCGCAGGCAGGTACCCAGCCAACCCCGGAGCCGACCCGGCAGGCGGAAACGAATGATGCCGTCCCGGCAGAGCCCACGCCGCAGCCCGCCGCGATGGCTGAACCGCAGCCCACGGCAACTACTGTCCCGCAGCAGACAACTGCCCCCAAGCCGACCCAGAAGCCCGCAACGAAAAAAACACCGGTGCTGAACGCCGCCGGTCAGCCCACCGCCAGTGCCGCGCCCGCAGAAAATGGTGACGGCGAACCGGCGGACAACACGAAGGAACCGACAGAAACCCCGCCCCCCAGCGCAACCCAAACCCCGCCTGTGAACGAGGAAAACATTGAATTGCCGTTTGTTCCGGCAGAATCATGAAGAGCGGCGGTAAGGACGATGCAAATGGAAACGTATATGCTGAATCTGTAAAACGGCGGAATGATTTTCCATGGTATAAAAACTCAGGCTGCCCCCAACAGGGAACAGCCTGAGCTTTTTGATACAGGATTATAATTTTAGGCAACACCGCACAATTCCCGCCTTGCGGCTTAAGCACCGCTCCGGCGGCTGCGGCACGGCATCTGCGTTGCCAAAATGCTCGATAATGTCGGGTTGCGGTACCCGCATCGTGCTTCGGGGGCAAAAGCCCCTCGCACTCTGCGACCGCTGCCCCTGCTTCGGTTCGCTGTTTCCGCCACTGGCGGCGCTCACCTTTGCAGCATCCAGTATTATCTGCGCTTTTGGCTTGGCATCTGCCGCACCTCGCTCGCCGTATCGGCACTTAGAATTATGCGGTATTGCCTTTACAACACTTTCGCCCCGTTGGCCGTCAACTTAAAGGTGGCGCCCAGCAGGTCAGCGGCGCCGCGGCACATCAGCATGCGGTTCAGGAAAATTTCGAAATATTCGTACATCGAGCAGATGTCCGTGTCGATCTGCAGATTCAGCGAGATGACCTTTTTGTCGGTGTTGATCTTTAATGTCTGGTCCGTTACGGCATAGTTGACCCGGTCGTGGATGTCAAAGCTGGCTTTGGGCTTTTCCCGCACGCGGCTGCGGCGCACATCAGTTTTGTCGCCAATAATCAGCGCAGCCGAAATGGGGTCCACCGCGCCGCCGGTGGATTCGTCATGGTTGGAAATGGCCGAAACAATGGTAATGCGGTCCGCAACGCTCAAATCATACTGCTTTAAAATCTCGTTGGCCAGCAGGCCGCCGTATTCCGCGTGGTGGGTGCGGTTGATGGCGTTGCCGATATCGTGCATGTACCCGGCAATTTTAGCAAGCTCAATATCATGAGCGCTGTAGTCAAACTTTTTCAGGATGTGCGCAGCGGTTTCCGCCACATGGATGCAGTGCGCCTGCGAGTGGTCGGTAAACCCCAGCAGCCCCAGGTTTTTGTTGCCTTTGTCCAGCAAGGCGTTCACTTCCTCGTTGGCGCGTATCTCTTTGTAGGTCATAGTAGTTCAACTCCAAAATTTGTAGTGCAGGGCAGCGGCCCAATGTATACCACCATACGCGCTTTTGCGTCAAAATACAACATACCTGCGGTAAAAGCTGTGTAAAATTTATGTGCAGGGGCGTTGCCCGCTGTGTCTGCTTCAGATCCTCCCGTCCTTGATTTCCTTTGCGGTGATGTCCACCAGTTCCCTACAACGCTTTTTCTTGTTGCCGAAGGCGCCGCCCTTGGGAGGCAGATTGCGCTTTTCGGTACACTTGCCATAGCCGATGAACTTTTCAAACATTCCCTTGGTCAGCAAGGCCTGTTTATCTGGTTAGGACAATCATACCACTTCTTCCCTATCATTTGAAAAACGCTCCAAAATCCTTGTTGAATCGGCCAAATTTGCCGTGTTGTATTTGTATAAGCTGCCACTTTTCTGTATAAAAATGTTTGCATTCTTCCCAAAAATTTGCTATTATAAAAATAAACGAGTAGCGTAACTGCGTAAATCCAGTTTCCGCTGCTCGTTTATTTTTTTGTATTTTTTAGGAGGAACCTATGGAAAAACAATCTCAAAACCCGATGGCGGTGGAGCCGATTCCCCGCTTGATGGCGCGCATCGGCACACCTATCGTACTTTCTATGATCTTACAGGCTGCGTACAATGTTGTGGACTCTGCCTATCTGGCTCGCATGGCTGACGGCGGCGAAGCTGCACTGACTGCGCTGAGCTTAGCGTTCCCGGTGCAACTGTTCATGGTGGCGGTATCCATCGGTACGGGCGTCGGCACAAACGCCCTGCTGGCCCGGCTGCTGGGGCAGGGCGACCGCGAACAGGCCAACCGCACCGTTGGCAACGCGCAGTTTATCGCGCTGTGCATCACGGTCGTGTTCATGCTGTTTGCGGCGGTGGGCGTGCGGCCCTATGTATATTCCCAGAGCGCAGGCGGCAGCATCGGGCGGGATATTCTGGAATCCGCCATCGCCTATCTGCATATATGCTGCGGCGTGCCTGTGGGCATTGTGATGTTCTCGGTGTACGAAAAAGTCTTGCAGGCCACTGGGCGATCGCTGTACTCCACCATCGCCCAAATCACCGGCGCAGTCGTCAATATCGTGGTAGATCCCGTTTTGATTTACGGCATATTCGGCCTGCCAGCCATGGGGGTGCGCGGTGCCGCGTGGGCCACAGTGCTGGGCCAGCTCGTCTCCATGGGACTGGGGCTTCTCTTCCACCTGCATTTTAATAAGGAAATCTCCAACAGCTTCCGTTACTGGCGGCCATCGCGGTCTGCCATCCTGCGCATTTACGCCATCGGTCTGCCCGCCATCATTTCCCAGGCGCTGCTGACCGTTATGACCTACGCGCTCAATTTGATTTTGGCCGCTATCCCGCAGGTGGGCCAGAACGCCGTGACCGTGTACGGCCTGTATTACAAGATCCAGCAGCTTATCATTTTCGCGGCGTTCGGTGTGCGCGATGCAATTACGCCCATTGTATCGTTTAATTTTGGCATGCGCAGCCGCACCCGCGTACAGCAGGGCATCCACTGGGGCTTGGGGTATACCGCTGCGCTGATGCTGCTAGGCTGCCTTGGTGTGGAACTGTTCGCCCAGCCGCTGGCAGGGCTATTCTCACTCTCCGGCACGACCCATGAAATGTGCGTGGCCTGTATGCGCACGGTGTCTTTAGGTTTTTTGTTTGCCGGGCTTTGTATTGCATTCCAAGGTGTTTTTCAAGCGCTGGGGCGCGGCGTAGAATCGCTGATTATCTCGCTATGCCGTCAGGTTTTGTTTGTACTGCCGCCGGTCTGGGCATTGTCGCAGCTCATCACAGGCCCGGAGAATGTCGCCATCGTCTGGTGGCCGCTGGCGCTCGGCGAAGCTGCCACACTGGCGGTGGCCTTGGTGCTGTACTTCATGAATGGGCGGAAACTGGTGCGCGGTTTATAAATCACGCCGATTTCAAAACGCAATAAACGCCGCACTGCAAAGCAGCAGGCAAGTACGGAACAATCCAGTTAAGGTTTGCGTTTCGTTCGATGTATCGGCAAATACAATCGTACTGCCGCTGTCGGTGTCCAGCCGCAGGAAACGCAAGTGACTGTCCGTCAACACGCTGTTCTGCCGGCCGCTGTCCACGGCTTTCCCCGCGGCCTGCTGCAAAAATTCGGTGTCGGACAAATCATAGTAGCCGCCGCCTGCGGGCTCAATCGTGCCGTCCTCGCCCACCGACAGCACAAAATATGGCAGCCGCACGCCATCGAATTCCTCGCCCGGTGCAGGAACTTGGATGGGGTTCAGCGCGATATGGCGCATCATGTCAAGGCTTTCGTGCTCCAGTGTGGCGCGTGTCAACCCCAGCACCGCCGCCATGACACAGGCTAGAATCACCGTGGCAAACGCCATGATGATGGCTACCAGCTTGACGCGCAGTTTCCGTATCATGCGCCGACCTCCAAGTGGTACCCCACACGGCGCACCGATTCAATGCGCACATTGGAGCCAAGGCTCTTGAGGCAACACCGCACAATTCCCGCCTTACGGCTTAAGCACCGCTTCGGCGGCTGCG
>ERZ857951.1314-NODE-1314-length-26760-cov-9.758397_pt1 | contig 26760 bp, 24 predicted proteins | sample MGYA00519759_ERZ857951 | MGnify/ENA primary metagenome ERZ857951 (study PRJEB31778, sample SAMEA3449377) | human gut metagenome | biome: human gut; feature: human-associated habitat; material: faeces | place: United Kingdom | collected 2010/2012 ...
AGCCGCCGGAGCGGTGCTTAAGCCGTAAGGCGGGAATTGTGCGGTGTTGCCTTAGATTCTTCAGGGCCTTTACCCTTTATTATGATTTAACACTAACTCTTATTGCAAAAATGAAATCTATTTTTCACAGAACGCCTTCCGGTTACTTTACTTTTCGGTAACAGTCTGATAAATTTTAGAAGTATCCATATTACGATAGATATTTTTCTCCGTATCTGCGAAGCGAGGGCTTGTCATTTGGGCGATATTATGGAGACCATCAATGATTAGCTCCGGCGTTTATTTTCATTATGTATCTGTAACAGAGGTTTTTTATGCACCCGCGGGTGTTTGTGATATTTCGGGGTGAGATATCCGGCCCGTTGTGGGGCATCGCCCCTCTACTTTGGGCAAGGCACATCGCCCATTTTTATTGTTCGCTCCGGGTGGGTTTCGGCGGGATCGGGTGACCCCGGCCCTACCAGCCATTTTATGGTTTTCCGCCCATCATCAAATGCTCTGTGGGGAACGGTATTGACCGTTCCGAAAGTTTGCAAAGATCCAACATCTCAAAATCAAATCACTTCGTCTATTCCCTATCCCACCAGCCAAAGAATTCCCATTCGGGGCACTACCACAAAAACAGCCTTCGGCAAATGCCGAAGGCTGTTTTTAAATAATTCAAAGCTCTATCACTTTATACTTATCAGTTCAGCTTCTTGCGGTTGATGAACAGGTAAGCGGCAGCGCCGCCCAGTGCGGCAACCAGAACGATGGCCAGACCTGCAACAGAGTTGCTGTTGGTGCTGGAAACGCCGGTCTGCGGGATGATCTTGCTGGAGTTATCAGCGGGGGTGTTGGACTTGGTAACATCCGGGGTGTTGGTCGGAGTATTGTCCGGGGTATTGGTTTTCTCAGTCGGGGTGTTTGCCGGAGTATTGGTCGGAGTGGTCTCCGGGATAACCGGGGTGGTCGGGGTCACGACCGGGGTAGCGGTCGGCTCGGTCGGGGTAGCGGTCGGCTCGGTCGGGGTGGCAGTCGGCTCTGCCGGAGTGGCAGTCGGCTCAACCGGGGTAGCAGTCGGCTCAACCGGAGTAGCGGTCGGCTCTACCGGGGTAGCGGTCGGCTCTACCGGCTTTTCAGCTTCCATAAAGATGGGGTACAGGTAGATGCCGCCTACCAGGCTGCCAACCGGGAATGCACCCAGGCCGCTGGTGCCCAGCTCAGTAGCATCGGCGCCCAGAACAAAGTGCTCTTTGCCCCAAACGTCCCAGCCCTTGAACTCCCAGCCCTCGTTTGCGATAACGGTGGGCAGAGTGATCGGAGTCTCCTCAAACTCGGCACGGTTCAGATAAGTCAGGGCAACATTGTCGGGATCGCTCTCGAAATGGCCCTTGGTGGTGTCCATAAAAATGGTAACATCCACCACGCGCACACAGGAAGCGCTGTCTTCGCTTGCAGCTTCGTCAGTGGTGTTGTCCTGTGCAGCCTCCTCCACTACTGCGGGTGCAGCAGCTTCCTCGGTGGTCTCGGTTTCTGCATACGCCGATACAGGCAGACAAACTGCCAAGGCAACAGCCGTAACCAGCGTAAGCAGACGCGAAAACCTGCTCGTCTTTTGCATAATTTTACTCCCTTTCCAAAATTATATCCCAAACGCAAAGGTGCGGATTGCTGTTGCCTTTGTGCCCAGAATTCAAATAAAGATTTTACGCCCCAGCCGGCCAGCGGGCTGGAAGCAGCGGGTCCGGATTGACGGTAACTTCATCCGCCGTCAGCGTTTCCCCGTCCCGCAGCGGGCGTGCCATAATCAGCAGGCGGGCATCCGACATTTCATAGGTACAGGTACACAATGTCAAAAGCCGTTCGTCTGCGCGGGCATAATCGCCCGTGGTATAAAACGCGCGCTTGGCCACTTCATCCAGGTATTCCTGCTCTGCCGCATCATCGGCAAAGTTCACATACTGGTTAAAGTGGAACACATCGCCATCGCTTTCGCGCGTGGTAATTGCATAAACTGCCACGATCTTGTAGTACTGGCCGCCGTTCAGGCTGTCCAGCTCAATGACCGGGTGTTCCTGATAATATTCCGGCTCGCGGTAATTTTGCAGGCTGGAAAACCGCACCGTATCCCCCACGCCCATGTTGTGGCCGTACAGGATCAAATGGCGGCTTTGCCGGATATCGCACTCATAATCCAGGTACGGCAGGCCCAGGTCATCCCAGTTGCCATCCAGGTCGTGCTTTAAGTAGTAGCTGTTGTCCCCTTCTCTTTGCATCACCGGCAGGTCAACATCGGTATCGTCGATCTTGATCCAGCCGATCACTTCGGGGTTACGCTCCAGCAGTGCGGTAAAATCCCGCGGTTCCGGGGTAACGGCGGGCTGCACGGTGGGGGCCGCGGTAACCTGCGGCTCCGGCGTCTGCTCTGGTTCTGCAGTCTGCACCACCGGCGGGCTCTCGCTCACCATCTTGCGCTGCTGCAGCCAGTTGGGCAGTTGCAGTGCCGCCATAGCAATCAACGCCGCCGCCATACCGGAGCAAAACACCCCTGCAAGAATGCGCGACTGCTGGCTCACAGGGCTGCCTCCACAAAGTAGGCATCGCCTTTGCTGCCATCGGTCTTGTATTCCTGATACGCAATGGTGCAGCTGGTGCTGCCATCGGGGATTTCAGCCATCAGCCAGTCGCTGCGCTCCTGGCCGGGGGTCAGCTCATAAGCATACGGCATCATGGTATCATCCACTGCGTTCAGGCAGGTGCCGTAATCGCTGTCGCCCTCGCCCCACTGGATCTGGAAATCCTGCAGGAACATCGTGTAGGTCTGGCTGCTGGTGTTCTTGATGTTCAGGCGCATGCGCACCAGGCATTCGCCGTCCGGGATATCAATGCCGGGGTAGCTTTCCACCAGGCTGACATCCGTAATGGAAAAGTCAAACAGTGCCGTGCTGACCGTTTCGCCTGCCGTATTGTTATGTGCGTTTGTTTTACCGCAGGCGGTCAGCAGCAATGCCATACCCAGCACAGCTGCAAGGCCCGGCGCTGCCAAAGTCCGTCTCATGCTATGTTCTCCTACTTTTCCGTGTTGTCATTGCACAAGTATTTAACATCTGTTCAACGTTAAAAATACAGGGCAATGTACAGCTATTATATTATCACGCCGCGCTTGTTTTGTCAATCAAAAAAGCACGGTCCTCTGCAGTCTGTTTTGTCATTTTTGTTGTTGAGCTAATGTTGTGTAGGGGTAGTATAACTGCGCGGCGGCATGTTTTATGCATTGGCAGCGTTTCTCTGCGGCGGCCAGAGGGCTGGCTGTTCCACCGGTCGTTTTTCTGTTTGGTACACATGATACCTTGCTCTGTAGGGAGCTGTCTTGAGGCAACACCGCACAATTCCCGCCTTGCGGCTTAAGCACCGCTCCGGCAGCTGCGGCACGGCATCTGCGTTGCCAAAATGCTCGATAAGACATCCAGTATTATCTGCGCTTTTGGCTTGGCATCTGCCGCACCTCGCTCGCCGTATCGGCACTTAGAATTATGCGGTATTGCCCTGAATAAAAACAACAGCGCACGGAACGGCACAAATTGCAGCTCCGTGCGCTGTTTTACTTTGTACACCATGCGAAAACACATGGTAAAACTGCACAAAAATGCAGTGCATAATTATTGCATGTTGTACATTGAACCCCTTGCATTTTGTGCGGGGATATTGTATTATACTAGCAAGAAGCAAAGGCGCTTTGGAATAGCAGATCCGCTGCTTCCAAGGCGCATTTTGTTTTTTAATTAAATATTTCCCTAAAAAGAAGAGGTTTGCCAGAGCGCCCCGGATTGAGCTTACGAGCTCATCAGTAGAGGGGTGGGTTATCGTTTTAAGGCAAAAATCGGGGACGCTCTGTTTTTCTCCTTCTTTTTAGTAAAACCCGAACGGGGCAGTGGCCGTTCGGGTTTTATTTTTTGCCTTTTTTATTGTGCGGTATATTGGATCACCATGGCCGCGCGGGTTGGCGTGCTGCCGGGGTTATGGTAGGTGTGGCACTGGTCGGCATGGTAATACGCGCAGCTGGGGCTTGAAAAGCCCAGCGCATCCTTTGCCACCCCCACAGTGGAACAGCTTGCCGCGTGGCGCAGAATGGCGAAAAATGAGTACCACATCAAAGTGGTATCTTACCAGTAAAAAAACAAAAGCAAACGGGCACCATGCCGCGGGATAGGCGACTGTGTTGCCCTAGTAAACAAAAGCACCGCCAACCCCAGGGGGGGGCGGGCGGTGCAAAGGGTTATGCGTTATTTGCCGGCCAGCAAAATGCCCAGCACGGCTTTTTCTACATGCAGGCGGTTTTCGGCTTCATCAAAAATCTCGTCTGCGTGGGTTTCAAAAACGTCGGGGGTGATCTCCTCGCCGCGGTGGGCGGGCAGGGGATGCTGCACGATACAGTCCGGCTTGGCCAGCGCCATGCGGGCTGCATCCAGGCAGAAGCCGTTGAAATCCCGGCGGCGGCGCTCGGTTTCGCGCTCCATGCCCATGCTGGTCCACACATCGGTGAACAGCACATCGGCACCGCGGGCGGCTTCGTCCGGGGTGGTGGTCAGCTTAAAATGGTCGCCATATTCCCGCGCAAAGAAGAGCACATCGGCGGAGGGACGGTAGCCGTTCGGGCAGGCAATGGTAAAGTCCATGCCCATCATCAGGCAGCCCACGATCAGGCTGTTGGCCATGTTGTAGCCATCGCCCACAAAACCGGCTTTCAGCCCGGCCAGTTTGCCCTTGTACTCCCGCACCGTCATCAGGTCAGTCAACACCTGCAGGGGATGGGCGTAATCGGTCATGCCGGAAACTACCGGCACGCCGCTGTACCTGGCCAGGGCGTCCACATCACTCTGCTTAAAGGTGCGGTACACAATAGCATCGTAATAGCGGCCCAGCACGCGGGCGGTATCCTGGATCGGCTCGCCGCGGGCGATCTGCATGTCAGCGGCGCTCAGATAGGTGCCAAGGCCGCCCATCTGGTAGATGCCGACCTCCAGGCTGGTGCGGGTGCGGGTGGAATGCTTGCCAAACATCAGGGCAACGGCCTTGCCCTGCAGATCCTTGGGGTCAGTGCCTGCTTTGTGCAGGCGCTTGTATTCATCGGCGACATCCAGAATGTGGATGATCTCATCGGGGGTCAGGCTGCTTAACTTGAGTAAATGCTCCATGAAAACCCTCCTGATCAGTTACATGGATGAAAGCACGTCATCCAGAATAGCCAGTGCCTTGGCAACGTCTGCTTCGCTCAAAATCAGCGGGGGCAGCAGGCGCAGGCGGGTCTTGGCGGTCAGCACCAGAAGGCCCTTGCGCTCGCAGGCAGCACGCACATCGGCGGCTTTTACGTCATCGGCAAAGGCAATGCCGACCATCAGGCCCATGCCGCTGACAGATGCGACATGCGGCAGGGAGGCAAGACCCTCCCGCAGCTGGGCGGCGCGGGCGTTGACGTTGCGCATGAATGCATCATCCATGGCATCCAGCACAGCGCAGCCGCCTGCACAGACGACCGGGTTGCCGCCAAAGGTGGAACCGTGAGAGCCGGGGCCCATGGTATCGGCAACCTTTTTGCTTGCCAGCACGGCACCGATGGGCAGGCCACCGCCCAGCCCCTTGGCCAGGGTGACGAGATCCGGCTTCAGGCCGAACTGCTCGCAGGCCAAGAAAGTGCCGGTGCGGCCCACGCCGGTCTGTACTTCGTCCACAATAATCAAAATATCGTGGGCGTGGCAGTAGTCGGCAACGCTCTGCACATAGTCGGCGTCCAGCGCAACCACGCCGCCTTCGCCCTGTACCATCTCCATCATAACAGCGCAGACAGAATCATCCACAGCGGCCTTGAATGTGTCAAAATCGTTGGCGGGAATGTAGCCGAAGTTAGCGGGGAAGGGGCCGAAATCCTTGTGGAAAACATCCTGGCCGGTGGCGGTCAGGGTGGCAAGGGTGCGGCCATGGAACGAGTTGACCAGCGTCAGAACTTTGTTGCGGTCGGGACCATAGGTGGTCACACTGTATTTGCGGGCGCACTTGATGGCACCTTCGTTGGCTTCGGCACCAGAGTTGCCGAAAAACACCTGGTCAAGCCCGGTGCGGGCGCACAGCCGCTTGGCCAGCTTGCCGCAGGGGGCGGTGTAATACAGGTTGGAAGAATGCTGCAAACGGGTGGCCTGCATGGTAACGGCCTGTACCCAGGCCGGGTGGCAATAGCCCAGCGCGTTTACGCCAATGCCGGAGGTAAAGTCCAGATAGGCTTTGCCGTCTGCATCATAGGCATACATGCCCTCGCCGTGCTCCAGCACCAGCGGGCTGCGGGCATAGGTGTGCATGATGTATTTCTGGTCACGTTTGATGACTTTTTCGGTATTCATGTTATTCCCTCCTTGGGAGGTCTGGAATGGTTGGCAGCCGAATTATTCAGGAATAAACCTAAGGCAGCACCGCACAATTCTCGCCGGAGCGGTGCTTAGAATTATGCGGTATTGCCCTAAAAAATAGGCGAATGAATAACTGTGCCGTAAGTACATGCTATGTACCCACGGCCAGCTTGCACGATTCTTATATTATAATATATTGGAAGTTTTTTCGGTACCTTTTTTTCAAAAAAGGTACAAAATCCCCCGTAAATCCCCGTAAAATTAAATCATCGGTTGCCGCGGCGGTAGAACAGGGTGCCGGAACCACGGTCAGAGAACATTTCCAGCAGAACAGAATGAGGAACACGGCCATCAATGATAACAGCCTCATGCACACCCTCATAAATGGCATCGGCCATGCCCTCGATTTTGGGGATCATGCCGCCGGAGATGACGCCATGTGCCTTGTAGCCCTCTATCTCGGAAATCTCTACTTCGGGGATCAGGGTGGATTCATCGTCCTTGTCATACAGCAGGCCGACAATATCCGTCATGGAAACGAACTTTTCGGCGTGCAGGGCAATAGCAATGGCGGCTGCAGCAGTATCGGCGTTGATGTTGTAGGCAATGCCGTTTTCATCCATGCCAACCGTGGCAATGACCGGGATAAAGCCATCGTTGAGCAGGTGCTCAATCAGGGTGGTGTCCACTTTTTCCACGTTGCCCACATAGCCCAGATCTACATCACTCTTGCGGGAGCAGGTGATGGTGTGGCCGTCCAGACCACACAGGCCAACGCCGCGGCCCTTGAGCAACGCAACCAGATCCTTGTTGACCTGACCGGCCAGAACCTGCTGCACAATGCTCATGGTTTCTTTATCGGTATAACGCAGGCCGTTGACAAACTTGGATTCCTTGCCCACGCGGTTCAGCATCTGGTTGATGGCCGGGCCGCCGCCGTGTACCAGCACAACGCGCACACCCAGCAGGGTCAGGGTGACAAGGTCGTTCATAACGGCCAGTTTCAATTCCTCGTTTACCATGGCATTGCCGCCGTATTTGATCACCAGGGTTTTGCCGTGATATTTCTGGATGTAGGGCGTGGCTTCCGAAAAAAGCAGCGCCATTTCCTCGTTTTTCATAAATCGCTCCCCAAACGTAAAAGTAGCAAGATAAGTTAGGAGTTAGGAGGGAGGAGTTAGGAGTTGGCGGTGTGCGCTGTGCGCACAAATTAAAAGCTACAAGCCTAAACGAGCCGTTCATTGCTCATTCCTAATTCCTAATTTCTAATTGCAAAATCAGGTCCGGTAATCGCCGTTGATCTTAACATAGTCATAGGTCAGATCGCAGCCCCAGGCTTTGCCGCTGGCTTCGCCGGTGCCCATATCGACTTTGACCAAAATGTCGTGCTCGCCCAGAACCGCATAGGCTTCGTCCTCGCTGAACGGATGGTAGGCGGCGTTTTCGCACACAAACACCTCGCCTGCCTTGCTGGCAATGCGCACGCTGACCTTGTCGATGGAAAAATCCCCCGGCGTATAGCCGATGGCGCACAGGATGCGGCCCCAGTTGGCGTCGCGGCCAAACACGGCGGCCTTGAACAGGTTGGAGCAGACAACGCTCTTTGCCACGGCGCGGGCGATCTCGTGGGTGGGGGCGTGGGTCACTTCGCAGGTGATCAGATGGGTGGCACCCTCGCCGTCAGAAGCATGCAGGGCGCACATATGCTCCGCCACAGCGCCCAGGGCAGCCAGGAATTTGTCATACTCCGGGCCTTCGGTCACAACAGGCTCGTTGCCCGACAGGCCGGAAGCCAGCAGCAGCAGGGTATCGTTGGTGGAGGTATCCAGGTCAACGCTCATCTGGTTGTAGGTAGTGGGCACAACGGCGCGCAGTGCCTTTTGCAGCAGCTCCGGGCTGACGGCAGCATCGGTGGTGTAGAACGCCAGCATGGTGGCCATGTTGGGGGCAATCATGCCGCTGCCCTTGCCGATCGCGCCAAGGCGGCAGGTTTTGCCGGCCAGCTCAAATTCAATGGCATATTCTTTCTCGTAAGTATCGGTGGTCATAATGGCCTTGGCAGCTTCGCTGCTGCCCTCGGCGCTGGCCTGCAGCCTGGCCGCTGCGGCGGGAATACCGCGGGCGAACGGGTCAATCGTCATGGGCTGGCCGATAACGCCGGTGGAAGCCGGCAGAACATCCTCGGCTGCAATGCCCAGCTGCTGGGCCACCAGGGCGCAGCACTCATTGGCCAGATCCACACCGTTGGCGGCGCAGGTGTTGGCGTTGCCACTGTTCACCAGAACAGCCTGTGCGTGGCCGTCCACCAGGTGGGCGCGGTCAACCTTGATGGGGGCGCCATACACCTTGTTGGTGGTGTAAACACCGGCAGCGGCACAGCGTACATCCGCCTTGATGATGGCCAGATCCAGCTTGTTGGGATTGGCCCGGAACCCGGCATGTACGCCGGAAGCAGAAAAACCCTTGGCAGCGCAAACGCCGCCGGAAATGACCTTATACTTTGCCATGTTACTTTTCCTCTTTCCCACAAATAACATCAAAATTAGAAATTAGGAATGAGCAATGAGAAATTGAAGGATTCACCTGGCGATGTAAAAACTGCTAATTTCTCATTTCTAATTCTTAATTAAAGTTCAAGCCCTTTCGTTTCCTCCAGCCCCAGCATGATGTTCATGCACTGCACGGCGGCACCGGAGCTGCCTTTGCCAAGGTTGTCCAGCAGGCTGATGAGCAGCATCCGCTTGCCGTCGGGGGAAACAGTGGGGTAAATTTCCAAGGTGTCCTTGCCGGCCAGCGTATTGGCGGGCAGGAACTTGGGGGCAGTGCCCAAAGCGTGCACCTTGATCATGGTTTCGCCTGCGTAATACTCCTGCAAAGCGGTGGCCAGCTCCTCAGCGCTGTGGCCCACAAGGTCCAGACGCAGGGGAACGGTAACTTCCATGCCGCAGTAGTAGTCATCCACAATGGGACAAAACACCGGCGGCTCCGCAAGGCCGCAGATCTTCTGCATTTCCGGCAGGTGCTTGTGATCCAGCGTTAAGCCGTAGGGGCGCGGGCTTTCAAAGGCAATGTCGCGCTCCGGGTCGCGGTACTGGGCAATGCCGCTTTTGCCTGCGCCGGAATAACCGGAAAGCCCGTGGCAGGTCAGCGGATAATCTGCAGCCAGCAGGCCAAGCTCCACCAGCGGGGCCACCAGCGTGATAAAGCCGGTGGCATAGCAGCCCGGAACAGCCACGCGGTTGGCGGTGCGCAGAGCATCCCGTTTGCCATGCAGCTCCGGCAGGCCATACACCCAATCCGGCGCGGTGCGGTGTGCGGTAGAAGTGTCCAGAATACGCACATCGGGGCGCAGCAGGGGCACAACCTCCCTGGCTGCAGCATCCGGCAGGCACAAAAAGCTCAGGTCGCTCTGGTTAATCACGGCAGCGCGGGCGTTTACATCCTTGCGGTCGGCTTCGGAAATGTGCAGGATCTCAAATTCATCCCGTGCGGCCAGGCGGTCCGCAATGCGCAGGCCGGTTGTGCCGGAAGAACCATCCACAAAAATTTTATACTTAGCCATCCCAAACAAACCCCTATCTATTACAGCGTTCAGCAGTTAATTTTGCTTTTTACATCCGCGATCTGTTTCAGCACGCTGGCCTGAGTGGGGCCGCCGTAACTGGTGCGGCCCTCGCAGCAGTGCGTCAGGTCAATGGCGTCATAGATGTCCGCCTCAAACAGATCGCTGTACTGCTTAAATTCGTCCAGCGTCAGCTCTTCCAGCGTTTTGTCTGCCCGGATGCAGGCACCCACCATGGTGCCGGTGCATTTGTAAGCATCGCGGAACGGCATGCCTTTCTTGGTCAGGTAGTCGGCGCAGTCCGTTGCGTTGATAAAACCCTTGGCGGCGGCGCGACGCATGTTGGCGGGCAGCGGCGTCATGGTGGCCAGCATCGGGGTGATGGTTTTTAAGCACAGCTCCAAAGTGTCCACCGCGTCAAATACGGCTTCCTTGTCCTCTTGCATGTCCTTGTCGTAGGCGAGGGGGATGCCCTTCATCATAACCAGCAGGGTGTTCAGGTCGCCGTAAACGCGGCCGGTCTTGCCGCGGATCAGCTCGGTCACGTCCGGGTTTTTCTTCTGCGGCATAATGGAAGAACCGGTGGTGAAAGCGTCGTCCAGCTCAATGAACTTGAACTCCCAGCTGCACCACAGGATGATCTCTTCCGACAGGCGGGACAGATGCATCATGCAGGTGGCCATGGCGCTGGTCAGCTCAATGCAGAAATCGCGGTCAGATACGCCATCGATCGAGTTGCCGCAGGGAGCAGCAAAGCCCAGCTCCTGTGCCGTATAAAAACGGTCCAGCGGGTAGGTGGTGCCAGCCAGAGCGCCGGAACCCAACGGGCACTCAGCGTCCATGCGGGCGGTGGCGTCCTGCATGCGGCCCAGGTCGCGCAGCAGCATCCAGGCGTAAGCCATCAGCTGGTGGCCAAAGGTGACCGGCTGGGCACGCTGCAGATGGGTGTAGCCGGGCATAACATAGGAAGAAGATTTTTCTGCCTGGTCGCAGATGGTCAGGATCAATTCCTTGATCTGCCCCTGCAAGTGGAGCGATGCTTCCCGCAGGTTCAGGCGGATATCCAGCGCAACCTGGTCGTTGCGGCTGCGGCCGGTGTGCAGCCGCTTGCCAGCATCGCCCACGCGGGCGGTCAGAGTCTGCTCCACAAAGGTGTGCACATCCTCGGCATTGGGGTCAATCTCCAACGCGCCGCTGTGCAGATCGTTCAAAATGGATTGCAGGCCCTTGTGGATATCGTCCACATCCTGCTGGGAGATGATGCCCTGCTTGCCCAGCATAGCAGAGTGTACCATGCTGCCGTGGATATCCTGTTCGATCATCCGCGCATCAAAGCGGATGGAAGAGTTAAAGTCGTTCACGCGGCTGTCCACCGCTTTGCTGGAACGTCCCTGCCAAAGTTGGGGCATAAGAAAACCTCCGGTGTTATTGTAATGAATAGAGAATAAAGAATAATGAAACATGTTGGTGTGCGCGCCGCGCGCGCAAATAAAATAGATACAGCCTTTTAATGGGGGCTCAGTCTGATGTTTGCTGCGACCTTGGCTTTTTTTGAGCTGTGCCGCAGGCACGGCGGTCCACCATCATTATTATTTATTCATTATTCTTTTTTCTTTTTATAGTATATACTGGAACGCCAAAGCCGCCAAGGGGGTCAATGCCTCCCTGGCGGCAGTTTTGTTAATGGAAAAATGCGATTACTTTACTTCCGGCCAGTTCTTTGCCAGCTTGGCGCGCTCAGCAATGGGCAGGCCAAACAGGTTGATAAAGCCGTTTGCATCAAACTGATCGTAATCCTCATCCTCGCCGAAGGAAGCAGTCTGCTCATCGTACAGGGTGAACGGGCTGGTAACACCAGCGTTGATCAGGTTGCCCTTGTACAGCTTCAGTTTCACATCACCGGTAACGGTCTTCTGCAGGTCGTCGGTGAATGCGCTCAGGGCTTCACGCAGCGGGGTGAACCACTTGCCATCGTAAACCAGCTCGCCCATCTTCTGAGCAACGGACTCCTTGAAGTGGAAAGCATCCTTGTCGATGGTGATGGTTTCCAGAACGTTGTGAGCCTTGTACAGGATGGTGCCGGCGGGGGTTTCGTACACGCCGCGGCTCTTCATGCCGACAAGACGGTTCTCAACGATATCCAGCTGGCCAATGCCATTCTCGCCGCCGATCTTGTTCAGGTACTCAATCAGGGCAACACCGTCCATCTCCTTGCCGTCCACAGCGGTGGGAATGCCCTTCTCAAAGTGGATGGTAACATAGGTCGGGGTATCCGGTGCCTGCTCCGGGGAAACACCCAGCTCCAGGAAGCCGGGCTTGTTGTACTGCGGCTCCAGAGAGGGCTTTTCGAGGTCCAGACCCTCGTGGCTCAGATGCCACAGGTTCTTGTCCTTGGAGTAGTTGGTCTCACGGTTGATACGCAGGGGAATGTTGTGTGCCTCGGCGTAATCGATCTCTTCGTCACGGCTCTTGATGTCCCACTCACGCCACGGGGCGATGATGGCCATTTCGGGGGCCAGTGCTTTTAGGGCCAGCTCAAAACGAACCTGGTCGTTGCCCTTGCCGGTGCAGCCATGGCAGATGGCATCGGCATTCTCTTTCTTGGCAATCTCAGCCAGTGCCTTTGCGATGCACGGACGAGCATGAGAGGTGCCCAGCAGGTACTCTTCGTACTTGGCATCGGCTTTCAGGCAGGGCCAGATGTAGTTCTCAACGTAATCTTTCTTCAGGTCCAGAACGTACAGCTTGGAAGCGCCGGTCTTGAGGGCCTTTTCTTCCAGGCCGTCCAGCTCAGTGCCCTGGCCAACGTCGCCGGAAACAGCAACAACTTCGCAGTTGTTGTAGTTCTCTTTCAGCCAGGGAATGATGATGGAGGTATCCAGACCGCCGGAGTAAGCCAGAACAACCTTTTTAATATCTTCCTTTTTCTTTTTCATAAGAACTGCCCTCTTTCAAAATTCTATCCGCCGAAGCGGCTGAATATTTATTCATTTCATGCTTCTTATTATACACGCCCTGCAACAAATTGCAACACGGCATATTGCACAAGGAAATTTCAACTTATAGAGATAACTTTGTTCTAGAGCTTGCATTTTGCGGCGTAAAGGGAAAAAACAAAACGGACTATTTGCATTTTTATTCATGAAATTGAATATTTGCCGCATAAAGCCCGCATATCGCAGTTGAAAAAGGATGCAGAAAAGTGCCAAAGGGTACAAAAAAGCTCTTCCCCACAAAAACGGGGAAGAGCGGAGAGGAAAAGATGATGACAAGTTGGAAGGATTGATCCTGCAAGGGTAGGACAGTGGCGCTTTGTCCCGGCAAAGTTATTCTTTGCTGGCACATTCGGCGCAAACGCCGGTCACGGTCAGGCAGTGGCCTTCAATACGCAGGCCGGGAACATTTTTGATCAGGGCGTTCAGCTCGCCTTCCGGCAGATCAAGGTTAATGATCTTGTGGCACTTGCGGCAGTAAAAATGCTCATGGGAGTTGGGGTCCCAGTCAAAGCATTCGGCACCGCTGATCATGCCAACGCGGCCGATCATATCGTTATCAGCCAGGGTATTCAGGTTGCGGTACACCGTGCCCAGGCTGATATGAGGGCAGCGCTCACGGGCATAACCGTAAATCTGCTGCGCAGAAAGATGCTCTTTATGCTCTTGAATGGTTTCCAGAATAATCTGGCGTTGCCAAGAATATTTCATAGCGAGTGTTCTCCTTAAAGTTACGGATGATTCATCTTCGACACACTTTTAACGAACGCCGATTTTTAACTTATTTTAACACTGGGGTATTACTATGTCAATATATTAAATGCGAAAAATCCGCAAAAAGTTTCGTAGCTTAAAATAAAATGAACAAACCGGGTGAAACCTGAAAAAATGAAGAATTTTGTACTGCACTTTATTGCGCTATTGTTGTATAATGCAGGAACAAAAATCGGAACAACACCGGGAATGGCTGCCAGATGATGCCCGCAAAGCCTATGGCTGCGTTATTTGTGCCGCAGCACTGCCGGCGCAGAAAAGGGAAAAAAACTTTTTGAAAAAATTCAAAAAAATGCTTGACAAATGGTGCCGAAACCCGTATACTAATGAAGCACCGTTTGAGATGCACACCACATGGCGGTATAGCTCAGTTGGCTAGAGCATTCGGTTCATACCCGAAGTGTCACCGGTTCAAATCCAGTTACCGCTACCACTTTTACAGAGTTTCGCTAAGGTTAGGGGGACGGTCGTCTGCAGTAGTGGACGATGGAAGTCGGAGGTTTTAGCGAAGCTCTGTATTTCTAAGGCCCGTTGGTCAAGCGGTTAAGACACGGCCCTTTCACGGCTGTAACATGGGTTCGATTCCCGTACGGGTCACCAAATTTAGCTCCTGATTTTTAACGTTGATACGTTTGAAATCAGGGGCTTTTTTATATTCCTTTTTGCAAGTACCACAATCGTACCACACTTTTAAAATAAAAGCAAGACCTGTAACATGGGAACACAGGGGTGCCGCGGAACAAATTGTAACCGTGACGCTCCTGTGTTTTGTTTTTTTGTTGTTCCCCTTAAAATTATAAAATCACGGATTGGAAAATTGTAAAGGAGCTTTTGCGGCATATCCTTGCTAAAAAATTAGCTGCGGTATTCCACAGTCCCCTTGACAATTATCCAACCTCACTTTTTCCGCTAATCGCGGAACAACCCGCAACCCCTTATCCCGAAGGGATAACGTGAGCAAAGATTGGGAAAACGAAAGTGAGGACGCAAAAATGAAAGAGACAGTAAAAACATCAAGAACGGCGGGTTACTTAGAGAAAATTTTCCGGGCATTGAACAAAAGATATTTTGATAACAAACTGGAAGAACCCATCATCACGATACAGAGCACACCCAGGGCCTACGGACACGTTACTGTAGCCAAGGCATGGCAGCGCGGTGACACGACCCGCCACGAGCTTAACATCGGCGCTGGGACGCTTGCACGGCCAATAGAAAACGTGGTGGCAACCACCCTGCATGAGTGTGTACATCTTTGGAACCTCCAAAACGGCATACAGGATTGCAGCCGCGGCGGTCAGTACCACAATAAAAAGTTCAAGGAAGCTGCCGAGGCCCGCGACCTTAAAATCAGCTATGACCCGCGTATCGGATGGAGCATCACCGAGCCGACTGACGCACTGTGCGAGTTTATCCTAGAGCAGGGCTGGCAGGATATCGAGATGAACCGCATCGAGAGCGCTTACATCCCACGCGGCAAAGGTACGGGTGACAACACCGACAAGCCGACAGGGAACAACCCCAACAGCCACAGCATCAAGTATATTTGCCCCTGCTGTGGCAACAGTGTAAGGGCAACCAAAGTCGTCCGCATAAAATGTGCTGACTGCGACATGATGATTGCAAAATGAAAAATACCGGGAGCCAAAAAAGCCCCCGGTTTTTTGTTTCAAAATTTGGGCCGCAAGCGGCCGGTTTTGCTTTGATGTTAACACGTCAAATGACGAGTTAACATATTTGAGGTAGTATAACGATTTGTTAGGTCACCCCTGTTTTTCTACGATATTATGAGCGAACGGTTTTGAAAAAACATGCGTCAAAAAAGGACGGTACAGATCGCCACTGGCGACTATGCCGTCCCTTTTTGATGCTATGAAAAAACTATGTCAATAAATCATATAAATAGGAACCGTCCCCCTTGACTGACGAAGAGATGTCAACACAATGCGGCCGCCCTTTCTTCGTCAGTGCAACCGTTGTCGGTTGGTGAAGAGAGAACAGGGCCACCCCATTCCCAACCGCCGCTCGGGTCATTAGGATTGCTATCAGTACTTCCCCCACTGGGCTGTTCAGGCTGAGGGTTAGGAGCTGGTTGAGCAGGTTCCTCATAAGTCGGCTGGCTCGGCTGTTCGGCCGGAGCTGAAGGCTGTGCCGGTGCAGGGTTACTTGTAGGAGCGGAGCTACCCGTACTGGAGGAAGTATTACCCTTGTTGGTGTTCTTGTTCGTAGTGGTCTGAGCAACCTTCTTGGCCTGGACGGTCAATTTGTACGTTGCACTCTTTTCGCCAGCATTAGCAGTGATGGTTGCCTCACCGGCTGCAATTGCAGTAACTTTACCATTCTCATCGACGGTAGCAACTTTCTCATCAGAAGAAGTCCAGGTAACGGTAGTTTCATCTGCAATCTCTTCGGGAAGCACGGTTGCATTCAAGGCAACAGTGTTACCAGCGGTAAGGATGCCTTCGGTCTTGTCCAGTGTGATACCTTCAACTTCGTAGTAAGCCTTGATGTGAGTCTTCTTTTCAACGACTTTCTTGTCTTCCTGAGTGAGAGTCGTCACGATGTCGTATTCACCAGGCTGCAAGACCTGAACCCTGCCGTCTTTATCGACGGTGGCCACTGCCTCATCAGTAGAAGCGTAACTTACCTTCACATCGGTGGCATCAGCCGGGCTTACCGTTGCCTCGACAGTGGTTTCGTTTCCATCGTTGAGCTTGACGTCAAGGTTGTCGGGAACGGTGATGTCTTTCGCGGCCACTTTAACCGTAACCTTGCAGACAGCACTCATCTCAGAATCCGTGACGCTTGCAGTGATGTCAGCTTCACCTGCAGAGACAGCAACCACCATGCCAGTCGCATCAACAGTCGCGACACTCTCATCGGAAGAAGTCCATTCGACCGTCAGCTTACTTGCTGCTTTAGCGAGCTTTTCGTCAGTTTCAGCACTTTCACCGGTTGCAGCAGTCTCAGGAGTTACGGCCGGAGCATCGTCGGTGCCGAAAGTGACCGGCAAAACCACCGCCTCGCCTTTCTCGACAGTAATTGCGTCCGGAACCGCGATGTTCGTGATTTTCACGCCACACCCTACCAGGGTAATCGCCATCGCAGCGGCTGCTACCACTGCTAAAATGATAGTCTTACGTTTCATATTCATTTCTCCTTTACATCCCGGCGTCTAGTGCCGGGGCCACATTAGACTAATAGGTTCGACGTCAGCCCTACGCAGCTTTGGATTTCGTCATCGACGATGCCGTGGACTCTATGCCGCCTATCCTTCTGTACAATTGCATAATACCATTTATGTGGTAGTTACACAATACGAATCCCGAAAAGTTCACAGATTGTTAATGCGGTCTAATTTTTGTCGTTTCGACACCGCGCTATTGATGCGCGGTGTCTTTGATATCTACTCTCGGGGACGGGGGAGATCGCTGCGCGACTCACCGTCCCCTATTTTTCACCCAGCCGCCAGATAATCCCTCAAAGAGGCTGCAACCCCTTGCTGCGTAGCATCATCCCAAGCGGCATATTTATTTTCCGGGTATCCTGCTGCAAATATAGCAGCGTCAGAAAGCTGCCATTTGGAAACAGGCTTCCCCTCTACTACCTTGATAATAGTTGGCGCACCGATGCGTTTCTCTCCAACATCAATGCTATTTTTGTTTTGGTCGGTGACGGTGTACTCGGCTAGATAGCCGTCCAGCCATGTCAGCAGTTCGGCGTACCCTTCCCCTGCCGGTCTGGTCTGCACTGGCGCGGCAGCATCCACACTGTAGGCGTATATGTCCCGGTAAAGGTCTATCTGGCAATAGTCCATCGTGACTCCTTCACTTTCCGCAACGGCGGCAAGCACCGGCAGCAAATTGCGGCAGTAGGGGCAGCGGGGAAAGCCGAACAAAATATATCCGTCTTTTTTCGCACGCGCTTCAACGGCTGTCACTGGAGATAATGGAACCGAAAATGGCAGATTAACGTCCTGATAGGTATATTCAGGGGAGCCGGGCACCGGGCACCCGTTATACGCCTGATAACTGCGGGCGATTATCGCCCCCGGCGAGCTGCCAAGGAGCAGCAGCACAGCCATTCCAGCAGTTGCCACAGCATAGGCTATATAGGGTGCTATACGGGATAGCTTATGCATTGGTTTATCACCTTCCTTTTATATTATAGCACATTGGCACGTAAGAGCAAGGTTTATATCGTCTCTATGTAGACGATTTTTCCTTTTGTAAATCGGTACAATAAATATACTTTTATTGTACACGGTGGTGAGGGCAAATGCTGCTACAGGAGGCAATTAAGCTGCGCATTTTGGAGCTTGCAGCAGAGCGCGGCTACAGCGTCAACAAGCTGGCCGAGCGTTCCGGCATTGCACCATCCGCACTCAAAAAAACTGTTAAGCCTTATGCAACAGTTAAAAACACTTCAACTGAGCTGATTGCCCGGATATGTGTGGGACTGGAAATTCCGTTCAAAAAATTTTGGGACAGCCCCTTGTTTGACGATATTGAGACAAAACAACAAAAAGAGGATGAGAGCCAGTAACGGCTATTATCCTCTTTTTGCTTATTTTTTATTTGGTTGTTGTTAAGGTGTTAAAACGGCAGATTTTCTTCTTCATCTACGGCGTCAAATTCATCGTAGCCGTAATGGTGATCTGTATAAATATTATCGTTCTGATCAAGGGGAGTGGTCAAGTTCATACTTGCCTGCTTGTTGCCATCATCGCAGGTACATTCAACTACCATTTCCAGACGAATCTTTCCGCCCTCCATTTTAAGGGTCGTGTGTAAATCATACATATATAAGATATTCCTTTCATTTTATAATAATTATAACAATCGGCGGCGGATGCCTCCGCGCGCCAAACCAGTCAGTCGAGCGAGCTGCGAAATGCCTGCGCCCTCCTGTTCAACAAGCCGACGAAGCAACGGGGTTGTAATCGTCTCTGGATACAGCGGGATTTCATGGCACTCCATTCCGGCTGTCGCACGAATAAAGTCCCGCAATTCGCCATCAGTGAAGGCAGGCAGCGGAGAATCTTCCAGCATACCACGGGTGTTCAGTTCCGGCCGCTGGTGATAGCTCCGCAGCCATTCCAAGCCATGCAATGCAAGCGCATAACTGGTATCTACCTGACAAAGTACCTTTTTTCTGCTGCCAAAGTAATCAAGATAACTGCTCCAAGGGTAGTCCTGCATTTCCTGCACGATTCCGGCAGCAACCGGGTTGCGATGGATATAACGCAACACACGCAAAAAATATCCTTTTGTTGTAACAGGTTGGGAGTTATACCGCCCGCGAAAAAGAGGTCCATCCCGCTGATAACGCCTGTTAAAATAGGCCACATAGCGGATGCCCACAGCCTTCATAACATGCTGTAAAACGTCAGCATCTGCTTTTGCAAGCAGGTGAAAGTGGTTGCCCATCAGGCAATACGCAAAAATTGTAAAATCTTCGTCCGCACAAAAATCCAGGATATGTAAAAAATTCATGTTGTCGGCATCATCGTTGCAAATTGCTGCATGGTTGATACCGCGCCCCATAATATGGTAGCACCCGGTAGCAGACCGTTCACGCGCTTTACGTGGCATCGTCCTGCACCTCCTGGGCTTGCTCTTGTGCGTCCTGCTCTTTGGGGGCGTACGCCAAAAGCTGAATCACGCGGGAAGCATCCCCGCGGGTCATCTTTTTGGTGTCAATTTTATAATCGGGGGCCAGTTTGTGGATAAGCGAAATTTGCTCACTGGTGATGGGCTGCCGGTCCCATTTGTAACGCTGCTTTTTGTCCCATATATGCTGTTGTTGCGGATGGTTTTGCTTGAGGTCCTGATAAACATAATCCAGCACAAATTGCAGTGGAACGGCACATCTGGAGCACTTTTTATTTTTGCGCAGATACACCATACCGTTTGGCAGCGGCTTGCTAATGCGGTACACTACATTGGGCAGAGGGAGGATACGACCTCCACCTTTCACATCAAGCCACGCTACATCATGTGTGGTATAGCCTTCTCCAAGCGCCATAACGTTCACCTCCTTCTGATTTTTAATCCAAGAATCGGGGATTTCATTTCCTTCCAGCACTTTAATCGGGTCTTGCTCTTCCGGTAATTTTTCCGTAGGCTCTTTTTCGGGTTTTGGAGCTGGAACGTCTTTGCCGATCAAGGTTGCTGCTGTACAGATAGGCATATTGGATACGCCGACACAGTCAATCACTTTGCAAGAGGCTTTACCGGGATAAAGACGCAAGCCGCGGCCCACCATCTGTGCATATAAGCCAACATTTGTCCGCGCGATTGGGCGAGCCAACACAACGGTCTCCGTCATTGGCAAATCAACGCCTTCTGTCAGCACTGCGTAGCATACCAGCACTTTAATCAGGCCCAGGCGGTAGGCTTCCAAGAAGTGCCCCCGATTTTGGGTGGTGCCATCAATAAAGGCTGCTGTACTGGCTCCATGTTGAGAATTGAGCAATGCTGTTACGTTTTTACCCTCTTCGATTGAAGGCGCAAAAATGATGGTCTGACCACGGGCATTTTTGGTGTAGGCCTCTGCAATTCCGGCTGCTGTGCCAGACATAACACGTGCGATATCTGCGGCGTCATAATCGCCGGTATCCTCACGGTACTGTACTGTCCCCAGGTCAAATTTGAGGTTAACCTGACAAGCATCTATTGGGCTAAGGTAGCCGTGTTCGATACCATACAGGGTGTTGAACTCACATAGAATCTCTTTAAAAACCACAGCCAGACCGACGCCATCCCCGCGAACTGAGGTCGCAGTAAAGCCAAAACGAACTGCATTTTTAAAATATTCAAAAATTTTGCGGTAAGTCGGTGCAGCACTGTGGTGGGCCTCGTCAATGATAATGGTGTCGATACTGTAAGGATTATACTCGCTGAGCCGCCCCACGAGACTTTGCACCGAAGCACTGATAATGGGTTCACCGTCTGCATGCAGAGGTCCCAGTTCAATGCCGCAGGGTAAGTCTTTAAGGTATTCCAGCGGCTGCCTCACAAGTTCCTCACGATGCGATAAAATCAGCACGTGGTGGTCATTTTCTGAGACATCCCAGCGGATATACTCGGTGTAGATGCGAGTTTTGCCAAGGCCCGTCGCAATATTACATAAGGCAGCTTGGCCGTCATAGTCTTTCATGAGCTGAAGAGTTTTGGCCTGATAATCCCTTAACGGGGGAGCCCTTTTGCCGTTTGTACTTGCGGACTGCAAAATTTTTTGCATCTGTAATGCCTCCTATCAATTTTTTATAAAAATCGTGCTGACATGGCTTTCCAATTCCCAGTCGGTACGGAGACGCAGATAGTGTGCCAATTCCTTTTTGTTCACCAAAAAAGTGTAGTAGCTTCCCTCATCATCCTTATCCACCATGCCACCAACGAGATAACGTGACGCATGTTTATTGGTATAAATCGATTCGTGAGAAACAGTATCGAATCCGTCATTCCAAGCATATTCCCACGCCGACACAAAGATTTCTGGATAATCGGCCCAATTAGCGTCCTCACGCAAATATTTCGCAATGCACCAATCGCGGTACAGAAAAAATGCCTTTTTTGCAGTAGTCATAATAATGCACCTATTGTTTGTTAACATTCAAAAATATTACTTGTGATAGTAGTAGGCCTGCACAATGTCATCCGTCTCACTACCATTGCGGATGATGAAGCGTCCAGGAATGGCAGGAAGATTCGCAGCGCTACCATCATCCAGGATAACAATAGAGCTCTGTGCGTCAGCGGTATGGCCACAGATACGGCCATCAAGCTGTGCTTTAAGACTTCCGGGAACAGACCCTACGTCGGGGCGCTGGGTTGCCACAAGCAGATGGATGCCAAGCGCACGGCCCAGACGGCCAATGGCAAGGAGCTTGTTTGTAATCACAGAAATTGCGGCCTTACCTTCTTTATCACGACCAGTTGTATCAAGAATCATCGAGGTTTCATCCAGGATAACGACGATTCGATGCAGGTCATCTCCAGTCGTCCGGACATATTCCTCAAGATTTGCACAGCCAGCGATAGAAAACTCTGTACGACGGCGGTTCAGTTCGCGTACAACACTGTCGAGCATCTGCTCGAGATCAGCGTCATTATCTGCATAATGGCCCGGTTTGCGGTATTCGGAGCCAAAGTCCACACCTTTATAGTCAGCGAGGTAGATGACGTAGCCTTTTTGCGTCAGTTGATGCAAAATCAACAATACCAGCTGCGTTTTACCCATGCCGGTGGCGGCAGCCAAAAGCCAATGAGGCAACTGGCCAAAATCGATGCAGACGGGAATGCCTGCCGCATTGATGCCCAAGACAATTTTTGTATCACTATCGTCCATATATGTATCTGCCCACGGGATTAATCGCCCCATAAGATTGCACCCAGCAACAACACGAAGTTCAAAGAGCTGGTTGTTACTTCCCTGAGTGATAGACAGGATGGTTACATTAAGTGCAGATTCGATTCTTGTGCGGTTATCTTCCCAACATTCGAGAGGATAGCCCTTAATATAATAGGTAAGCTGTTGGATGTTACCGTCTCTGCTGGCCTTAATCAATAACGGCGCTTCGCGTGCTTGGTTATAGATGCCCGCGCGCGTAAAATCGTCATAATATGCCCAACTATGAGGCAGATAGCCAAATACGAAAATAACTCCGATACACTCTGCCAACCATGCAATGGCATAGACAGCATAGATAATAGGACGAAACACAACCGAAAGCACATCATTTCCAGAACTGCCAGAAGCAAAAAACAAGGCAACAACCGCAAGCGCAAGGCACAGGAAAACAAACTTTTGTGCGACCTTGGAATCGTCTTGAATACACCTAAGACCATTACGAAATGTATCCAAAACATATTTTTTCTTGGTTTGCAACTGCAAACGTTCATAATCATCATTCATAGTAATAACTCCTTTCTGATAAAGCGCCCGTATAGCCTGATAGCACAGCTTTTGTCAACGCTTAAAACGGACAATCATCATCCGAAAAATCAACTAATTCATATTCCGATTTAACACACTCCCGGAAATAATCGTCGGTGGAATAATCCTTATGGCTTCCATCAGCGGCAAAAATCCGCACAGTGTTAATGCGTCGCAGGAAGGCGGCCCACGTTTCAGGCTTCTCGTCCTGCAGTGCACGGTACTGCCTTTCTAACGGCAAATTCGAGACAAGGTATACTTCTGTATAACAGGCTTGCTTGTTAGCATACCGACACGGCAACTCCAACGGATAGCCGTCAAGATATTGCAGCATATTGACGAGAGGGAGACTGTTGTGGAACTCATCAAACAAGATTGCTGCTTGACCCCTGTACCCGTCAAAGGGATGTTTATAGTCGGATACGCTGTAACAATTTGCGTATCCACATCCTTCTCGTACCGAACGAGTTTTGCCAACCCCTGTCGGACCGGATATATATGTGACATTCATTCGCCGGAAAACATTTCGATATTTTTCTTCCAAAATGGTTTGTCGCGTCCGATCAATATGAGAGATATCACGCAAATACTCTGGATGCTCACCAAGGATTTGAGCATTGTCTTCCCCGGAGGCAATCAGTTTGTATAGCATTCGCAAATCATTTCTATCTCCCTGCTTTGCGTCAGGCGGCAAATCGCCACTTTCCTCGAAAGTATCAGAGAAATTTGTGCCTACATGTACCTTTCCTTGGGCATCCGTATACTCATAATGGCCGTTTGCATCCTTATGATACTTTGTGCCTTCTTTACGAATATACGCATAGTTTTCGGAGTTGGTGCCCCATTGCGGTACTTCGATGTGTGCTGTCGGAAATTTGTTCTTTAGAGTTTTGAACATCACCGCGTTGTAAAAGACCAGGTACAAATGCGTATGGTAAGTTTCTTCCTTACCCTCTTCATCGCACATGCACCAATATAACAATTTCGCGCCTTTTGCTAGAATAGCCTTAATTGTATCGTGGTCATAACCATGCTCTTTCGGATTGTTGATTGTCAGCTGGTAGCGTCTTGTCGCAAATTCTTTTGCCATTTGATACACCATACACAGCGGACACAACCCATCTGTGTACGCTACAAAGCTTATATCTGTCAGCTTTGTGGACTGTACACGGATGTGCGAGGGTAATACTATCCTCTCACATCCGTGTTGATTTAGTCCGCGGCGTATACTTGCTGTCGAGTCTGGAACACGATCTGCCATTGAAATGTTAACCGCAAAAATGAGACAAGCCCCATTTTTGCGGCAAGGTCGCTATCGCTCCCTTTTTGCGTCAGGTGCCGGGGAAACTCTTAATCGAGCAGAACAATGCTTTCAGGCTTACGGAACTCGTTATAGTAAATCTTAACTTCGCGCCCCATCAAGTCATGGAGGTTGATTTTAAGTCCCGCCATTTTGGCATCGGAAAGATACATATCCTTGACCATAACACCTTCACCCTTTCCGGCATCAACCTCCGTTGCAAGATAGATGCGACAACCAGTGATAGGCCGACCTTCCTTGCTGACAAAATCATTACGACTATAACCGATAATTTTCATAATTATTATTTTCCTTTCCATTATATATATTGTTTTTTCAAGGTACTTCTGAACCGCGTCAACGAGGTCATGATTTGACTTGTCGATGACTACTGAGCCGGGGTCAGCAGCGTAGATTTCAGCCGCCGCCCCGGCTATCGTGCAAATTTTCATGGTCTATCACCTCCCAAGCCAAAAAAATGAAGTTCCAACGAGTTTTATAGACTTCCTATTGGCTATATCTTCATTATCTGCAACTCGCAAGCAGCGTCAAGCACAGTATTTATATATTTGGGTTTATAATCTTTTTGTGTGATGCTTGTTAAATATTGCAAAACCCATGTTACTGTCTTATGTAGAAGAGATGCCGTGACTACTGAGCCGGGGTCAGCAGCGTGGATTTAAGCCACCGCCCCGGCTAACCTGCGGATTTTCATATCTTGTCACCTCCCAAGCCGAAAATTTGAAGTTTCAACGAGTCTTTCTACTTCCTTACGGGCTATATTTTCATTATCTGCGACTCGCAAGCAGCGTCAAGCACAGTATTTATGTATTTGGGTTTATTAATCTTTTGTGTGATGCTTGTTAACTAATTACAAAATGGTCTATAATAAAAATGACGAATAACTTTCGCAATATGCGAAGCTATTCGTCTAGACTTAATGTTGAAATGTTTTAAAATTTATACAGCAGATTGATTTTGAAGCAGTTTACGTTTAGCCCTACCAAGTGCAAGTCTCTCATCTAACAGAGAGTCAAGACATGCGGGAACGTTGTCCATATCTCCGTCCATAGGATGCATATACACTCCATTAACACCAGGGTGAGTGTGCCCCACAAGTTCTTCATAGACCCAATTACTTAAGACGTTTTTATAGATTGAAGAAAAGGTATGACGCAATTCGTATGGTGTAATATAAGGTATACCATTATAATTGCAATATATGCCCCAACGCTTACGATAACAGAGTTGCCCGGTAGGCCCAAAAACACGCTCGTGGGGGTCCAGAGGGTTAACGCGGTAGACTTTCTGACTATCTAAAAGCATGTGTGTATATCTCGTTTGGGGAAAGTCACGTGCGGCAAATTCATTTTTACCGCTGGTCGTGATACCTTTGGCATTAATGGCACGTCGTATATGTATATAATTATCGTCAATATCGCCCCATTCAAGGCCCATCAGCTCGCCAGTACGCATGCCGGTGACCACGTTAAAACGATATGCGTAGATAAGACTGTCCTGACAAACGGTGCCGTTATAGGGGGCTTGCGATTCTGAAAACAAAATATCAAGAGAAACAACATCAAGGGCTTGCTTTTTCCCTTTTTTGGCAGTGGACGGTATCCTTATATTGTTTGTGCGAAGGTCGTTCCGAATATCTGATAAATCCAGATAGTTGCAAAAACCGGACAAATCACCACGTATATTTTTGAGGCTTTTTTGACTCAAATCGCATTTTCGATATGCAGTATAGATAACGCGTTTCAAATCCTGCTTAGTCAATAGCATAACAGGTATTTTACCAATTATAGGCTTGATATGATTGTTATATCTGTTGCGAATAGTATAGATATTTGTAGTTTCAAGCTCTTTGTCCTTCAGATAGCGTTCAAATACAGTCTCAACGGTTGTATGATCGCTGACAGCAAATGGACAGGAACCAGACAACCAAGATGCTGCATTTTGAGCACAAATCTTACGTCCTTTATCACCAGGGGTGGAAGAGTAGAAAGATTTTCTAATTCCATTTTTTTGAATATTGATTTTCCAAATTTTTTTCTTCTCGAGCCAAATGGTACGAGAAACCAATTTGCTTTGCATAGTAGGCATGTGGACTCCTTGGAGAGCCAAGATTTTTAGGTAAGCGGCTCAATGAAAATAGTGTAGTAGTCGTTTTTTGGAATGTTTAAAACTTTTCCGATGCGTGCAATTTCTTTTGCCGTAAAGAGCGAATAACCATTCATTTTATGCGACAGGGCTTGTGGGGAAATTCCGATTGCACTCGCAAGATTAGAGCAGGTAAAACCTGCACGGATAATCGCAGAATGTAATTCTCTGTAACTACCTTTCATGTTAGTAATTCTCCTTAGAAAAAATATTTCTTATTGAAGTGTTACTATCATAATATGTAGTTCGCACACTATCGCAAGGGGGATATCACCATCTTTTTTACTTATTCTTGCAAACCGGTTTTGTACCACACTTTTTATTGATGCCGTACCACACTTTGTACCACACATGAATTAAAAAATCCTTTAATGAAATCCATACACATGATAAAAATATCGTTGATATGTATTTCGTTAAAGGAATATATAAGAATATTATAAGTTCGATTCCCGTACGGGTCACCAAAAAGCCTTAGCGTTAGCTAAGGCTTTTTTCTTTTGTATTTTAGTCCTCGTACCACACATTATACCACATCTTTGGCGGTTGGAATATATAAAGTAAAGGCAACACCGCACAATTCCCGCCTAACGGCTTAAGCACCGCTCCGGCGGCTGCGGCACGGCATCTGCGTTGCCAAAATGC
>ERZ857951.1332-NODE-1332-length-26491-cov-4.531586_pt1 | contig 26491 bp, 17 predicted proteins | sample MGYA00519759_ERZ857951 | MGnify/ENA primary metagenome ERZ857951 (study PRJEB31778, sample SAMEA3449377) | human gut metagenome | biome: human gut; feature: human-associated habitat; material: faeces | place: United Kingdom | collected 2010/2012 ...
CCTTCTGATAGAAGAAACGGACCAGACGCGTGCCGTGGTGCTGGCGGATGATGTCCGTGATTTCCTGGCCCAACTTATAGCGCTCGGCCAGCTCCGTGCCTTTTTTGACGTGCGAGAGCAGAATCAGGGCGCTCATGGACGGGGCCAGCTTGTCATGCTTGTTGGGGCCGCCGAACTGATTCTCGATGAAATATTCCGGATAGGAGAGCTTGCCCACATCGTGATACAGGGCCGCCACCTTGCAGAGCAGGCTGTTGGCGCCGATAGCCTTGGCCCCGGCCTCCACCATGTTGGCCACCACCAAGGAGTGATGGTAGGTGCCGGGAATGGTGACCATCAGTTCCTGCATCAGGGGCTGTTCCAGGCTCATCAGCTCCATAAGGCGGAAGCGCGTGCTGTAGCCGAAGGTCAGCTCCAGCACCGGGCTCACGGCGAAAAGCAGAATCAGGGAAAGCAGGCTGTTGATAGCCACGGCGGTCAACTGCACGGGGATTTCCGCCGGAGGCGTCTGGGCCAGCAGCGTCGTGCCGAACCAGATCAAAATCTGGCCCACGGTCAGGGGAATCACGCTCCAGACCACATCCTGGCGGCTCTGCGCGCTGGTCACCAGCCAGGTCGCCAGCATGCCGCCCAGAAAATAGTAAATGAAGAGCGGATAGTCCGCCTGAAACATGAGCATGCAGAGGAGAGAAAGCAACAGGCCCATGGTACAGTAGCGCCGGGCCGCGAACACCATAGCTACCAGACCCACGGCCCCGGCCACGGGAAAAGCTGCGGCAAAGGAATTGAGCAGACTTACGCTGTCCATGCGCAGACCCAGCAGATAGACGCTCTTGGCGCCCACGCCGAACAGGAAGAGCAAAAGGGCGATGAGCAGCATGTCCTTGCAGCGCAACGGCGTGCCGGGCTTGCCGCTGGGGGCCACAAAAAAGCCCACGGAAAGCAGTAGAGTGCAGAGAAACGCGCCGCCCGCCGTGCTCCAGCGCATGGGATCAGAGGCGGATTTGTACAGGGTCTGCAATTTGATCTGCTGCTCGCGGCTCACGCGCTCGCCCTTGCGCAGCACCAGCTCACCCTTCTGGATCTGATAATAAACCGGCTCCACCGTCGCCACCACGGCCGCGCCGCGTTTCTGGGTAGCCTCGCGGTTCAGGGTCAGGGAAGCGGGCAAGGTGGCTGAGAGCAAAATATTGATGGCCCGGCGGGACTGCGGATTAAGGCTGGGAGCCTGCCGGATCTGCGAGGATATCTCGGCCAGGAAGGATTGCACGTCCGGCAGGGAGTTGACGTCCGGGCGCAAAATTTCCGCATTGGTGTCAAGATTACGGATGATCACGCCGGAGCGTCCCACCCGCGCCGAGCGGATGTCGCCCACCAAGCCTTCGGCCATGTGCTCGCGGATTTGAGGCAGCAGTTTTTTGAGCAGATAGGTCTGCACTTCGGGCAGGGCCAGTTCCGGCAGCACTTCGTCGGCCACGGCGGGAGTCAGCTCTTCCACCAGGCGCTGCAAGGGGGCGTCGGGCACGGGCCTCTGCTCGCCCGCATTGTTCAGGCTGCGCAGGATTTCCAGAACCCGGCTCTGAAACTGGGTATAGGGCTCAAGGCTCAGGTCATAGACCGGAGGTTGCAGCAAGAGCACCTGTTTGCGGCGGGCCTTGGTAGCCTGGGTGTCCTCCACCAAAATATCCCGGTCCGCGATGACGTCGTTTTCCGCCACCTGACCGGCCACGTAAATCCGCTGCACGGCCTCGAAATTGGCCCCGGCCAGCAGGGCCAGAAAAAGCAGCGTGCCGATCAGCGCCCACAGGCCCCAACCGCAGTGATGCCGCACTTTCAGCGTTTGGATAAGCGCCAGGATGCTAGCCGGACGCACCGTCTTTTTCTGCGTGGTCATAAGCGCTGACAATGGCTCCTACAAGGGGGTGACGCACGACGTCGGCCTTGCTGAAACGATGAACGGCAAGGCCGGGCACGTTATGCAGGACGTTCAGGGCATGGATCAGGCCCGAGCGCGGCCGGGCGCCGCCGGGCTGCATGGGCAGGTCGATCTGGGTGGTGTCGCCGGTGACCACCATGCGCGAGCCGAAGCCCATGCGGGTCAGGAACATCTTCATCTGCTCCTGGGTGGTGTTCTGGGCCTCGTCCAGAATGATGAAGGCGTCGTTGAGGGTACGCCCGCGCATAAAAGCCAAGGGGGCCACTTCAATAGAGCCCACTTCCAGCATGGAGGCCACCTTGGCCTGGGGCATCATGTCGTGCAGGGCGTCATACAGGGGCCGCAGATACGGGTTCACCTTATCGGCCAGGTCGCCGGGCAGGAAGCCCAGGCGTTCGCCCGCCTCCACAGCCGGCCTGGTCAACACGATACGTTTGACCCGGTGCTGCTGAAACATGGACAGGGCCATGGCCACGGCCAGATAGGTCTTGCCTGTGCCCGCGGGCCCCACGGCGAAAACCAACTCATGCCGCCGCAAAAGTTCCAGATAGGTCTTTTGCGCCACATTGCGCGCGGTGACGGTTTTGCGCGGCGTATTCACAAAGACGGCGTCACGGAAGACCTGGCCGAGGTTCAAGCCGGGATCGGCCCTGAGCATCTCGTAGGCACGGGCCATGTCCTGTTGGCTCAGCGCAAGGCCGCCGCGCAGAAGATCGTAGAGCTGCACAAAGACATTGCACAGGCTCTGCCGCACGTCCGGATCCGGGCTCTCAATAAAGATGCTGGCCCCGCGATTGCCGATATGCGCGCCGCTGGCTGCCGCCAAGAGGTCGAGATGCGCATTGTGGGGACCGAAAAGCTGGTTGGCTAGGGCGGGGTCGTCAAACTCCACTGTCTCCAGCATGGAGGAATGTACTGCCATAGGCCATATCTAGCCTATTTCAGCGGGACTGTCCATCTTTTCAAACGACAGGCCCGGTCGGCGGCATGCCTGGAAGCCGACCCGCATCGTTCCTGGCCCGATATTTGCAAAATTGTCTGCGGCAGGCCCGCGCGCCGGGCACAGGCAAAATCTGCCGGGAGGAACCATGAGCATATCAGGCATCGGCAACTATAACAACATTCTGCTCCAGTGGCAGGGCCAGCAATTGAAGAGCACGGGCTCGGGCAGCTCCAAGAGCTCCTCCGCCAACAGCCTGAACAGCCTCTTCGGCAACACGTCCATGACCAACCAGCTTTCCAGCATGGTGGAGCTGACCAAATATGCCATGGATGCCATGGGGCTTTCCAGCGACAGCCGGGTGACCTTCAACCAGATCACCAAATACCGCGAACAGTTGCAGAACGAGTTCAGCGCAAGCGTTAAAAACGGCTTGGCCGGGATAGGCATCGACGACATCAACGGCCTGAGTTTCAGCCTGGATAAAAACGGCAAGCTGACCGCCGCGAGCGACGACGCCTCGGACAGAAAGGCCGCGCAGGCCTGGCTGGACGCCAATCCCGCCTTGGGCAAGGATCTGCGCAAAGCTCTGACCGATGCCGGCATTGACGCCGAAAGCGCGGTGGATCTGCGCGTCGGTTCCGGCGGCAAGCTCAGCGTGATCAATACTACCGCCGACAATATGCAGTCGGCACTGAACAGCGATGCGGACCTGACCAACGATCTGCGCGCGGCGCTTAAGAAAATGGGCGTGGATATGACCAACGGCCTGAACTTCAAATTAGACGACGAAGGCAATCTGGCTGTCGGCAATGATGTGGAGCAGGCCGAGGCCATCAACCAATGGCTGAAGGAAAATCCCAAACTGGCCGACGCGGTCAAGGCGCAATTGGAAAAACGCGATGTGGACGCCTCGGCCGTGAGTCTGCGCCTGAACAGCGAAGGCCCTGTGCAGATCAGCGTGAATAATGCCGGGCTCAATGATATCCAGGCCGTGCTGGACAAGCAGGGCGAGGCGGGCAAAAAACTCCATGACGGCCTGGACAGCCTGGGCGTTGACCCGAACATCAAGTTTTCCATCCAGGTCAATGACGACGGCAGCGTGACCGTCATCAGCGACCATGCCGACCGCGACAAGGTACAGCAGTTTTTTGACGACAACCCCGATCTGATCAAGAAATACCGGCAGATCGAAACCCTGTCCGGCATTGACGACGCCCGCAAAGCCATGCAGGTTTCGCCCACGGCCATGCGCAAACGCATCCAGATCGAATCCATGGCCGCCTGGTGGGCGGATTCGGGCAGCGCCAGTTCCTATTTCGGCAATTACTCGGGCGGTAATCTCTCCCTGCTGTCCGGGTTGAACCTCAATGTTTAGCCTTTTCTCCGACCCCGAAACCAACAGAGCGCCCTGATGAAAAAACGGGCCTGCGGACGACATCGCCGACAGGCCCGAGTCTTTTATTCACTTGAACCCGGTTTTGCCAGAGCATTTAACACGCTACTCACATTTCGCGGCAAGAAGTTGCAGACAAATCCTTGCAGAGCAATTGACGCATTTCATGCGTGAACTGCTCTATTGCAGCTTTTTGTTCAGCAGCTCGTTGACCAGTGCGGGATTGGCCTTACCCTTGGTGGCGCGCATGATCTGGCCCACAAAGAAGCTGATCAGCTTGGTCTTGCCGCCCTTATAGGCCTCCACTTCCGCCGGGTTGGCGGCAATTACCGCATCCACGGCGGCTTCCAGGGCCGAGGAATCGGAAATCTGTCCCAGGCCCTTTTCCCTGACGTAGGCTTCGGGCATGGCGCCGTTGCTGAACAGGTCGCCGAAGATGTCATTAGCGATCTTCGCGCTGATCAACCCTTGATCCACAATACGCACCAACTCCGCCAGGGCTTCGGGCTTCATGGCCCACCGGGCCGGGTCGCCGGTGGGTACGTTGCGCGCGTTGCATTCGCGCAACAGCGGTCCCAGTACGTAATTGGCCACCTTGCGGGGATCGGCCTTCTGCGCGGCGGCCTCAAAGAAGTCGGCCAAAGCCCGGCTTTGCACCAGCACTTCCACTTCCGCCTCGGGCAGGCCGGTCAGCTCCATGAAACGACCGGCACGGGGCTGAGGCAATTCGGGCAGTTCGGCCCGCCAGCGTTCCAGTTCCGCGGCTTCTATTTCCACGGGCAACAGATCCGGGTCCGGGAAGTAACGATAATCGTGGGCCTCTTCCTTGCTGCGCATGGAGGCGGTAAGATTTTTCACCGCGTCGTACAGGCGCGTTTCCTGCACCACGCTGTCGCCGTCGTCCAGCACATCCTGCTGGCGGGCTATTTCGTATTCAATGGCCCGCTGGACGTTGCGGAAGGAATTGAGATTTTTGAGCTCGGTGCGCGTGCCGAAGGCCGTCGCGCCCACCGGCCGGAGGGAAACATTGGCGTCGCAGCGAAAGCTGCCCTCCTCCATATTGCCGTCGCAGACGCCCAGATAGGTCACGATGCCGTAGAGCGTCTTGAGATAGGCCACGGCTTCGGCGGCGGAACGCATGTCCGGCTCGGAAACGATCTCCACCAGGGGCGTGCCCGCGCGGTTCAGATCCACGTAGCTGGCGTTCTCTCCCTGGGCGTGGATGTTTTTGCCCGCGTCATTTTCCATGTGGATGCGGGTAATGCCGATGCGCTTGCTTTGGCCTTCCGCCACGATATCCAGGTGGCCGTGCTCGCAGATGGGCAGATCAAACTGCGAGATCTGGTAACCCGCGGGCAGATCCGGATAAAAATAGTTTTTACGGGCGAAGATGGAGCGGCGGTTGATGGCGCAATTGGTGGCCAGGCCCACCAGCGCGGCGTAATGCACGGCCTGGCGGTTGGGGACGGGCAGCGCGCCGGGCATGCCCGCGCAGACTTCGCAGACATTGGTGTTGGGCGGCTGGCCGAATCTGGTGGAACAGGAACAGAACAGCTTGGAGGCCGTTGCCAGTTGCACATGCACTTCCAGGCCGATAACGGCTTCATAGGCGGCCATGATCTCAATCCACTCCCTGTCGCGGGGGCTGGAACCCGCATGCTTTGTGTTGCGGCCGAACCTCAACGGCCCGTGGGCCGGCTGATGCTGGCGTCAAAATATTTGCCCACCCCGTACTCGCCCCGGCGGAAAAAGAGCCGGGGCTCAGGCCCGATGATCTGCATTTCGCGATTCTTGGCCTGCATGTCCAGGGCGATGCGCATTTCCTTGGTGCAACCCGTGGAATAGGTGGCGTCCTTACCGGACCAGGACGGCGGCACCTTGCGTCCCAGCAAGGCGAAACTTTCCTCAATGTCCTCCACGGTCTGGAAGCGCCAGACGTCGATGAGGCCGCTGCGCTGCACCCGCTCCCACATGAACATCAGGTCGTCCCCGTCCATGCCTTCCACGAAGTGCTCCGCCGGGTTGATAATCAAAATATTATCCATTTTTTTTCGCAGATTGTCCACAAAGGTCCGCGCCAGGGTCACGGCCACGGACGTCTGGCCGGGAATGCTGCCGATGACGCAGCTGTAGAACATGACCGAGCGGCCTTCACTGTGGGCCGCGCGCATCTCCTTGATAATGGCGTCGGCCTGGGCGGCGATGTCTTCCTCGCTGAATTTGCGCGCCGCGGCCGCGTGCCTGCGCAATTCGATGCGAAAGCCGCTTTCGTCCCGCCAATAGCAGACAATGTCGCGGGTGAATTCATGGCTGCTGCCCAAAAAAATGTCCGCCGCGCGCCAGCCTTTGCACAGCACCACGTCGGCCTCTTTCCAGGCCCGGGAAAAGGTCACGGAGACCCGGTAGAGATTCAGGCGCTCGCGCGTGCCGTCGTCAATAACCACCAGCCGGTGTTCGCGCAGATGCCGCAAAAGGTCATTTTTGCCGAGTTGGGTTTCCCGCAGCACAATGCCGCCGCGCAGCCAGCGCTCCAGCGTGGGATCGCTTTCCATATCGTCCATGGTCGGCGCGAAAAAATAAAAACCGGATTTGACCGCGCAAATGACCCGGTGCCCCATGCGGATCAGGCTTTGCAACATAGCCAGATCAAAAAGGATGCCGCCGTCGGCGTCGCACAAAAAAAGCACGGTTGCCGAGCGCCCGGCGGTGCGCGAAAAATAGCCGCGCAGCGGCGCGGCCGCCTGTTCGGCCTCGCGCATGGCTCTATGGATGCCCTGGGCCGAAGGCAAGCGCTCCTGCCATTCCTTGGCCATGGCCGAAAGGCAGAAAAAGCGGACCAGTTCCAGGCTGTCGAGCAACTGCCGGGTTTCACACATATCGGCGGGCAGTTTGCCGCGCGGCATGGCTTCCAGGTTGTTTCTGATCTCGGGCATATCCAGCATTTCCTGCTGGCGCAATGTGGAAGCGCTGCGGCGTTCCCGCCAGGGATCGCCCAGGCTGTAGCTCTGGGCCAGAACCAGATCTGTCATCCGCTTGACCAGACGCGACGGAATCAGCGTCCGCTGGGCAATATACTGCAAAAAACGGTAGCGGCAGAAATGCAGGATGCGCCGCCGCTCCACGCGGTCCTGCACCATGGAGCGGATCAGGCGCATGATGATGCGCCAGGCGCGGTTATACTGGGCCTGCAGTTTCGGCAACAGATTATCGGCGCGCAGCATGGCGAAAGTGGCATCGGAACAGGGCAGATACACCTGATTGTCGTCCAGCTGGATCATGAACGCCAGTTGTTCCGGGCTCGCGATGATGTCCGGGTTCATCCGGTAGGCCAAGTTGTTGTCCATCAGCATGCTGTAAAGCCAGGCGTCGAAACAGACGTCCCGGCCCAGGCGAATGTCGCGCACGCTGGACGGCTCGCGGGATTTTTTCATGCTTTCTCCGCACCGGCGCCGGAGGCCCGCTCAAGCACAAAACCCCGCGTGCGCAGACGCTCGAAAAAGGAAATTTCATCGCCCATGAAGCGCACGGCCGCGGGCAGCCCGGTGACTTCCACCAGATCGCCGATCTCCAGCCGTTGGCCCTCCTGTCCGTCCACGGTGATGTAGCAATCCGTGGAACCGGCTTCAATGCGCATGCTGAACACGGTCTTGCCCGGAAAGACCATGGGGGAAATAGTATTCAAAAAAGGACAGATGGGCGTGAAAGCCACGGCGTTCATCCCGGAATAGAGCAAGGGGCCGCCGGCGGAAACGCTGTAGCCCGAGCTGCCCACCGGCGTGGAAAGAATTATCCCGTCGCTGCGCAGCAGGCCCATACGCTGTCCGTCCACGGTGATGTTCACGCAGACCAGGCGGGAAAGGGAACCCCGGCTCAAGACCACGTCATTGACGGCGGAGCCGCCGGCCTGCAGGCTGCCGCCGCGCGTGAGCTTCCAGCTCAAGGCCAAACAGGTGCGCACCGCCAGTTCGCCCTTGAGGCAGGCCACCAGCCGCTCTTCCCAGTGCTCGGGCTGGGCGTCGGTCAAAAAACCCACCCGGCCGAAATTGATGCCGAACAGGGGCACAGACCGCCCCACCATGCGACGGGCCACGCCCAGCATGGTGCCGTCGCCGCCGAGCACGACCACGAAATCGAGTTCGGCGGCATAGGCGGAATCCTCATGTCCCGCTTCAATCATCACCGCTGTGTGCCCTTGTGCGCGCAACCATTGCAGGATTTCGCAACCGAGCTCCCAGGCGCGTTCGTGGCGGGCCTTGCAGACCAGAAGTACATGCCGGAAGACTGTATTTTGCATAAGCAGGTAATTTACGTTATCAGGGCCGCGACCGCAAGTACGTGTTCCGGGCGCGCTTGTCAGCCGCGCCGCTTTGGCATAAGTATAGGCATCCCGAAATCAAACGGCGTTCGCGCGGCACTCGCCGGGAACTGTTTCAAATTTGTCCTTTCGCCCTCTGCCTGCAACAGGCTCACCCGTGTGAAGGTCAACAATTTGAAGATACCCCCCTCTGCCCGAAGCTCGCCTTTCCGGGCAGAGAACAAAAATCCTTATTGGAGCAGTTCATGCATGAAATGCGTTAATTGCTCTGCAAGGATTTGCAGACAAAATCCTTGCCGCGACATGCGAGTAGACGGCCCTTGGCCGCCGTAAACGAATATTTCAAGTGTGAATGCTCTAGACACAAGCCCTGGAGCAATTCACGATTGAATTAGTGAATTACTCTAGTGGTCGCGTGAGCGGGCACCCACGCCCAAGTGCAAGGGAGCGACCGGAGGCGGCGCAGCCGTGCCCGTTAGCCCAAAAGGGCTTATGGGCATCGACAGCAGCGATAAACCGCGTTTTTTCCGTAGCGCGGGCGGCGTAAAGTTTGAAATGTGTAACATTCAAACGCAACATGCTCTAACGTCAAAGTATGTACACATTTTCAATGTGAAATGTTCTAAGGAAGCGCTGAGTAATGAAGATTTTTGTTCTTTGCCAAGGAAGGCGAGCTGCGGGCGGAGGGAGTATATTCAAACCCGACCTTCGCATGGAGTGAGCCGGACGCGGGCAGTGGGCAAAAAGACTATTAACTCAGTGCTTCCTTAACGTTTTCGCGGCATCGGGGGGAGCTCATGTCGGAAAAAACCTACCGCATCGGCGAGGCGGCGGAGCTGCTCAATCTCAAGACTCATGTTCTGCGTTTCTGGGAAACGGAGTTCCCCCAGCTGGACCCCCTGCGCACGGACAAGGGCCAGCGTTTGTACACGGAAACGCATCTGGCCCTGTTGCGGCGCATTCAGCAGTTGCTGCACGAGCAGGGCATGACCATCGAAGGCGCGCGCCGCGTGCTGGAGGGCAGCGCGGTTCTGGACGAAAACCTGCCCGAGCGGGTGGCCGCCGTGCCGGACCCGGCCTTCATGCAGATGCTCAAACGGGAGCTGACGGCGGTGCGCCGCCTGCTGGCCGGGCGGCTCTGAACTTCCCGCCGCGTTGGCGTTCAGTCCATACGAGGATGTCCGCATGATTCTTTCCCCATCCCTGCTTTCCGCTGATTTTTCCTGTCTGGCCGAGGAACTGGCCGCGTTGGAAGCCGCCGGTGTAACCTGGTTGCATCTGGATGTGATGGACGGGGCCTTTGTGCCCAACATCACTTTCGGTCCCCCGCTGATCAAGGCCCTGCGGCCTCACAGCGGGCTTTTTTTTGACGTGCACCTGATGGTTGAGGAACCGGCCCGTTATCTGCGCGACTTCAAGGAAGCCGGAGCCGACCTGCTGGTCATCCATGCCGAGGCCGACCGCCATGCCCAGCGCACCCTGACCGAAATCCGCAAGCTGGGCCTCAAGGCAGGGCTGGCCCTGAACCCCGGCACGGATCTTTCCGCAGCCCGCTGGCTCGCGCCGGACCTGGATCTCTTGCTGCTGATGAGCGTCAATCCCGGTTTTTCCGGCCAGGCCTTCATTCCGCAGACGTATGAAAAAATCCGCGCGGCCCGCGCCCTGCTGGCCGAAGCCGGAGCCGCGGGCGCGCTGGTCCAGGTGGACGGAGGCGCCTGCCCGGAAAACGCGGCCGCCTTGCTGGATGCCGGGGCCGATGTGCTGGTTTCCGGCTCCGCCTTTTTCGGCCATAAACCTTATGACGCGCGCCTGGCGGCCTTTATGAAAGCCGCCGAGGGCCGCGCTGTGCGTCCCGGCCTGCGCGCCGCCCGCGCCTGGCGGCACGCAGCGTCCAATGCCAACCCGTAACGCCAAGGAAAGAGAGTCATGCCTACCCGCAGACAGTGCGCTAACGCCATACGCGCCCTTGCCATCGACGCTATTGAAAAATCCCGCTCCGGCCACCCCGGCGCGCCCCTCGGCATGGCCGACATGGCCGAAGCCCTCTGGCGGCACGGCTTCAAGCACAATCCCGCCAATCCCGGCTGGCTGGACCGCGACCGTTTCGTGCTTTCCAACGGGCACGCCTCCATGCTCCAGTACGCGGTGCTCCATCTCACCGGCTATGATTTTCCCATTGAGGAAATCAAGAATTTCCGCCAGTGGGGCTCCCAGACGCCGGGGCATCCCGAGCGCGGCCTGCCGCCCGGCGTGGAAATGACCACCGGTCCGTTGGGCCAGGGCATTTCCTCGGCCGTGGGCATGGCTCTGGCCGAACGCATGCTGGCCGCCCAGTTCAATACCCCGGAACAAACGGTGGTGGACCACCGCACCTATGCCTTCTGCGGCGACGGCTGCCTGATGGAAGGCGTCTCGCACGAGGCCTGCTCCCTGGCCGGGACCTGGGGCCTGGGCAAACTCATTGTGCTTTATGACTCCAACGGCATTTCCATTGACGGCAAGATCGACGCATGGTTCAGCGAAGATGTGGGCGCGCGCTTCCGTGCCTACCGCTGGCAGGTTATCGGCCCCATTGACGGGCACGACAGCGAGGCCCTGGACAAAGCCCTGGCCGAGGCCCGCGCGGACCTTTCCCGTCCCAGCCTGATCATCTGCCATACCCATATCGGCTTCGGCTCGCCCAAGGCCGATTCCGCCGCCAGCCACGGTTCGCCGCTGGGCGAAAGCGCCTCGGACGCCACGCGCCGGGCCTTGGACTGGCACGAGCCGCCCTTTGAGATTCCCCAGGATATTTATGCGGCTTGGGACGCGCGCGCCGTCGGGCAGGCCGCCGAAGCAGCCTGGAATGAAACCTTCGCCGCCTACAGGCAGGCCCATCCGGAACTGGCCGCCGAATTTCTGCGGCGCATGGCCGGGGATCTGCCCGCCGACTGGGCGGCCATTGCCGCGGGCATGCTCAAGGAAGCCGTGGACAAGGGCGAAAATGTGGCTACCCGCGTGGCCTCCCAGAAGGCCCTGGAACATCTGGTGGGCAATCTGCCCGAACTGGTCGGCGGCGCGGCGGACCTGTCCGGTTCCGTGGGCACCCTGACCACCAAGTCAGAGCACCTCAAGCCCGGCGCGTACACCGGCAACTACATTTCCTACGGCGTGCGCGAGTTCGGCATGAGCACGGTCATGAACGGCCTGGCCCTGCACGGCGGCTTCATCCCGTATGCGGGCACCTTCATGGCCTTTTCGGATCAGGCCAAAAACGCCGTGCGCCTGGCGGCCATCATGGGACTGCGGGTAGTCTGGGCCTTTACCCACGACTCCATCGGCGTGGGCGAGGACGGCCCCACCCACCAGCCTGTGGAACAGGTGTCCACTCTGCGCCTGACGCCCAATCTGAATCTCTGGCGGCCCTGCGATACGGTGGAAACCGCCGTGGCCTGGCAATCCGCCCTGGAGAGCCGCGACACGCCCACCTGCCTCTCGCTTTCGCGCCAGAAGCTGCCTTTCTTTGAGCGCGACTCGGCCCGGATCGCGGCCATCGCCCGTGGGGGCTATGTGTTGCGCGACTGCCAGGGCACGCCGGAAATCATTTTGCTGGCCACGGGCTCGGAAGTGGCCCTGGCCGTGGAGGCGGCGGAGCAGCTCAATGCGGGCGGCCGCCGCGCGCGCGTGGTTTCCATGCCCTGCGCCGAGATTTTCGACGCTCAGGACGCGGCCTGGAAGGAAAGCGTGCTGCCCTCCGCAGTGCGCTGCCGTCTGGCTGTGGAAGCCGCCTCGCCGGACTACTGGCATAAGTATGTGGGCCTGGACGGCGCGGTGCTGGGCATACACAGCTTCGGCGCTTCCGCGCCGGGCTCGGTCATGTTCGAGCGCTTCGGCTTTACTACGGCCAATGTGCTGGAAAAGGCGCGCGATCTGCTGAAATAATGCAGGGCTGTCCTCTGCAACGGACGAAAGGCCGGTGCGGGGGCAGGCCTGATAACGCCAACCAAAGGGAGGCGCATTATGCCCGTTAAAAAACTTGCGGATCTGGACTGCGGCGGCAAGACCGTGGTCATCCGGGAAGATCTCAATGTGCCCATGAAGGAAGGGCGGATCACCAACGACAAGCGCATCCGCGCGGCCCTGCCCACCATCGGGATGGCCCTGGACAAAGGCGCGGGCGTGATCGTGCTCTCGCATCTGGGCCGCCCCACGGAAGGCCAGTACGAGGAACAGTTCTCACTCAAGCCCGTGGCCGCGCGCCTGGGTGAACTGCTGGGCCGGGACGTGCCTCTGGTCAGGGATCCGGCCGAGGCCAAAGCGACGCCGGGCCAGTGCGTGCTGCTGGAAAACGTGCGTTTTCTCAAGGGCGAGAAAAAGAACGATCCTGCTCTGGCCGCGCAGCTGGCGGGCCTGGGCGACATTTATGTGATGGACGCTTTCGGCGCGGCGCACCGGGCCCATGCCTCCACCGAAGGCGCGGTGCGTCAGGCCAAGGTCGCCTGCGCCGGGCCGCTGATGGTGGCGGAACTGGCGGCCTTCGCCAAGGTGCTGGACAATCCGGCGCGGCCTCTGGCGGCGGTCATCGGCGGTTCCAAGGTCTCCACCAAGCTGGGCCTGCTGGATAATCTGCTGGCCAAGGTGGACAGTCTGGTCGTGGGCGGGGGCATTGCCAATACCTTCCTGGCCGCCGCGGGTTACGGCGTGGGCACGTCCCTGTGCGAGCCGGATCTGATCCCGGAAGCCAAAAAGATCATGGAAACGGCCAGGGTTGCGGGCAAGGATCTGCCTCTGCCCGTGGACGTGGTCACGGCCAGGGAACTGGCCCCCGGACAAAAGGCCACAGTGCACGCGGTGGGCGACGTGCCCGCGGATGAAATGATTCTGGACATCGGCCCCAAGACCGTGGCCCTCTATGAAGCGCTGCTGGCCAAGGCGGCCACCGTGGTCTGGAACGGACCGGTGGGCGCGTTTGAAACCGAGCCTTTCGGCGCTGGCACCAAGGCTCTGGCCGAAGCCCTGGCCGCTTCCAAGGCTTTTGTCGTGGTGGGCGGCGGCGACTCCGTGGCCGCGGTGGAAGGCTATGGCCTGGCCGACAAAATGGGCTATATTTCCACGGGCGGCGGCGCTTCCCTGGAACTGCTGGAAGGCAAGGTCCTGCCCTCGGTGGCGGCTCTGGAAGACAGGGGTTAGGGCGGCTTAACGTTCAAAATGAACCGCTCTGGCGGACACTCTTGTGTCCGCCAGAGCGGTTGTACATTTTCAATGTGAAAATGCTCTAGGGTCTGTTAACACTATAGAATTTTTGTTCGCCTGCAAGGAAGATAAACCTGCTTTGAGGGAGTGTACTCTTCTGGTACTCGACCGAAAAAGCAGGTGAAATCTGACGCGGCAGGAGGGCAAAAAGGCATAGCGTTAACAGGCCCTAAAGAAATGTAACGCTAGGGGGAAACTGACTCCCGCGAACCGTATGCCGGCTTTTGACATTTCACGCAGTCAACCTTACATGCTTTGGACGCGAACCCGCAAAAGGAGGCAATTAGTTATGCGCCGCCGCAGAAAAAAAGCGGATCTCCGGATTGTGATCCGGGACGAGGAAATCAAAATCCGCAAGACCGCTGTGCGACCCGGGCAGGCCCATCAAAACAAAAAACTGTATTCCCGGCGAAATGAAAAGCGCTGTTATGAAGAAATCCCCGGCCATGACTGGCCGGGGATTTCCCTTTACGGCGGGATGGCGCGTTCCTGGTATGGCTCCGTTGTCGCCAACAGGGACAGCCCTTCGGTCGCTTTGCCGGAATCCACGCCGCGTTGCGGCGCGCCTCACTGTGTTCGGCGTTAGAGCAATTTCAAAGTGAAATTGCTCTAACGCGGATAATACAGCTGAAACCAGCGCCCCATAACGGAAGTTGTATCCTTGCGATCGAACAGCCGCTCTGCCTGCGCATCCACAAAGCGGACGGTCTTGCGTTCCAACAGGGAGCAACCCACATTCTTGAGCCGGATGTCGTTGCCCATGAATGTGGGCGGCACCGGCAGACCCAATAAATCCAGCAGCGTCACGCTCAAATCTATTTGCGAGCAATACCTGGTGATTTCCTGTCCATTGCCGCCCAGACCCGGCACGCCTCGGCGTGAAAGAAAAATCAGGGGAATGCGGTCCGGCGCAAAGTCGGGCCGTTGTGTATACCTGGCACCGTGCGTGGCGCTGTGATCAGCCGTGATGATCAGCAGTGTGTCGTCCAGATAGGGTTCCAGCCCGCGTAGAAAATGGCCCAGCGCCCTGTCCTGCGCGCACAGAGCGATAAAAAACGTATTTCCGGCCAGTGCGGGAATGCGCGCGCAGGCCTCATTTTCCCGCGTTGGCGTGGTATACGGCGCATGGGTTTCTATGGTGGAAATAACGATGAAATTTTTGCCGCCGGGCCGCGATCGCAGGATCTCCAGCGCGTCCTCAAAGAGATAGCCGGACTCAATACCCCATTTCTCGTTGATATCCCCGACCTTATCTTCAAAATACTCGCGGAAACGGATATGGCTCGGACTGTAGCGCCGCGCAAAAGCTGCCCTGCCGCTGTCGATGAAGTGTCCCCAGCGACCGGACACCGCGCTCAGATAGTAGCCGGTAAAACCGGCGCGCTCCAGCGACGTGAACAGATTGGGCGCGCTCCCCTGGTCGTCGTCATAACTGAGCCGGGAAGCCAGCAGGGCGTGCAGGCCGCGTGCCGTGGGCGCGGCGCTGGTGTAAAAATTGCGGCAGGCAAGGCCCCGCCCCGCCAGAGCGTCAAAATGAGGCGTGGCTTCGGCAGGAATAGTGCCATTGTACTTGTGCAGAAATTCCAGATTCAGGCTTTCCACAGCCACAAGAATGATATTGCGGAAAGGTAAGGGGTGTCCCGGAGGAGGACTTGTCCGCAACAGGCCTAACGCGGCCATGGCCTGCCTGTCGGCGGCCAGGGCTTCGCGTGGCGGCCCTACCGGAGCGCTACGGCTTTCTTGCCGGTCATACCATATTTCCCAGGCGCTTTTCCAGGCCGGAATGCTCATCCAGCCCCGCCGCCGGTCCATGTCGTAACGAGTGGCGCAGTAATAGCCTGTGGCCAGCGCGGACATGGCAATAAGCAGCAGCAACATCACCGCCGGAACGCGCTTGGACCGCCGCAGAGCAAAGCGCCGCTGGCTTCTGACCAGCCAGGCGGTCAGCGCGGCAGCACCCGCCGCGCCCGCGACGACGACAACTATGCCGTATTCCGGAAGCGCATCCAGAGCGTGCCGCGCCTCCGGCAGCACCTGCAGCAGAATGTCGTAATCAATGATCCGCCGCGCCGTGTGAATGAGAAAACAATTGGCGGCGTTCCAGACGAGAATAATCAGCAGCCAGAACGCTGAAAGAATGTTCAGCAGCCGCGTTTTCCAGAACAGCGCGGCCAGGCTGAATACAAACAATGGTCCGCAGTCCAGCAGGGTGCCCAGGGCAACCCGTTCAATCTTCCAACCGAGCGGAATCTGTTCCGGGAAAAGCAAGGCGAGACAAAGACGCAGGCACGCCACCAGAGCAACGCAGGCCGCCAGACAGAGCGGATATCGGTCCGGTCTCTCTCTCTCTCTCTCTCTCTCTCTGCATCAGAGCCCCCCTTGCAAACCCCAGAGTCAAGCCTGTTTATTTCCATAAATTTATCTTCCTAAGTTGGCTTATACCCTTACTCAGGGGGATTAAACACCTGTTCCGCTGTTGCGGGCGTGACCACGCATTTGATGCAGTTGCCGCTCTTGCGCTCAAAAATGTCATAGCCTTCCAGAATGCGCTCCAGGGGCAACCGGTGGGTAATCAGGGGGCGCATGTCCAGCCTGCCCTCGGCGATAAGCCGGATCAGACGGTCGCAGTGCACGGCATCCACACCGCCGGTCTTGAAAATGAGGTTTTTGCCGTACATCCGGTGCAGAGGCAGGCTCTGGGCCTCGGCATACATGGCTACCACGGCCACACAGGCGTGGGGCCGGGCGATTTTCCAGGCCGTCTGAAAGGTGTCTCCGCCCCCGGCGGCTTCGATCACGGCATCCGCGCCTTTGCCCGCGCTGAGTTCGCGCACGCGGGCTTCCACATCTTCCCCGGCGGCGTTGATCGCATCGTCGGCCCAGCCCCGGGCTCTGGCCAGACACAAACGGCTTTCCAGCAGATCCACGGCAATGATCCGCCCCGCGCCGAACAGGCGGGCGCAGGCCATGGCGCAGAGGCCCACGGGTCCGGCTCCGAGCACGGCCACCGTGTCGCCGGGGCGGATCTCGGCCAGTTCCGCGCCGAAATAACCGCTGGAGAGCACGTCGCCCACAAAAATGACCTCCTCGTCGGTCAGGTCCGCAGGGATGGGGTTGAGGCCGTTGTCCGCAAAGGGCACGCGCACATATTCGGTCTGGCAGCCGTCAATGCGGCAGCCCAGTTCCCAGCCGCCCTGCTCGCAGTTGTTCACATAATCGTGACGGCAGAAGAAACAGGAGCCACAGAAGGTTTCCACATTGGCCGCTACCCGCATGCCGGGCCGGACTTTGCGCACCTCGGGGCCGATCTCGACCACCTCGCCCACAAATTCGTGGCCCAGAATGACGCCGGGCCGGGCGCGCGGCACCGCGCCGTCGCGGATATGCAGATCGCTGGCGCAGATGCTGGACAGTGTCACCCGCACAATGGCGTCGCGCGGGTCCTGAATGTGGGGGAGGGGGCGTTTTTCCAGACGCAGTTCGCCCGCGTCGCGCCAGACCAGTGCCGTCATTGTGCCGTTCATGACAAGCCTCTTTGAACATGGATATTTTTAAAGCGAATCTGCTCCGGGGGACAGCATGCCGGAAGACGGGTGCGCGGTAAAGGCCGGAAGTCCGCCGCAGCGCGCCGGGACATTGCGCCGCGCCGAAGGTTGAGCTATAGTGTTCTATGTCGGGCAACCGCCGGAGACCCTTGTCTTTGCGCGTTGTTCTTCTGATCCGGGAGGCGTAAGAGTGCGGCGTTTTTATCAGGAAAGCTGGCAGGGAATACCGTTCACGGCGTTCTCGCACATTTCGTTTTTCCATCTGGCGGAGCCCAAGTTCTACGCCACGTTTTACGAGGAGTTGTTCCGCCGCTACAAGGATTGGGACGACCTGCCCTCGGTCTGGCGCGCCAACAAGCGCAAGGACGCCCGCTGGCTGGCCGGTCAGTTGCGCGCCAAGCTGGCCCAGGAACCGGGCCGGGCCGGGCCGTTGCGCGTGCTCTCCATCGGCAGCGGTGTGGGCTATATGGAAAAAGAGCTCCTGGAGGAAATGCCCGAACTGGAACTGCACGTCAACGAACCCAGCACCGTGGGCATGAAGTGGCTCAGGCGGCAGATCCCGGCGGAGCGCATCTACATCGGCCTGCCCCCGGCCTGCCTGCCCTCGGACGTGCAGTACGACATGATTTATCTTTCCACGGTGGATTACGGCATTCCCACCCGCGAGCTCACCCATTTGCTGGAGGAACTGCGCGCCCAACTGGCGCCCGGCGGCGAGCTGGTCTGCCTGTCCGCCTCGTTGCTGGAAGAGGATTCCTTTATCGGCAGCTTCGTCAATGCCATCAAGATCGTCATTCGCGGCGTCCTGCATTATCTGGGCATCCGCCGCCAGCAGTTCTGGGGCTGGCGGCGCACCCGCGACGAGTACCGCCAGCTTTTCAAGCAGGCGGGTTTCAGCAATGTGGAGGACGGCTGGCTGGAAGACGGTTTTGAAACCTACTGGATCCGGGGACAGTAGCAGGCGGAATGTGGGCAGGCGAGGGCATGTTCAAGGTGAAAATGCTTAACTCCCGGCGCAGATGTAGAGCATTTAACGTGTTGACTGCTCTGGGAGCTGTTTTTAAATTGTCCTTTAGCCCTCTGCCTGCGTCAGGCTCGCCCCGTGCGGAGGTCGAATCTGTTTGAATATGCTCCTCGCCCAGGACTCGTCTTCCTTGGCAGAGAATGAAAATCCTAATTTAGAAACAGCTCCTAGCCTACATCTGTTTCTATTGTTGTGCGGCCCGCGCGGCACTTTCCCCTGCCGCGCTTCCCTGTACCAGTATCACCCCGGAATTGCCGTTGACCGTCTGTGGCGACGGCTCCTATGTCTGACCTGTGATTCGCATTGCCGGAGTTGTGACTGATTCCCCCTTACCATTGCAGCGCGTGCTCATGTTCCGGCACGGGCTTGAGCCGTCTTGTCGCTCTTATCCGCTTGTCGGCTTGTGCCCAGAGGACACTCCGGCAGCTTTTCCCCCCTATATGAATACCTTTATTTTTGAATTGATAGTGCATAGAATGCTGTCTGTCGCTATCTAAATGTATACTATATACGTATGAAAGGTCAGGTCTGAGCGCTCCATGCAGCCTCCAGCAATATACCATGTCGGTCTCGATATCGGCTCCACCACCGTTAAAACGGTTGTCATGGACCCGGCGGAGAACATTCTTTTCAGCAAATACACGCGGCACTATTCCGAGGTCAGGGAATGCGCGGCGCGCCTTGTGCGCGAGATCGCGGCTTTCGGAGGCGATACGGCCTGCCGCATGAGCATCACCGGCTCCGGCGGCATTTCCCTGGCCGACGAGCTGGGGCTGCCCTTCATTCAGGAAGTGCTGGCCTCAAATCTGGCCATCAGAAAAAAAATTCCCGATGCCGACGCGATTATCGAGCTGGGCGGCGAGGACGCCAAGCTGACCTTTCTGACCGGCGGCCTTGAGCAGCGCATGAATGAAACCTGCGCCGGAGGCACGGGCGCGTTTATCGACCAGATGGCGGCCTTCATCGGCACGGACGCCGCCGGTCTGGACCGGCTGGCCCGGAACTGCGCGACCATCTATCCCATTGCCTCGCGCTGCGGGGTTTTCGCCAAAACCGACATTCTTCCCCTGCTCAACGAGGGCTGCGCGCGCGAGGACATTGCCGCCTCCATCATGCAGGCGGTGGTCAACCAGACCATCGGCGGCCTGGCGCGCGGCAGGGCCATCAAGGGTAAGGTCGTTTTTCTCGGCGGCCCGCTGTTTTTTTTGCACTCGTTGCGGGAGCGTTTCACGGCCATGCTCAAGGACATGACCGAGGCTGTTTTTCCGGATGACGGGCATTTTTTCGTGGCCCTCGGCGCGGCCTACCATGCGCTGAACATGGCCCCGCGGGAAATGTCTTTTCAGGACTGCCTGACCGTACTGGAAAAACGCAGCGCGCCGCAGACCTACGGCAGGCTGCCGCCCCTGTTCGCCTCCGAGGCGGAGCGAAGGGCCTTTACGGCGCGGCATGCCGGAAGCCGGGTGACGCGGCGGGATCTGGAAAGCGCCGTGGGCGACGCCTGGCTGGGTTTTGACTGCGGCTCCACCACCATCAAGGCCGCCTTGCTGGATGGCGACGGCAATCTGCTCTACTCCTTTTATGATTCCAACAAGGGCGACCCCCTGACCGCGGCTCTCGGCGTGCTCAAAGACATTTACGCCCGCAAGCATCCGGATCTCGTCATCAGAGCGGCGGCGGCCACGGGCTACGGCAGCGCCCTGCTGACGGCGGCGTTGCGCCTGGACATTGATGAAGTGGAGACCGTGGCGCATTTCACGGCGGCCGCCTTTTTCGAGCCGCGCGTCTCGTTCATTCTGGACATCGGCGGCCAGGACATCAAATGCATGCGCATCCGCAACGGCGTCATCGACAGGATCAATCTCAATGAAGCCTGCTCGGCCGGATGCGGTTCTTTTATCGAGAATTTCGCGGAGTCCCTGAACATGCCGCTGGCGGACTTTGTGAACGAGGCGCTGTATGCCGGGTCGCCCGTGGATCTGGGCACCCGCTGCACGGTGTTCATGAATTCCAAGGTCAAGCAGGCCCAGAAAGAAGGGGCGAAAATAGGCGACATTGCGGCCGGCCTTTCCTACGCCGTGGTGCGCAACGCCTGCTTCAAGGTGATGAAGATCGCCAATGTGGCCGAGTTGGGCGAATACCTGGTCGCCCAGGGCGGCGCTTTCGCCAACGACGCCCTGCTGCGGGCCCTGGAGCTGGAGCTGGGGCGTCCGGTCAAGCGCCCCTCCATTTCCGGGCTGATGGGGGCTTTCGGCGCGGCCCTGATCGCCGAAAGGCGCGGGCCGATGGGTGCAAAAACCAGCCTGATCGGCCCGGAAGAACTCAAGACGTTTTCCGTGCGCACGGCCGCGACCCGCTGCCGCCGCTGCACCAACGCCTGCCTTTTGACCATCACCACCTTTGCGGACAAGCGGCGCTTCATCTCCGGCAACCGCTGCGAGCGCGGCGCGGAAACGGAACCCTCGCGCTGTCCCAATCTCTATGCCTACAAGTACAAGCGCCTGTTCGAACCCTATACGCCACTGGCAGCGCGGGAGGCCTGGCGCGGCTCCATCGGCATTCCCCGCGCGCTGAACATTTTTGAAAACTATCCGCTCTGGTTCACCTTGTTTACCAGGCTGGGCTTTCGGGTGGTTCTCTCCTCTCCGTCGTCCAAGGAAATATATTACGGCGGTTATGACACGATTCCCTCGCAGACCGTCTGTTACCCGGCGAAACTCTCGCACGGCCATGTGCTGGACCTGGTGGAGCAAGGGCTCACCACCATCTTTTTTCCCTGCCTGCCGCACGAGCAGAAAAGCGCCGGATCCGATGCCGGCACCTTCAACTGTCCGGTGGTCATCGGCTATCCTGAGCTGTTGGCGCGCAATATCAGCGCTCTTGAGGAGCGCGGCATAACTTTTATCCATCAGTTTCTGCCTCTGGACAGAAAGTTGCTTGCCAGGCGCATGCGCGACATTCCCTTCTTTTCGGGCATTCCCCTGGCCGAACTGGAAGAGGCCGTGCGCGCGGGCTTTGGGGAGATGGACAATTTCCACCGGGAAATGCGCGAGGCGGGCGAAGCCGCTCTGGCGGAGCTGACGGCCGAGGGCAAGATGGGAATCGTTCTGGCCGGGCATCCCTACCATACTGACCCGGAGGTGCACCACGGCGTGGCCGATCTTGTGGCCTCCTGCGGTCTGGCCGTGCTGACCGAGGATTCCGTGGCGCATCTGATGCCGGATCCCGGCCCGTTGCGGGTGGTGGACCAGTGGGCCTACCATTCGCGCCTGTACCGGGCCGGTGCCTATGCGGCCACGGTGGACAACCTGGCCGTGTTGCAGCTGGTGTCGTTCGGCTGCGGCCTGGACGCCATCACCTCGGACCAGCTGGAAGAAATCGTCACCCTGCGGGGGCGTCTGTATGCCCAGATCAAGATCGACGAGGGCGCGAACCTCGGCCCGGCGCGCATTCGCATCCGCTCGCTGCTGGCGGCCATGCGCGAACGCCGGGAAAAGCAGGCCTGCCGCGCCGTGATGGCGGGCGGGCCGCCGGTCTTTACCAGAGACATGCGCGAAACGCATACCTTGCTGGTACCCCAGATGTCCCCCCTGCATTTCCAGTTCGCGGAAGCGGTGTTCGCCTCCGAAGGCTACACGGCCGTGCAGTTGTCCCATGTGGACAGGGCGGCCATTGAGCTGGGGCTGCGCCATGTGAACAATGACGCCTGCTTTCCGGCCATCGTGGTGGTGGGGCAGTTGCTGGCCGCAGTCAAAAGCGGTGCCTATGATCCGGACAAGGTGGCGCTGGTGATCTCGCAGACCGGCGGCGGCTGCCGGGCCACCAATTACATCGGTTTTCTGCGCAAAGCCCTGTTGGACGCCGGTCTGGAGCATATCCCCATTGTTTCCTTTTCCACCAGCATCCAGGCGGATGCCCCGGGCATCAGGCTGACAGGCAAGATGCTGCGCCGGATGATCATGGCCGGGCACTACGGCGACGCGCTGTTGCGCATGACCCATCGGGTGCGGCCCTACGAAAGGGAGACGGGAAGCGCGGAGGCCCTGGCCGCGCTCTGGGCGGAGAAAGCGAGGAAAAATATTGTCTCAGGAAACATTCCGCGTTTTGAGTTGAACATGCTTTCCATGATCCGGGAGTTTGACCGTCTGCCCCTGCTGACCGAGGAGCGCAAGCCGCGCGTGGGCCTGGTGGGCGAAATCCTGCTCAAGTACCATCCGGACGCCAACAACAATGCCGCCGGAATCGTGGAAGAGGAGGGCGGCGAGGCGGTGGTCACGGACCTTATGGATTTTGTCCTCTACAACTTCTATGACCACGTCTTCAATTACAAACACTTGGCGGGCTCCAAAAAGGATTCCCGCGCGGCCCTGGCCGGAATCGCCTTTCTGGAGTTCACCCGGCTGGGCATGCGCATCGGCTTTCGGCGCAGCAAGCGCTTCAGCACGCCGGTGCGTTTTCACGAACTGCGGAAAAAAACCAAGGATCTGATTTCCCTGGGGCACCAGACCGGCGAAGGCTGGCTGCTGGGCGCGGAAATGGTCCGGATGCTGGAGGCGGGGGTCAACAATATTCTCTGCATGCAGCCTTTCGGCTGCCTGCCCAACCACATTACGGGCAAAGGCCTGCTCAAGGAGCTGAAACGGCGCTATCCCGAGGCCAACATCATTGCCCTGGATTATGATCCGGGCACGAGCGAAGTGAATCAGATCAACCGGATCAAGTTGATGATGCGCTCCGGCCAGTTGAGGTGACGGGGCGCGGGCGGCGGTTCCGGAAGACACGCTCTTTCGGCCGGAAACGCCATTTTATGTATACTGCGGTTCGTTTTCCTTGATGATCTGAAAGGCCTTCATGGCTTTGACCGTGCCCGCGATGCCCTGGTATTTGCCCACACCGGCCACAGTGCAGGTGAGCAGGTCCTCCACGTCGGTGTCCAGCACCAGCACGTCGCCCACCTGCATGCGCAGGAGCTGATTGCCGGTGATGGTGGTGTTGCCGTAATGCACTTTGAGTTCCACCGGGGTTTCCAAGAGCCGCTCCTTGAGGCGCGCCACCCAGGCGTGGTCCACTTCCAGGCGTTCGGTCTGGAAGCTGGCGTGCAGTTTGGAACGGATGGGCTCAATGGTAGCGTAGGGCAGGCAGATGATCATGGAGCCCAAGGCCGTATCCAGCTCCACCTCAAAGGTGATGACCACCACCACGTCGCTGGGCGGCACGATGGCCGCGAACTGGGGGTTGATTTCGCTGCGCACCAGTTCCAGTTTGACGTCATGCACGGGCCGCCAGGATTCCTCCATATTGTCCAGGGCGATCTTGACGATTTTGTCCACCACGGCCTGTTCGATGCGCGTGAATTCGCGGCCTTCGATCTTGGGCTGGGTGCCCGCGCCGCCGAAGACGTTTTCCACCAGGGCGAAGACCAGACGCGAGTCCACCACCATGATGGCGTTGCCGCGCAAGGGGTCCATCTTGAAGATGTTGATGGACGTGGGCACGGGCAGGGAACGCATGAATTCCCCGAACTTGGTCATGTCGATGGAAATGGGGTTCAGCTCCACGCGTTTGCGCACGGCGTTGGACAGGGCATTGGTGCAGAGCCGGGCGAAACGGTCGTTGACGATTTCCAGCACCGGCATGCGGCCGCGGATGATACGGTCCTGATTGGCGAGATCAAAGGCCACAATGCCGGAATCGTCTTCCGGCACTTCCGGTTCGTTTTCAATCTCGCCGCCGGAAAGCCCGCGCAGCAGGGCATCCACTTCGTCTTGCGCCAGAACTTTGTTCATATGGACCTCGAAACTCCTGCTGATGTACCTGTTCGCAAAGCAGAATGCAAAAAAAAGGCCAGATTGACAAGGCCGCCACCGGGCTTCGCGCGACAGGCCCGCCCGCGCCGGACCAAAGAACGGCGTGGAACTGTTGTCGGAAGTCTGACAATCCCGGCGTTCCGCTGTCTTGTCTTGGCGGGACGGATTTTTATATCTGCATAATATGCATGATATTATATGAAGCAGGCTATGCGAAGCCTGGCGGAAATTGTAAAAAAGAAGACTATATAAAAAAAGAATTCAACGTACAGTATGCGGCAGTAAAGTGTAGTGCATCTGTAAGATATCCCCATTGCCTTTTTTCCAGAGGCAAGCTATGTCTAAAAATACGTTATATTAAATCTGAATTCGGAGAACTTGCCGTGTCCTTCGCCATGCCGGGTGCTGCCGGTATGGCGTTGGCTTGTCAACAGTTGTTGTCCGTTGTTCTTTTTAGTTTTCCCCGGAGTTTTTTGGGGAAAAATTTCATGTGAACTGTGGCCCGCTTTCTCAGGGAAGGCTTTCGCGTGTCATGCACCGGCAATAATGACAAAGCTCAGCCGGAGTTCTGGCATGGGCTTGCCGCTGTCCGTCTGAACGAGCCCGTGAACCGACAACAGACCCGCCCCGGAAAAGGGATGCGCCGTTAATGCGCTGACGGCGGCGCGACGGGGAAACACGGGAGGGCGTCATGCGTTTGAGCGACATTTCCATAAAAAAGAAACTGGTCGCCATTTTTCTGCTGGGCATGCTCGTTGTCCTGGCCTTCATGCTGCTCAATATCCGGGAATTGCGGCTGATCGGGGGCGAGGCCGACATCTTGAGCCGCCCCCGGCAGGACACCATGCTCCTGGCCGCTGAAGTGGCCCATTTGCAGTGGGCGTCCCGCGTGCAGACGTATCTGCTCGACAACGGTGAAACCACGTTGGACGCCTCGCTGGACGGGCATAAGTGCGCATTCGGCCGCTGGTTCTACGGTTCCGGCAAAGCGGGGCTGGAGCGGGAACTGCCCGCGCTGGAGCCGCTTTTTCAGAAGCTCGGGACCGTCCATCTGGCCCTGCATGATTCCGCCGTACGGCTCAAAGCCGCCATGGAACGCGGCGACAGCGCCCAGGCCCGCCGTCTGTTTGAAGACGTCACCATGCCGCTGCTCAAGCAGGTGCAGGAAATTCTTACCGAGGCCCGGGGCGAGATCAATACGTCCTTTGCCGGGACGGTGGAAAAACTGCGCGCCAAAATCCATATGACCACCATGCTGGATATGGGTCTCGGCACGCTCACCGTACTGGGCTGCTGCCTGGCGCTCTGGCTCCTGATTCGGGGCATTTCCGCGCCCCTGGCCAAGTTGAAGGATCACGCGGGCCGCGTGGCGCAGGGAGAGTTCAGCAACGTGCCCATCCGTCAGGCCGACGAAGTGGGGCAGCTGGCCGAAGCCTTCAATATCATGGTGGGGCATATCAAGGAAAAGCTGGGCATGTCCCAGGGCATCATGCGGGGCATCACCCTGCCGTTCGCCGCTTTTGACGTGGATTGCCGCCTGACTTACGTGAACCGGGCCATGCTGGCCTGCTGGGGGCATTCCGGCAGTCCGGAAGACTACCTCGGCAGAAACGCGGGCGAGTTTTTTTACGCTGATCCCCACCGGGAAACGCTCTGCGACCAAGTCATGGGAGAGCGGCATGAAATTTTGAATTATGAAGTCACGCGCGAGAATTTCAAAGGGCAGGCCAAGCGCGTGGCCATGGACGTTTCCCCGCTCGGGATCTGGACGGCACGCTGATCGGCTGCTTCACCCTGCACCGGGATCTGACCGATATTCACGCCCAGCAGGAACGTATCGCGGCCCTGAACGAGCGTATCTACCAGTCCGCCGACGAGGCGCGGGATATTTCGGGCCGTCAGGCGCGGGCCTTTGAAAAACTCAGCGGACAGTTGCGCACCACCGGCGATATGGCTGAGGAACAGGCTCGGGCCTCTCTGGCCGCGGCTGACGGCATTCGCGCTATGGTCGAGATCATGAGCGAGGTGGCGGCCGCCGCCGGTCGGGCTGCCGGCGACAGCAAAAGCGCGGAGGAAGAGGCCGGCAGCGGCGTGGAGGTGGTGCGCGAAACCATCGCCTGCATCGCCAGGGTGGCCGAACAGACCGCCGCCGTGGCCGAAGGCATGGAGGAACTGGGCGCGCATGCCGCGGGCATCGGTCACATTCTTGAGCTGATCACCGACGTGGCCGATCAGACCAATCTGCTGGCGCTCAACGCGGCCATTGAGGCGGCGCGCGCGGGCGAGGCCGGGCGCG
>ERZ857951.1382-NODE-1382-length-25843-cov-4.674771_pt1 | contig 25843 bp, 20 predicted proteins | sample MGYA00519759_ERZ857951 | MGnify/ENA primary metagenome ERZ857951 (study PRJEB31778, sample SAMEA3449377) | human gut metagenome | biome: human gut; feature: human-associated habitat; material: faeces | place: United Kingdom | collected 2010/2012 ...
ACCGCCGACAACAGCTACGATCACATCGCTCTTTGCTGCAAGTGCCAGTGCTTTTGCTTTCTCGTCCTCGTCAGCCTCTGAAAATTCACTTCCCATTGCATAGGAAACTTCCACGCCCTCCGGTGCTTCCTGTTTCATGCCCTGAAGGACGGTGACGCACTCGCTTTCCGGAACCGGCGGGGTGTAGTCGCCGAGCATGCAATAACGGTCTGCTGCGTGATAGCCGATCACAGCTACTTTTTTGTACTTCTTAGCAAGCGGCAGCACACTCTCCTCGTTTTTCAGAAGAACAGCGGACTCCCGTGCCAGGGAAAGAGATACTTCCGGGATCCCGGCTTCTTCCGGGGTGAGCATGTTTTCTTCCATATAAGGATGTTCAAACAGACCCTTTTCAAATTTCAGCTTCAGAACTTTGAGAACAGACTCGTCGATCTCGCTCTCATCGAGAAGTCCCTGCTCTACGGCCTCGCCGAGACGGCTGAACGCTTCATCCCAGAGGCTCACATCCACACCGGCTTTTCTCGCTGCAACGCCTGCATGCAGAGTATCACCCTCGGTATTCTTAAGGAAATCTACAGCCAAACCATCTGCCATCACAATGCCGTCAAAGCCCATTTCACCGCGCAGAACATCGCGGAGCAGCCATGCGTTTCTGTGGCAGTACACGCCGTCGATCTCGTTGTATGCCGCCATGATGCCTTCCACGCCTGCTTCACAGCACGCTTTTGCCGATGGAAAATGGATTTCCCGCAGCTCCCGCTCGCCGATTCTTGCAGCACTCGCGTTCACACCTCCGGTTGTCTCGCCCTGTGCGCAGAAGTGTTTTGCCACACTGCCGACACCGGTGGACTGCATACCGGTGACTGCCGCTTTTGCCATGGATGCGGCAAGGCACGGGTCTTCAGAGTAGCACTCCTCACTTCTTCCCCATCTCGGGTCGCGCGCCATATCGAGCGCCGACATCAGCGCCAGATCCACATGACCGCTCTTTAACTGTTTTCCGCATGCCTTGTAGCCTTCGGAAAGAAGTTCCGGGTCGAATGTTGCGCCTGCTGCCAGGTTGACCGGAAGCAGACCGCCGCCGAGCGCCTGATGGCCGTGCGGGCACTCGGTGCTCATCATCATCGGGATGCCGAGGCGGGAATGATCGATCACATATTTCTGTACTATATTATAGGCTTTTGCGGAAAGTTCCAGCACAATGCCGGTCTTCTCATCTTTATCTGCCCACGGATCGGCACGGTACAGGCCGTACAGGACGCCAAGCCCTCCCATGCGCTCTACTTCCTCTTTAAATTCCTCTGTCAGTGTAAACTCCTCACCCTGTCTCTCGTAAATCCGGAATCCGTACAGACGCTGATTTAACTGTCCTACTTTTTCCTGCAGCGTCATTTTTCCGAGCAGGTCTTTTGCGCGCTCTTCCGGGGAAAGGGCCGCATTCTGATATGCTTCCATTGTTTTTGTTTCCTCCTTGTCCTTCTCCTTATTTCAAGTGGCTTTATTGTACCGCATTCTTTTCATTTTGTCCACAGTAAGTTATCTTTCGTTCATTTTTGTTCATTTTAATGTTGAATTTTATTACTTCTGGTGTTATGATACCTTTTGTCGACACGTTTTCCGCGTGTTTTCTAAAAAAGCTTAACAGTAAATATTTGAAAGGGAGATTTTTACTATGAGTACAAACATCACAATTCCGGTTCCGGCAGTCCCGTTCGCACCGCCGGTTTACACCTGCCACCGCGCAAAAAAGCCGTTCGAGTTAGACGGAAACATCAACAAACCATTCTGGGAAGATGCCCCGTATACCGACGAATTTCTCGATATCGAAGGAAGCCACATGCCGCTTCCGCGCTTTGTCACCCGTGCAAAAATGCTCTGGGATGACGAGAACCTTTACGTAGCAGCCGTGCTTGACGGCGATGAAATCTGGGGACACCAGACCGAGCGCGACTCCGTCATTTTCCTCGACAACGATTTTGAAATCTTCGTTGACCCGGATTCCGATACGTACCATTACTATGAATTTGAAATGAACGTTCTGAACACGGTATGGGATCTGTTTCTCGCAGAGCCGTACCGCGACGGCGGCAGCGGCCTCAATGGCTACGATATGCACGGCCTTCGCACCGCTGTCCATGTGGACGGTTCCATCAACGATCCTTCCGCTGAAAACAAAGGCTGGAGTGTTGAGGTTGTGATTCCGTTCTCCGCTCTCTACGAATACCAGAAAGAGCGCCGCGCACCGAAAAACGGAGAATTTTACCGTATGAACTTCTCCCGTGTTCAGTGGAAAGTGGACATCAAGGACAACACTTATGTAAAACGTACCAATGAAGCCGGAAACGTTCTCCCGGAGGACAACTGGGTATGGGCTCCGACCGGCGTCATCAATATTCATTATCCGGAGCTGTGGGCTTTCGTCTTCTTCTCCGAGGACCGCGAGGATGCTCCATGCGACAGCACCATTCCGGAGGACGAGTATCGCAAATGGGAGCTCCGCAAGCTGTATTACGCAGAAAATATTCTGTTTGAGACAACCGGCTCCTACAGCAGCAGCCTCGATGAACTGCAGAAAACGCTGGATGCGTATGCACCGAACGACTGGAATAAATCTGTAAAAGATCTTGGATATACCATTGAAACCACCAGCCGTACGTACCTGATTTCCTGTCCGAGTGCCGATCGTGCACATCTCCTCCTTCTGTATTCCAACGGAAAGGTTGAAAAAATTACACTTTAAGCGTATAATATCGGTTAGTAGTTAAAATTTGTAACAGGATCGGTTTAAACTATGAAAAAAGTAACGTTACAGGAAATCGCGAACTCCCTGGGCATCTCCCGGACTACGGTCTGGAAGGTGTTCAGCGGACACGAAGGTGTCTCCGATTCCCTGCGCACCAAGGTCATCGCCAAAGCCCAGGAGCTTGGCTATGCCATCCCGGAAGATTTTCAATATCCTTCCAGCGCGGAGGAGACCACGCCGGTCAACATTGCAGTTGCCGTCTGCAGACCGGAAACCTCACTTTTCTGGATGACCATCATCCACCAGATTGCAAAAGTATTTTCAACACACAATGTCAATCTCGTTTACACGTATCTTCCGACTTCGGCGGATAAAACGTATTTTCTCCCGCCGACTCTTACAAACGGAAATGTTCACGGCATCATCGTTCTGAATGTGTACAACGAGCGTCTTCTGCGCCTGCTCGCAGAGACACAGATTCCGAAAGTGTTCCTGGACACTTCCTCTCTTGTTGCCCCGGATGAGCTGAACGGCGACCTGCTTCTCATGGAGAGCCGCACCAGTGTCCGCCGCATCACCTGCCATCTGCTCGAGCAGGGACGCACCCTTCCGGGCTTCATCGGTGATATCAGCTACGCACAGTCCAACCGCGAACGATATGAAGGTTTCTGCCAGGCTCTGGCGGATGCCGGTAAAAAGGTGGATTCTTCTCTCTGCCTGACGACACCGCTCGGCATCGATACGTACCGTGAAGAAATCGATACCTTCCTTTCTTCCCTGTCCCGCATGCCGGACGCTTTCGTCTGCGCCAGCGACTACGTTGCCTGCATTCTGATGCAGCTTCTCGAAAAACGGGGCTTACGCGTACCGGAGGACGTTGCAGTATCCGGCTTCGACAACAATACAGAGGATCTTCTGGCAGAACATCTGACGACCGTTCAGGTCTTCAACGAAGAACTCGGCGCACGTCTGGCACTCCAGATTCTGTACCGGATCAAATATCCGAACACGCCGCATGAAATTACGTATCTCGGCACCAACGTGCTGTACCGCGATTCCACCGGTGACTGATTTTATTTTTCATCTGTTTTCAAAAAAGACACCGTCTTCCCTTCCGGGACACGGTGTCTTTTTCTGTTGCTCGGCATATCAACAATTGGTCCAGTGGACCAATTGTGATTTCTATATTTTATTTCTGTTTTCTTACTTCGCGGTGCGGATGCGGATCGTACGGATCTCATACGGCTTGATCGTAAGCTCAATCTCGTTCTCCTTCACACCAAGCGCGCCCTCGATCGGGTTCTCGAGAAGGTCGGTCTCCTCAGCGGATGCAATTGCCTCTGCGCAGTGCAGGGTCACTTTCGTTCTTGCATTCTCCACCTCGTACAGACGAACGATTACGCCGTCGCCGTCCTCTGCCTTCTTCACAGTCTCAAGCACTACGTCGCGTTTGTCTACAGACAGGAATTCCATGCGGTCTTTCTCTGCTGCACCTGCAACTGCTTTTGCCGGTACGTTCAGGTTCAGAGCTTCCTGCTCGGTGCCTGCCTCACGCCATGTTCCTGCGTGCGGATACAGAGAGTAAGTAAAGAAATGCTCTTCCTGGTCTGCGGTCAGGTTCGGCTCAGTTCCGGATTTGATCAGAGTCTGCGTCATCACACGGTTCTTCATGGAATAGCCGTACTTGCAGTCGTTCATCAGGCTGACGCCGTAGCTTCCCTCTGAGATATCAGCCCATTTGTGGCCGCATACTTCGAATCTTGCCTGATCCCAGCTTGTGTTGGTGTGCAGTTTTCTTGTCACATTACCGAACTGGATATCGTACGTTGCCTCGTCGCTGTGAACGTCTGCCGGGAAGTGAACTTTGAGCACATGCTCGGCAAATTTCCAGTCAACGTAGGTTTCGAAGTCGATTCTGCGGTCTTTTGCGTAGAAGTGGATCTGCTGGCGGATCACGGTATCCATGACCTCACGCTCGATTTCAAGAGTTGCGCGGACCGGACCGTTTTCTGTCCACTCCATGCGGCGTACACCCTCCACCTTCCAGGATTTCTCGGTATGGAAGATATCCAGGTTCCATGCGCTGTACTGCAGAGGTTTGTCCTCATAGATACGCAGCTCGTTGCCGGTTGTTCCGCTCTGAAGCACTTCGCGGTCATTCTCTTTATCAAACAAGGAAGTGAATTCACCGTTTGCATCGATCTGGATCGTGTAGAACGGAGTCTCAAGGGTATAGCCCTCTCCAGCTTCTGTTACAGCAAATGGCGTTTCCGCAGCGGCTCCGCTCGTCGGGCGCAGAACCTGATATCCTTTGGACGGCAGGTTTTCTGCATAGACAATGGCTCCGTCTTTCGTCTGCTGTACCGGATATACGGTGGTTCCGTCGGTCATGGCTTCTGCCGCGGTCTCACCGAGTACAACAACGTCGTTTCTTCTGTGGCCGAGAGTGTTCCATACGGTCACGCTCTCGTCTTTTGTTCCGCAGAGTGCTTCCATGCGCTCGCCGATCAGTTTTGCTGATGTCTCCGCAATCTCTGCATATTCTTTCTTCGTCTGCTCATATACCTCATGGATCGAGGAGCCCGGCAGAATATCGTGGAACTGGTTGGTCAGGATCATCTCCCACATGCGGTTCAGTTCTTCGGTCGGGTATGCTTTTCCGGCGTTTTCGGCCAGAACGGACAGAAGCTCTAATTCCATCATCGCGTACTCGCTCTTACGGTTGCCGCGTTTGTTGCGTGCCATCGAGGTGTATGTTCCGCGGTGGAACTCAAAATACAGTTCGCCGATCCAGGTTGGGAGGCGTTTGCTGTCTTTTACCTTCTCATGCAGCTCGTCGAAATACGTTCTCGCAAATGCCTGGCGTACTTTCGGCACACCTTTGATGCCTTTTTCCATACGTTTGGATGTCTCCAGCATTCTTCTGGTCGGGCCGCCGCCGCCGTCTCCGTAGCCGTAGCTGATCAGGATATCGTTGTTGATGTCCTTGTTCTGGTAGCGGTCCCATCCGCCCATGATGGCATCCGGGTGCAGCATTCCGTTGTATGTGGTAAAGAAGCTCGTCTCCGGCTGTCCGACGCCGAGCGTTGTGATCATATGAGTGAATACTTCACTTCCGTCGATGCCTTCCCAGTTCATCGTATCGTACGGCACTTTGTTGAACTCGTTCCATGCCAGTTTGGTCGTCATGAAGTAGTCAATTCCGCATTTTTTCAGAATCTGCGGCATCGCTGCGCTGTATCCGAAGACATCCGGCAGCCACAGGATCTTGTTGTCCACGCCAAACTCTTCTTTGAAAAAGCGTTTTCCGAACAGGAACTGGCGCACGAGGGACTCTCCTGAAGTCAGGTTGCAGTCTGCCTCAACCCACATGCCGCCTTCCGGCTCCCAGCGTCCTTCTTTGACTCTCTGGCGGATTTTCTCGTATACTTCCGGGTGTCTTTCCTTTACAAAGCTGTAGAGCTTCGGCTGGCTTGACATGAAATGATAGTTCGGATACTCATCCATCAGTTTTAATACCGTTGCAAAGCTTCGGCAGGATTTCTGGCGAACCTGGTCAATCGTCCACAGCCATGCCACATCAATGTGGGTGTGGCCGATGCACGTTGCCACAACTTCGTCCCAGCCGCCCATTTTTTCATAGATCTCTTCCTGGATGCATTTTTCTGCCTCTTCGATGGAAGCGTAGAACTCTTTACTGTACGGCTTGCGCAGGTCCAGCAGATTGATCGTGTTGGTCAGTGCGGTTTCGAGATCCAGACGCGTTTTATTATCCTCGTCCATACGGTTCAGGCCCTGCATCGGAACGATGAGGTCGTAATAGATCTCCTCGATTTTCGCATCATGCTCCTCAAGGTCTGCCAGCAGACGGAACTCGCTGTGCAGCGTTCCGGTGTAGGACTGCAGGTCAAACTGGATTTTTTCACCGGCCTTTGCATTTTCTCTTACAAGTACTTCGCGGTGGTTGATATCCATACCCTGGATCACTTCGCCGTTTGCAAACAGCAGGAACTGCGGGTTTCTTCCGTCATCCCAGTCGTCCAGTCCTGCATGGACTCTCATCCAGAGATTTTTTCCATCGAAGCTCTCCGGAATGGTGATGGTGGTGCGGAACCAGTAATGTTTGTCCGGTCCGTACCAGCGGTCATTGACCGTATCAAACGATGTCCACGGCTCTTTTGATGCATCGGCCTCTGCCGGTGTGATATAGCATCCGTTTTTCACCTGCATATCGGTGATTTTGATTTTCTGTGAAATCGAAAGTCTTGCCAGTTCCTGGCAGATCACGTTCACACGCTCTTTTACAAATTTCATAGTGCCTCCTTATGCTTTCCATGGGGTCATTTTTAAAAAGAAAGTCCGCCGGACCTGCAGGCTTCTTTCACCCGTAAGCCCGGCGGACTTGTCGCTTTTTAAGTTATCTTATAAATCAAAGGCTATTCTCTTTCACATAGTTCAGCAGCTCATCTACGGTTGTGAATGCCATACCGGTTACGGTATCTGCGCATCCGTAGTAGATAGTGATTCTTCCGGTTGCTGCATCGCTTAAGGTTGCGCACGGGAATACTACGTTCGGAACATCACCCATGCACTCGTACTGGGTGATCGGAGCCATAATATAGTCTTTCGTTCTGTATTTTACTTTCCACGGCTCGTCGATATCAAGCAGTGCGCATCCCATACGATATACGTATCCGTTGCAGGTTGTGATAACGCCGTGGTAGATCAGCAGCCATCCCTCATCTGTTTCGATCGGAACCGGGCCGGCACCGATCTTGGTGCACTGCCATGCAGACTCATCGCCGCGGACCGGGCTCATCATGTGACGGTGTCTTCCCCAGAATTCCATATCTTTACTCTGGCTGACAAAGATATCGCCGAACGGTGTATGGCCGTTGTCGCTTGGACGGCTCATCATCATGTAGTAGCCGTTGATCTTTCTCGGGAACAGCACGCCGTTACGGTTGAATGGAAGGAATGCGTTCTCAAGCTGAACGAATTTCTTGAAGTCATAGGTGTAAGCAACACCGATGGTCGGGCCGTGATAGCCGTTGCACCAGGTTACATAGTATTTGTCGTCGATTTTGCAGACACGCGGGTCATAACGGTACTCTCTTGTCAGAATCTCCTCGTCAGCGCCCTCAAATTTGATCGGTTCATCCTCGATCTCCCAGTGGATACCGTCTTTACTTCTTCCAACGAAGATGTCCATGCTGATGGAACGGCTGTCGCAGCGGAATACACCTACGTATCCGTCCTCGAACGGTACGACTGCGCTGTTGAAGATACTGTTGGAACGTTTCTGCTCGTAACGGCCGATGATCGGGTTCTGATCATAGCGCCATACCGGCATGTGCTCTCCTGCTGGTTTCTCCTGCCAAGGCATATCCGGCAGATTGTTTCCGATGATTTTACTCATGATTGTTTCCCTCTGTGAAAATTATTTTTTTCTTTCTCTCTTGTCACGCCATACGGACATTTTTGATCTTTCGATCCGATACTTCTATCTTCGTCCATTTCTGCGCAAAAGTCAAGTGTTTTTGTTCACTTTTATGTAAATTTTCGTTTTCTTTGTTACTTTTTATCGTTCATTTATTTTCTATTTGTGTTCATCTTTGTTCACAAATGGATTTTTTCTATTTTTCGTACGGTTTTCTTCCCCGCAGAATGTCGGCATACCAGAATACAATCTCTGAAATGTGGTGCAGATCGCCTTCTTTGCTGATGCTTCTCCAGGACGCTTTATACTTCATAAACCAGGTTTCCAGCCGTCCCGCAAGTGCCGCGCAGGCTGTCTCATCCTTTTCTTTTCCAAGCTCAATGTCACACATTCTCGCGCCCGTCTCATTCCAGATGTCAATCGCTTCCATCGTGAGTTCCAGCACCGGAACCATTGGACGGCAGGATTCTTCCAGAGCACCGGCTGTCTTTTTCAGTTCTTTTTTCAGAGCCGCAATTGTTTCCTTTGCAGCTGCACGCTTCGCCTCATCCTGGATTCTCGCGTCAAACAGCGCATTCCGGTTGTTCGGATGACCGAGCACTTTTTCCTCGTAAATGACGTTGGCATCCCACCAGTCAAAGATGGAGCATTCTGCCGTTTTTGCCATATAGGAAACGAATTTTCCGCTCCGGTCGCCGTAGGCCAGACGGGAAATCTGTTCATTCAGCTCCTCAAAGCTGTCGGTATCGTCTCCCCAGGAGAAGACGGCTCCATAGATCATGCCAGGAAGGGAAAAGTCCGGCTGATTGATGTGACCGCAGTCACCCCAGTCTGTGTTCAGAACACCTTCCGCATGGTATTTTCTCGCATAGCCGCACATCCGTGCGATATTTTTGTAGCTGTTCTCCACCAGGTTCATCCACTGGTTCCAGCCGCCGACCCCAGGACAGAGATACTGTCTTGCACCAGCTTCCGCCATCACTTTTGCCTCATGCTCTCTCTGCTCGGCTGCATAGCCCCAGGTCAGGCAGACGGTTTCCTCTGGCAGCTCTTTGATCAGCTCCGGCTGTGCGCAGATGATATCGCCCCAGAACATCGGCTTTTTGCCTTTTGCCACGAGAAACTCGCAGAGCTCTTTTACATAGTCGATATACAGGCGGTGAACGCCTTTCTCGTCTGCCAGCGGTTTCGATTTTCCTTTTCCAAGGTCGAACGTTTCGTCCGCGCAGATGTTGAATTTATCCGTGGCAAAGAGCGCCATGTACTCCTCGATCATGGCCTTGATCAGCTCGATCGCTCTGCCGCCGGAGACATCCACCGTATGATGCTGCATCCGGTTCCAGAAGGAAAACGGCTCTTTCCAGCTGTCTGGGAATTCACAGAGGTCGCCATAGCTCTTTGTGGAGAGCAGCATGTACAGATGGCCGAACGTTGCGATCGACGGCACCAGTTCGATATGAAGCTTTGCGCAGTACGCATCCAGCTCGCGGATTTCCTCTGCCGTAAGCGGCGTCTCATCGCGCCACATCTCGGAAAGTCCCGAGAACAGATACGTGTGCTCCACATAGAGCTGCAGCTGGTTCAGCTTGTAGTACGCCATGCGGTCTGCCACCTGTTTTAAATAGGAAAGTGTCAGTACACGGCCTCTCGTCTCATCGAGATAATAGCCGCGCACCGGCAGATCCGGCTCATCCTCGATCCGCACAGCCGGAAGCAGTGCACCGTATTCGTGTATCATCTGGCACAGCGTCTGCACGCCGTAGAGCACGCCGGCTCCGTCACCGCCCTGAATCGTAATATTCTCTTCTGTCACCTGCAGTATGTACTGCTGGCTTTTCAGCGTCTCATCCAGTCCCAGTACAATGGCACCGGTCTCTTTTCTTCCCGGAACACCGTATCCCATCTCATACTGCATTCCGGTTTCCTTTTGGATTCCCTGCTGCAGCACTTTCGCATACGTATCCCCATTTCCCAGCAGTCTGCCCTCAAGTACGATTCTGCCGTCATAGCAAAGTGCATGTTCCCCCGTCAGGAGTTTTACCTCTTTCGGCTTTGGTAAAAATTCCATTTTCCTTCTCCTCTTGTTCTTTTGTTTTCTTTGTAACCTTAGAGCTTTCGTTGAACGTTAAGTAACATTTTGAAAACTACTTTTCTCTTCTCTCCCATCCTACCATATTTTTTCCACATATTCCACAATAATTTGTAATTTTCTTCAACTTTTTTCAAAGTTTCTTCCTGTTCTGCTCTTTTATATGTAAAGTAACTTTTATTTTTCTTTGTTTCCCATTTCCATTCCGGAACAAAATCTGTTTTTCGGATGCATCGTTCATTCTATTTTTTACTTTTCTTTTACACAAACGCTGGTAAATTTTGTCTGTATCAAGTATAATGAGATATATGTTGTCTTATATTTTTGTTTTGTAAGCAATTTCTTTACATATTTCATAACACAGGGGGATTTCTATTATCCTCTGCAACAAGCTCTGCCTGAACCAGATTCTGCTGAATCTGCTGAGCAATGCCACGAAATTCACACAGAACGGCGGCACCATCATTGTCCGTATTATTCAGAAACCGTACTATAAAAAAGGGTATGCGCTCTACGAATTCCACGTCCGCGACAACGGCATCGGCATGAGCCGGGAATTCCAGGAGCACCTCTTTGAATCGCTTACACGCGAGGAGACTTCTACGGTCAGCGGCATTCAGGGTACGGGACTTGGCATGGCGATCAGCGTCAGCCATATGGTACAGGAAATCGCGATGGAGCTCCTTTCGAACGCCGGATTTTCCGTCAGCCTTGCAGACGACGGCGATGTTGCCGTTGAGACGCTCCGCACCGCAGCGCCGGATCAGTTCGATCTGGTGCTGATGGCTATTCAGATGCCGAAACTCGACGGATACTCTGCAACGCGCCAGATCCGCACGCCGGACGGCGCCATTGCCAAAGTGCTTGGCTGATTCCCCTTTCTTATCTGCCGGAACCGTGAATTTTCTCTTACTCGAAAAAGAGGAGAAAAAGTTCACGGCTCCGGCAGATTTTTTCTTGCATTCTTTCGGGGAAGTGTGCTAGAGTGAAGGTATCATATTTTATAAGAGGTGCTTATTTTGGATATTAATTACGAGTTATATAAGGTTTTCTATTACGTTGCCACCACACTCAGTTTTTCCGAGGCCTCCAAGCTGCTTTTTATCTCGCAGTCGGCGGTCAGCCAGTCGATCAAAGTACTGGAGAAAAAGCTTGGAATCACACTCTTTATCCGCAGTACAAAGCGCGTGCAGTTAACGCCGGAGGGAGAAACGCTGCTGCGCCACGTAGAGCCTGCGATCAACCTGATTGCGCGCGGTGAAGCACAGATTATGGAAGCGGGAACGCTTGGCGGCGGCCAGCTCCGCATCGGCGCGAGCGACACAATCTGCCGCTATTTCCTCGTTCCGTACCTGAATCGTTTCCACCGCTCCTTTCCGAATGTCCACATCAAGGTGACAAACCAGACTTCGACCCAGTGTGTCGATCTGCTGGAATCCGGCCAGGTGGATTTCATCGTGACCAATTATCCAAACTCGCATCTTTCCAGCCGTCTTCACACGATTCCGATTCATTCGTTCCACGATATCTTCATCGCGAACGGCGAATATTACCCGGAACTGGAAAACAGGCCGGTTCACTTAAAAGAGCTGCTGCAGTACCCTATTCTGATGCTCGACCGCAAGAGTACGACGAGTGAGTTCCTGCACAGCCAGTTTCAGCGGTTCCAGCTCGACCTCGTGCCGGAAATTGAGCTTGGCAGCAACGATCTTCTGATCGACCTGGCGAGTATCGGCCTTGGCATCGCGTTTGTGCCGGACTACTGCCTTGTAAAAGAGACGGCGGCCTTCCAGCTCGACCTCGTGGAGGAGCTTCCGCCGCGCCAGCTTGTCGTTGCCCACAGCTCCCATCTGCCGATCCCGCAGGCGGCAAAAGAGTTCATGAGCATGCTGGAAAAAGGCGCCGAATAACTTTTTCCGATCTATACGTCAAAAGAGGCAGGATCCTCAAGAAATTTCTCTGGATCCCTGCCTCTTTTTCTGTTTTTATGATCCGTTCTGGATTTACTGCTCGCTGCCGTCTTTCTGCACCGGTTCGGATGCTTCCGCTTTTTCCGGGCTTTCTGCATCCGCTGCTGCCTTTCCGGCTTCTGCTTTCAGATACTCTTTGAGCTCTTCCGGGCTGGAGATCTGAATGTTGCGGTTTACTTTTGCATCGTACGTATCGGCTCTCATGATTTCGGAGAGATCGACACCGGTCGCCTCTTTCATCGACTCAAACAGCTTTGCCATCACCACCGGCACATTGCCCGCTACGGAGCCGATGCCGTTGTCCTCGCTTCCGCCGCCGATGATCGTAATCTTGTCGATCTGGCTGAGCGGCTCTGCGATCTTTCCGGCGATCTCCGGCAGAACCTTGATCATCATCTCTGCCATTGCGGCTTTGTTGTAGCGCTGGTAAGCCTCGGCTTTCTTCTCCATACCTTCGGCCTCTGCAAGTGCCTGGGCGCGGATAGATGCGGCTTCCGCCTCACCTTTTGCCTTGATACCGAGTGCTTCCTGCTCCATCGCATAGCGCTGGGCTTCTGCCTGGGCTTTCTTTGCCTCCGCCTCGCGGATTTTTTCGAACTGGTCTGCCTCTGCGTCTTTCTGACGGCGGTACAAATCTGCCTCTGCCTGCTGCTGTTTTGCGTAACGCTCGGCCTCGGCTTTCTTCTTGACTTCTGCCTCGAGGGATTTCTCGGTTACTTCTACTTCTCTGGCACGGAGCTCAACCTCACGCTCCTGACGGGCGATGTTCGCATTCGCGGAAGTGATTTCCAGCTCTTTTCTCTGCTGCTCTTCCTGAATCTTGTACGCTGCATCTGCCTCTGCCTTTTTGATATCGGACTCTTTTTTCAGCTCTGCCGACTTGATTGCCAGATCGTTGTTTTTCTTTGCGATCTCGGTCTCGGCAAGAACGCGCTCATCGTTCGCCTCTTTATTTGCACGCGCCTGGGCAATTTTGATTTCTTTCTCGGAATTGGCACGGGCGATCGCCGCGGATTTCTTGATTTTTACAATATTGTCGATACCGAGGTTTTCAATGACCTGATTGGAATCGACGAAATTCTGTACGTTGAAGCTGATGATGTCAAGTCCCATCGCAGCCAGGTCCGGTTCTGCATTTTCTTTGACCAGCTCTGCAAACTTCTGGCGGTCGGAAACCATCTCTTCCAGACGCATCTTTCCAACGATCTCACGCATGTTTCCTTCAAGGACTTCTCTTGCAACCTTGGCAATATATTCGCTGTCGCGGTTCAGGAAGTTCTGGGATGCTTTCTGGAGCTTCTGCGGTTCGTCCCCGACTTTGATGTTGACGGCTGCATCCACCTGAATATTGATGTAGTCAGCGGTCGGCACGGCGTCGCTCGTCTTCACATCGATCGCTACCAGCTTCAGACTCAGCTTGTCCAGCCGCTCAAAGAATGGGAGCTTGATGCCGGCTTTACCGATCAGGATCCGCTGGCCTTTTTTGAAACCGGAAATAATAAATGCGGTATCCGGCGGCGCCTTCACATAACCGCTCGCCAGAATGGCAAGAATGATCACCACAACAGCGATCACGGCAATCATGGTTGCATGTTCGAATACAAATTCCATCTTGTTTCCTCCCTTTTTTCTGCGGATGCTTTTCGCTCCGCGTTCTGCTTTTGTGTCTGTGTTATTTTCACTATAGCATTTTTTGCGGGATAGATACAACTGCATTATTATTACGATTTTGTAAGATTTCTGTTCGGGCAAAAACAATCCGCTGGAGCAGATTCTGATATGCCTTGCAACAAAAAACGAAGGAGCTTCTTTTTACAGAAACTTCTTCGCCTTTCCTTTTTTTCACTGATCCTGCTCTTATGCTCTTTCGACAATCTTCTCCAGCGCTTTTGTGATCGCTGCTTTCAGCTCCGTCTGATCTGCCGGTGTCTTGACGGCCAGCTGACGGATCAGTGCTGTTACGTGATCGTCTCCAACATCACCAAGGCTCGTAACGGCCGCGATTTTTACGTCTACATCGTCTACTTCCAGAAGAGAAGTCAGAATATTAACAGAACCATCATTTCTCGAAGCTGCACAGGCTTTTGCAAGCGCTACCTGCGTTGTCTTGTCCGAATCCAGATACTGTTTTCTTAATTTGTCCCATTTTCCTTTTTCCACCATTTTTTTCAGCTTGTCTTCCGATGCCTCTTTTGAACCAAACATTGTAAATCCTTCTTTCTTTTTGCTCTTATTTTTGGTGGATGCAGCAACTGCCGCGGCGAATCAAAAAGGTTCGTAGTGTTTTTGCTGTCGTCCCTGTCATGTCCGCCACATTGTAATCATGCTCTCGTCCATAACAGAGATTATACTCCTTTTCTTCTGGTTTTTGAACAGAAATACTATAAAGTTTTTATAAAAATTGTTACTTTTTCACATTTTTTTCTTGTTGTTCTGCTTTTTATTTCAGATATCCCGTATATTCCGCCGTATGCAGCAGTTTATTGGCGTTTTCCACGCGCTCTTTGGTCGGCGGGTTGATCCCTTCGAGTTTGTATGGAATCCCTAAGGTTTCCCATTTGAATACGCCGAGGGTGTGGTATGGGAGAACCTCTACGCGCTGTACGTTGTGCAGGCTGTGTAAAAACTCATCGAGGCGAATCAGGTATTCGTCGTAGTCGCTGCGTTCCGGGACGAGGACGTGGCGGATCCAGACTGGTTTGCCGATCTCGTCAAGGTAGCGCGCCAGGTCGAGGATGTTCTCGTTGGTGCAGCCGGTCAGCTCTCTGTGCGCCTTGTCGTCAATCAGCTTGATATCGAGCAGCAGCAGGTCGGTGTATTTCATCAGCTCATTAAATTTGCTGAAATACGGCTCCTCTCTTGTGAACGGATTTCCACTGGTATCCAGCGTTGTGTGAACGCCGTTCTTTTTTGCCTTGCGGAACAGCTCGATCAGAAAGTCGATCTGCAGCAGCGGTTCTCCGCCGCTCACGGTAATGCCGCCTTTCTCTCCCCAGTAGTTTTTATAGCGGAGCGCTTTTTTCAGCACCTCGTCTGCGGTCTGCCAGTCGGCATCTTTTGTTGTCCAGGTGTCCGGGTTGTGGCAGAACTGGCAGCGCATGTTGCAGCCCTTCACAAAAATCACGTAGCGTACGCCAGGTCCGTCGACGGAACCGAAGCTCTCGATCGAATGGATCGCGCCCTTTACCGGGCCATTGTTGTTCTGATTCATTTCACTCATGTTTTTTCCTCTTCTTTCCAACTAACCATCTTTGCATTTATCTGTATTTTCCGGTATTTTTCCATTTCCTGGATGCCCGGAAAATTCCTGCCGTTTTTCAGGGTTCTGCTTGATTATACGGAAATCCGCGGTTCTTTTCAAGGCATTTCCATGTACAAAATCGAACACATGGCAGGATAAAAATTTGGTTTGCTATATTGTATTATGATATAGTCTGTGTTATGATCTACTCAACAAGGAGGTGTTCATATGAATCCACAACTCAAAAAGGGCGTCCTCGAGCTCTGTGTCCTCTCCCAGCTGACAAAAGAGGACAAATACGGCTATGAGCTGACAGACGCCATTTCCCGCGAAATGTCCATCGCCGCAGGAACGCTCTATATGATTTTAAAACGACTCAAGGAAGCCGGTTACGTGGAAACGTATCTGCAGGAATCCGCATCCGGCCCTGCCCGGAAATATTACCATCTGACTGAAGCAGGAACAGCTTATCAGCAGGAGAAAAAACAGGAATGGCTGGATTTCACCCAGCAGATCAACCGACTGATTTCAGATGAAACGATCTGACGATAGAAAGGAAAATCATGATGAATACAACGTATGAAACTTATATGAATGCATTGAAACAGGTGCAAATTCCGGCTCATCTGACCACGCATTCCGCTAAGAGCTGATCAGTCTTTCCGGATGTAACTGAACGCGTTTCCGCTTCAGCTGATCAATAAGTTTTCAACGTGTTATAGTTCTTTCGTAGTCATCAAATGATTGCGAAAGGAGGCATAACTATGCAAGACTACAACACGATTATCGGCTCCATCCAGATGCGTTTGAATGGATGCCAGACCAGGTCCGTTATGGACCGTTACAAGATTGGCTCAGGTACATTAAATCTGATCATGAGCCGATACCATGCCAACGGAATCCCAATCGAGGAACTCCGAATGATGGCACCTAAGGAAGTTGAGAACCTTTTCTATCCGCAGAAAAATCTACAGAGGAAAGATGTCCCACTTCCAGATTTCCAGTATTACTATGACAGAATCCATGCACCAGGGAGCCGCATGAACATTTCGTTCTGTTGGCTGGATTATAAAGAAAAGAATCCTGATGGTTATGAGAAGTCACAGTTTTACGAATACTTCAACCGATTCATAGCAGAAAACTATGGTGGCCAGAAGGTATCAATGGCCGTAAACCGAATCCCGGGTGAAAAGATGTATATCGACTGGGTCGGTGATCAGCCGGAACTGTTAACAGATACCGAAACGGGCGAGATCAAAAAAGTCCATATCTTTGCGACCACTCTCGGAGTCAGCAGTCTGATCTATGCAGAAGCTTTTCCAAATGAGAAGCTCCCATGTTTTATAGAAGGCTGTGCCCATGCTGTTTCATTTTATGGTGCTGTTACGAAATACTTTGTGCCCGATAACCTGCGAACTGCTGTAACCAAGCACACAAAGGATGAACTTATCCTGCAGTCTACATTTGCAGATCTGGAAGATTTCTATGAAACTATAGTTCTTCCACCACCCGCTAGAAAGCCGAAAGGCAAGCCTACAGTTGAAAATCATGTACGTTATCTTGAAATACACCTGGTTGAGAAACTGAAAGAAAAGATATATGTATCATTTGAAGACCTAAATGCTGAAATCAAAAAAATAGTAGCAGTCCTCAATAAACGATCTTTTCAAGGCAAGGACTTCTCAAGACAGGATGCTTTCGAAAAGTATGACAAACCATGTATGAAACCACTGCCAGGCGGATGTTACACGGCTTGCGACTATAAAGCGGTCCTAAAAGTTCCCAACAACTACCACATCGAGTATGACGGCCACTACTACTCCGTATTGTACTCTTACTGTGGCAAGCCTGCAATCCTGAAGGCAACCGCTTCAGAGATCAGGATCTGTGATCAGTATAATCGGCTGATCTGTACACATAAGCGGTCTTATAGAGAGTTTCCGCTGTATATCACGGTAGATGAACATATGCCGCCAGAACACCTTTATTACAAAGAAGTCAATTCAAAGGATGGTAATTATTACCGCCGCTGGGCTTCTGCCATTGGTCCTGCGATGTCAGAACTGATTGACAGACTCCTTAAATCATCAAAACATGAAGAGCAGTCCTATAATGCCTGTGCAGGTATCCTGCATAAAGTAAAAACAATCCCGAAAGGTGCTGCTGAAGAAGTTGCCCGTAAATGTATAGAGATCAATTCCTGTAAGTATTTTACCTTCAAGCAGATGCTGAAAAAGATGGATGTGAAGGAACTCCCCGAGCATTCACCAGGAACACTGCCCAATCATGAAAATATCAGAGGAAAGGACTACTATAAGTAAGGGTGACGTACTATGGCATACAGATTAAAAGACTATCTTTATAACGATAAACTCACAAAGGAACAGAACATACTCATGGATCGGCTGTATAAACTTCGCATGTCCGGTATGGCTGAAGCATTTGAAAAGCAGCTGCTGGAACCAAACACAGGTCTCGAACCATTTGAAGTCCGCTTTGCTGCTATTGTAAATCAGGAGTGGGATCAGCGTGAGAGTAAAAAGTTTAAACGTCTCATGAAGAAAGCGACCCTGAAATATCCTGCAGCTGATCTTGACAGCTCAATCTATGATCCAGAACGTCAGCTGAATACACACGTCATAGAACTTCTGGCCAAGTGTGATTGGATCGATGAGCCGAATAACCTGCTGATGACCGGAGGGGCCGGTGCTGGAAAAACGCACATCGCCTGCGCCTTATGTATCACAGCAATGCATCAGAACCGTACTGTTAAATACATACGTGCGAACACACTCTTAAAGGAATCAGATCATGCCAGGCAGGAAGGTACTTACTTTGAGTATTCGAATGAAATGGCAGCTTATGATCTCATGGTGATAGATGATTTCGGCTTAATGGATCTGGACATCGAGAAATGCCGCGATTTATTTGAAATCATCGAGTCCAGAGACTGCCGCAAGGCAACTATTATTATCTCACAGATTCCAGTATCCGGATGGTATCAGCTTTTTGGGGATTCCACCTACGCAGATGCCTGCTTAAGTCGAATGACATCTAAAGCATATCGCCTTGAATTTCCTGGCAGGGATCGCAGAATAACCAATAGTAATTAATCAACCTGCTGAGCTTTGCTCAGTTTGAAGCGGAATGGCGCTCCGTTCCTCTGGAACGGATGCGCAGTTCTTGCGGAATATGCACTCTTATCAAATCAATAAACGGTAAACGCTGCTTTATTTGCGTTGCTTCCAGCAAAATTTCATCCCCCCTTTTATTTACTCCGAAATCGGTTCCACCAGCTCCGGGGCGGCTCTGGCTGCTGCCGTTCCGGCTCTGCCGGAGCTACGCAATCCTCAATCTGCTGCGGCTGCATCTGATCAAGCTGTAAACGCTGCGCCTGATCTGCCAGTACCGCTATTCTCTCGGCCTGTTCCCGGCTGTGCTGCCGTTCCTTGGATAGCTCCGCTTGTAGTGCTGCTATCTGTTCATTCTTCGCTTGCAGCTCCCTTTCCAATATCTCATAAAGGCGGTTTTGACCGTCAACCTCTGCCGTTTTTTCCTCTGATTTGGTTGATGGTTCATCAACCAAACCGTTTCATGATTCAGAAGTTAGCAGATAAAATAAGTGTACCTCGTGATAGGATGCCAAGCAATATCGTTGAAAACTATGGAAACTCAAGCGGAGTGACCATTCCTGTAAATATCGTCCACAATTTAGGTTCTCTTCTTATTTCTGGAAAAAAGAAACTTCTTCTTGCTGGTTTTGGTGTAGGTCTTGCATGGGGGGCAACAATTCTTGACATAGGTAATCTTGATTTTTGTGAAATGTTTGAAGTGAATAACGAAGAATGATGACAGAAATTTCTGTAAATAATAAGCGGATAGCGAAGAATACTCTTTTTTTGTATTTTAGGATGCTCTTGACTATGGGGGTTGCGCTCTATACATCAAGAGTTGCTCTTCAAGTGTTGGGCGTATCTGATTATGGATTATATAATGTAGTCGGTGGGGTAGTAGCTATGTTAGCTTTTATAAATGGATCGATGTCATCAGGAACTTCACGCTTTATCGCCTATGAATTAGGACGCAATAATGTTGAGAAGATGAATCAGGTATTTAATGTTTCATTAGTTTGTCATATACTAATTGCTCTTATTTGTTTTGTCTTGGCTGAAACTGTGGGTCTTTGGTTTTTGAATACGTATATTCAATTTCCTGCAGATCGGTTATTGGCTGTGAACATAGTATATCAAGCATCTATTATCACTTTTATAATGCAAATAACTCAGACACCATATAATGCTTCTATTATAGCCCATGAGAATATGAATGTTTACGCTTATGTGAGTATTTTAGAGGTATCGTTGAAGTTACTTATGGTAGTTTTTTTATTGTGGGTAGATACGTCTGATGCACTCATCACTTATAGTATAATTCTTCTTTTTATTCAGTTGCTTATTTTGATCATATATAGAATTTATTGTATGAAGAAGTATGATGAATCTAAGTGGAAGTTGGTGAAAGATAAATCGATATATAAAGAAATTTTCTCTTTTTCTGGTTGGGATGTAGTTGGAAGTCTTTCTGTGGTAACACAAGGTCAAGGTCTGAATATTCTTTTAAATATATACTTTGGCCCAATGGTAAATGCAGCACGTGCAATAAGTTATCAAGTACAAGGGGCATTCTCGCAATTTACAGGAAACTTCATGACTGCAGTTGTACCACAAATTACTAAATACTTTGCTCAGGAAGAATACAAGAAGATGGTAAAACTAATAAATGATTCTGCCCTCTATTCTTTCTATCTACTTTTAATATTAATTCTTCCACTCTTGTTTCGTTTGGACTATATTCTTGGATTATGGTTAGAGGAAGTACCTGAAGATACGGAACTTTTTACGAAAATTATTTTGATTTATTTGATAATTAGATCATTAGCTCGTCCAGTAGTTCAAGGCCTTCATTCTACTGGTAATATTAAAACAATAAATATTTGGGCAATTTTCTTTGGTCTTACTCCATTACCAATTGCATGGATAGGTCTTCATTGTGGATTGCCTGCCTCTTATACGTTCTATGTACTTCTTATAGATGGGATTTTGTGTAATGTTGCCGAGATTTACGTTTTAAGTCGTCAATTTAAACCGTTTTCACAGATTATACATTATAAATATGTATATGGAAAGAGTTTGTATATTTCTGTTTTGAGTGTTATCCCAGTATATATAATACATTCCCTTGCTCCAAGTGGGTTAGGATATTTCTTTTTATATTATTTGATAAGTGTTTCTATTGAAATTATTTTAATTTTCTATTTAGGAATTGACCAAAATACAAGGGAGAAATTGCTGAAAATTGTTAAAAACAAGATTTGTAAAAATGGAAATTGATAAGACTATTGTGCTATCCAATGGAGTAGAAATGCCTCGTCTCATACAGGGGGTTCCTCATTGTGATCAATGGACAAATTATTCAGTAGATTTTTTTTATGATATTCTTCGAACTTCTGTTAGAAATGGTATTGTTGCCTTTGATTCATCACATGCGTATGGTAAAAGTGAAAGTACAATAGGTTACGTTTTGAGGCGTTTTGCTGCGGAGGGAATATCACGAAAGGAAGTCTTTATTACTTCAAAAATTGATAATCATCAGCAGTATGTCGGGAATATGAATAAATGTGTGGATGATAGTTTGAAAACAATGAAAACTGATTATCTTGATTGTATGCTATTTCATTGGCCTGTGCAAAATCATTTTGAAGAAAACTGGCTTCAGTTGGAGGACGCATATAAGAAGGGCAAAGTACGTTCTATTGGTATTGCTAATGCTAAGATATTTCATATTGAACGTCTTCGAATGTATGGTGCTACCATTGTTCCTCATGTTATACAAACTGAGATACATCCTTTTAACTCATGTTTGCAATTACGGGATTATTCAGAAAAACATAAAATTGCTCTTCAAGCATGTTCTTCATTGGCTAACATGATTGATAAAATGAAATATAACAAAACACTAATTGATTTATCTCGTAAATATTCAGTGTCATTAGTTCTTTTGGTACTTCGCTGGCATTTGCAATCTAATATAGCTCCGCTTTTTCGTTCGTTCAATCCTAAACATATCGAAGAAATTAAGAGAGTGTTTACATTTAATATTTCAAATGAAGATATGAGATTGATAGATGCTCTTAATGAGAATTATCGTTATCATCCAGAATCATCAAATTGTGCAGGATTTTAAATTATGAAAATTCAAATTGGAAAAAAAGAAAAGACGGTAATATTAATTGCTTTGTTAAGCTTTGTATTTGCGATCTTTATCTCTACTTGGGTAGTTGTTACTTTATTCGTTTTTTATGTATTGATTGTCTTTTTTCTGTATTTAAATTGGCTATTGAAAAAGACCAATTGGTGGAAAAATCAATTTGTTTTTACGCATCAGTTTATTTCAAATCAGGGATATCGTAAGAACTTAACACGCAATATTGAGATAGTTAATGTTGGTAGTAATCCCGCCCGTTTTGCGTTTGATTATGATAAATTGATATTGGGTGCAAATTGGTCTACTGGTAATCAAGGATTAGATATGGATTACCAATTGTTACGTTTTTATCATAGTTTTATGAAAGAAGGTGCTACGGTTTTAATTCCTATTGTTCCTTTTTCTTCTGTTAGTGCCTATCTTATTCCTTCAATATATAAGGATAAGTCTTATATGGTGAAATTCTATAGTGTTTTGGATTATTTACAAGCTAAATATTTACCACAATTTAAACATGTTCGCTATTGGTATAAATATCCACTTTTGTTTAATTGGCTGGCAGTGAGATTTTTGTTGCGAGATGTAAAACCAGACAAGAGAATATTGTATGATTCTGATCTTACTAATCGTGTTGATGCAATTACAGCGGAGTTATGGATGGACAATTGGAAGTCAGAATTTAATATTAAAGATTTAGAAGCACCTTTATCTTTAGAACTTCAAAAAGCGAGAAGACAATCTGTGCAATTAATGAAAATGATATTGGATTATATTACCGAGAGAGGCTATAAGCCTGTATTTATTATGCCTCCTGTGTCTAAAAAGCTATCTACTTATTTTACAGAACGATTTAGAGAGATATACATTGATTCTTTTATTCGTGAATTTAGTGAATATAATGTCCCATATTTTGATTATACCAAAGTCTTAGAGTTTCAGACTGATGATCTTTTTTTTAATGATCTTTTTATGAATGTCAAGGGACGTACAACTTTTACGAAACGAGTATTGATTGACTTAAAGATGATTTGATAGATAGTTAAGACAGTTCTCTTTGTGGGTCTTTATATGAGGAATAATAGTACTTCTGTAAATATTATTGCTCGAAAATAGCGGTGGTACTATGGCAATAGTTAATAAATTATCATCCCTTATTATAGGGAGGTGCGCCTGATAGTATATTCAAGTTTTTGAATACAAAAATGAAATTAACTTAAACATTACATTGCAAGTTTGAGAATAATGCAATTCGTAAAATAATAAAATCAATAAAGGAGGAGTACGTGTGAAAATTGGAATATTAACACTCCAACTGCATACTAATTATGGAGGAATACTCCAAGCGTATGCTTTGCAAACGGTGTTGGAAAGGATGGGGCATGAGGTAGTAGTGCTAAATAAGAGGCATCACCTTTTGCTACCTATTTGGAAATGGCCTTACTCTTATCCTAAGCGGATAATACAGAAATATATATTGGGTAGAGGTGGTCGAGTTTTTTTTGAATCATATTATAATCGTACTTATCCGATTGTTAGTCAAAACACAGAGTTGTTTATTGATAAATATATTCATCGTTTGAAGGTGGAGGATTTGTTTGTATTGAAGGAAGATGATTTTGATGCTTTTGTTGTAGGCAGTGATCAAGTATGGCGTCCTATGTTTTATCCTGGTAAAATAGAAAATGCTTATTTGGATTTTGCAAAAGATTGGGATATTAAACGGATTGCTTATGCTGCCTCTTTTGGAACGAGTAAGTGGGAATACACAAAGAAACAAACAAGGCTATGTGGAGAATTGCTACGAAAATTTGATCTTATAAGTGTACGTGAAGAATCTGGTATAGGATTATGTCACAAGCATTTTGGAGTGAAAGCTAATCATGTGTTGGATCCCACTATGTTGTTGAGTACTAAAGATTACATGTATTTGGTGGAAAAAGCTAATGTTACAAAAAGTAAAGGTTCGCTATTGTGTTATATTTTGGATGAAAAGAAATCCAAAATCAATTTAATATCAAAACTGGCAGATGATATGGGGTTGATTCCTTTCCATGTCAATTCACGTGTGGAGGTTCAAAATGCTCCTTTGGCAGAGCGTATTCAGCCACCAGTAGAACAATGGTTGCGTGGATTTATGGATGCACGTATGGTGGTTACAGATTCTTTTCATGCTTGTGTGTTTGCTATAATATTTAACAAACCTTTTATCGTTATAGCTAATAAAGAGAGGGGGCTAGCTAGGATAGAGTCTCTGTTGGCGATGTTTGGACTACAAAAAGCTCTATATGATTGTAATAATAAAGACTTTGATGTAAATAATATAGATTGGAATACTATAAATGATAGATTGTTGGACTTACAGAACTATTCTTTAGATTTATTGAAAGAATCAAGCTGTGGTATGTTAATGTCCCCAAAAGAAATATAGGCATCTATGAAAAAGTGCTGACCTTTGTTTCTGTTAACTAAATCTTAAAAAGATTATGTCCAGTAACAAAAAGAATACTAACTATTATTTAAGAGAAAAATATTTGAAGGTAGATTTCTAAATACTACATGTCATTTTTGCACATCAACATATGGAATTATTATTATATTCGTATATAATCATTATTGTCTATCTACTTTTTAAATATTCTAAGTCAAAGACATTATATATTTTTTCTCCATATATTATTATTTATCTGAATTTTGTATTTAATGACATTGTTCCATTTTTACTTTTTTATCCTGATATACCTGAAAATTTGCAATACACAACATTTACAGCAACAGTAATAAATCTTTTGTTTTTGTATGCTTTTCGAAAACAATTGTTGATACAAACGACTCTAGATATTCCATCTTTTTCTATAAAATTGAATAGAAAGAGAAAGATTATAATTTGTTGCTTCGCATTGTTTCTTTTTTGTGCGGGGATGATGTCTGGAGTTTTAACAAATTTACTGAAAGGTAACGACATTGAAGATTTAAGAAGAACTAGTGAGATAGGGCTTGGAATTGTTCGAGATATTCCTATGTTGGGAATACAAATTGTTATGCTTGTTCTTTTTCTTCAAAAATCATGGAACTTTTATAGATCTATAGCCTTTTATTCTTTTTGTTTAGGAGCTTTTTTATTTTTAACAACGGGCAATAAGGGAGGAGTTCTAGTAGGTGCTACATTATTTCTTTTGTTTTTTCATTTTAAGAAGAGAGGATTTAAGTGGTATGAATACATTGCATACTATTTGGCAATTCCATTGGCTGCTGGAACATTACAGGGGATTAGAGGAGGTGATTTAACTCTTATAGCATCTCAAATTGCTGTGTTTTTCTCATATCCCATTCTGCTTTATCAGGCTAACTCTATTCCTATAATGAATTCTGTCGGGACAGAAAATATTTTTTTTGGTGAGGAATATTATGTGGGATTAGTAAAAATAATACCTCGTTTTTTATGGTCAGATAAGCCTCTTGCTTTTGATTATAAACTAAAGGAATTGGTGGGATATGATTTTGATGGAGGAGGAATTTATACTACTTTGAGTAATGATTTATATATAAATTTTGGATATAGTTATTTTATATTTTACATCTTATGGTTATTGTTTGTTCATTATATATATGGAATAATTATAGATAGTAAAAGGAACTATTATAGCCGTATCATCGCTCTATTTATTATCCTTATGGGAGGTATTGCATCCACTATTGGATCATGTGAAATCTTACTATTATTTCTGTTGTTTATGATGTTGTATTATTCGAGAATTAAAACGTTGTAGGCCCAAATGAAGAAAGTACTATTAATAGCTTCAGAGTATGCGCCAGGCATGCTTTCTTTCGCATCATCTATTATAAATAGATTATCGGAGAGTAGTGAGTTTGAGGTTTATGCTGTTGTTGTATCAAGAGGAAAATTTAAATATGAACCTTTACTCTGTGAAAAAGCAAAGAAGAAAACTATATGTATAGAAGCGCCAGCTAATTGTATTTTAGAAAAACTTCTTTTTAAAATTTGGCCATCTAAATTAATCTCTAATATAAATAAAACGATAAGGGATAATCATATTGAATGTATTCATTTTTTAACAATAGATTTTACATTGACTTT